>FMJZ01000650.1_pt1 | contig 33802 bp, 31 predicted proteins | sample 1987881 | NCBI WGS metagenome assembly FMJZ01 (sample SAMEA4378227, study PRJEB15110) | soil metagenome | biome: soil; feature: Field; material: Soil | place: India | collected 2015-03-11 | depth 0 m
CGAACACGCGGCGGAAGTTCAGCACATAGTGCGGGATGCCGAGCCGCCGCGCCACGCGCCGCGCGTCCTCTACCGCGCCGAGCGAGCAGCAGCCGCCGTGTCGGGGGTCGGGGTGCGACTCCTGCCAGATCTGCATCGTGACTCCAATCACTTCGTAGCCACGCTTCTGCAGGAGTACCGCAGCGACCGAACTGTCTACCCCCCCACTCATCGCCAGAAGCACTGTCCCACGCTTACGAGCCATAGGCGTTGTAAAGTATACCCGATTCAGCACGCCAGAGTTCCTGACTGGAGCAGGAAATACCCCGCAAACGGCGTATCACTTTTTACAGGTGAGGTCACGTGGCAAAAGTGGCGTTGTTGACACGGAGCTGGCTCCGCGATTGGGGGCGTTATGTGGTCGGGACCTTCACGCAGGTGTGGGGCAACCCGGTAGTGGGGCGCGAGGCGCGGGTGCGGGTGCGACTCAGCCGCAGCTACTTCCTGCAGAGCCTCTACCTGGGCTTTATGATCCTGATCGTGATGCTGGTGTACCAGAATGTGGTCTCCGACGAGGTGATGCGCAATCCCTTCGAGGCGCAGCAGAGCCTGCAGGCGTTCCACGCGACGGTGATGGGCACGCTGACTGCCCTGATTGTGCTGATTGCCCCCGCTCTGACGGCAAACGCGATTACCTTAGAGCGCGAGCGACGCACGATGGATCTGCTGGCAGCGACGCCACTGACCGCCCGCCAGCTGCTGACGGGCAAACTGCTTGGCTCGCTGGGGTTCGTGCTGTTGCTGCTCGCGCTGACCCTGCCCGTAAGCGGAGTGAGCCTGCTGATGGGGGGAGCGACGATTCGAGAGATGCTGGAGACCTATGTGTTGATTGCCGCCAGTGCGATGGTGCTGTGTGCGCTGGCGCTGTTCAGCTCCGCCTATGCCCGCAACTCCACCACCGCCGTGTTCTTGAGCTACCTGCGGGTGGGGTTGCTGGTGGTTGTGCTGGGAATTATGACGATTGCGCAAGCAACGACACGGCTCGTTCCGGCGCCTGGCGCGACAGGGCGCGAACTGCTTCTGCCACTTTGCGCCCTGAGCCCCTTTTCCGCGCCCTATGTGGCAGACACGGTGTTCAACGCTTTCGGCTTGGAGATTCCGGGCGTGGTGGTGGGCGTGCTGGTGTGTTTGCTGGCGACCCGCATGCTGCTGACTGGCGCCGCGCCGAAGGTGGGGCTGTACGATAAAGATACGCTCCCCTCGCTGAGGCGTCAGATGCTGCTGGCAGTGTTTCTCGCCTCGTGGCTGAGTTTTGCGCCGCCCGTTCAGCACTTGATTGCGCTTGGAGGATTCGGAATCATTGATATTTTGCCTCTGGTCGGGTTCGTTCTGTCGGCGCCCATGCCGCTCCTCATTCTGTTTCTCGCCCCTTATGGCGGTCAGGAAGAGCGCAGGGTGGTGTGGAACAGGCGGATTCGCGTGCGGGATATGCTCACGGGCAAACCGTCCGGTTCCCTGCCTTACATTCTGAGCTTATGGTTCGCCGCGATTGCGGGGCTGGCGCTCGCGATGCAACCCCTCTTTGTCCTTTTTTCGCCAGAAGTGTGGGCGTATCTCGTCACGCTCCTGTTCTACTACACGGGCTTGTGGGTGTTCCTGTGGGCATGCGCGCAGCTCTGTTCCGCTCTTCTAAAGGGGCGTTCTGTGGCAGCCGCGCGATGGCTCACGCTCGGATGCTACGCCGTGCTGTTCCTGCTACCCCCAATCCTGCACATGACACTCTTCTCCGATATGTTCATGAGGGAGTCGCCCGCCTTCTATCTTTCCGTGGTGTATCCCGTGTGGGGTATGATAGACACCCCTGCGCACAGATTCTGGGAGGTGGCTCCCGCGTTTTACCTGTATGGCGCGGTGGCGTGGCTTCTGTCGCTGCTTTTGTATGTGCTTCACCCGCGCCATACGAATCAGGAGGGCGATGTGTCATAATTAAGGGACGCTTCGGAAGAGGACTGAGACGATGATGGAGACCACCGTATTCTCACCACAGGACAGGCTGGCGCTGGACTATCTGGCGCGTCAGGTACTGTTAGGTTTTATGCAGGGCACGCCGGTGCCGTTGCGCACAAACGAGGTGCGCGATCGGATTCAGGCGCTGGGATTGAGCTCGGGCGAGGTGCGCGCGCTGCTGTATAACCAGCCAGAGAAGTTTCTTCAGGAGGAGCGCCGCTGGCTGCCGCTGTATCGGAAAGTGTCGAACCGTTCGCCGATTGTGGCGTTTGCGGAGCGGATTGTGCGGGCGGTGGGCGCGCCCGTATCCCGCGATGCGGTCGCGCTGGAGCTGGGCGCACGCTACCGCCGAAGCCATGAATATTTCGAAACCATCCTGCCCCAACTGTGTCGGAACGCGCAGAATCTATTTATCACGCCCAGCAATATGATCGGGCTTCGTGAATGGCTCTTCCGCCCCGAATGGATTGAGCCCATCGCCTACCTCTGGGAGGAGCCAGCGGAACGCGAGCGCGCTGTCCACGACGCCCTCTTCTACAACGACCTCACATGGAAAGAGGTAGAACCCCACCTCAAAAAGGCGCGTAAAATGAAGCTGGACTTCACCAACCCCGAATGGGTGGTGGCGTATCTGCAGCAGGCAGAAGAGCCTATCCCGAACCGCCTGCTGGGCTTCATGCACTGGTACTTCAATCTGGACCCCGACCCGCGCTGGGTGTTCCCCTACGACGGGGTGGCGCTGTTCGAGGCGGTTTGGGCTTCGGATGCGTATGCGTGGGGTTCTGATGGCGCATGGTATCCCAAATCGGTGGAAGCGGAATGGCTGGAGCGCGGGCGCGCCCTTGTGCGCCAGTGGCTCGCCGAAATGCCCCCCGAAGAGACCCAGCCGCTGGAACTGCGCCCCGACGAGGTGGAACAGATTGTATCGCAACTCCTCCAGCGACCGGGCATCGCCCGCGCCTCGCAACTGCTGGAAGAGATGTTCGAAGTCTCGCCTCAGAGCCGCACCTTCCGCGAAGACCTCGATACGCTGATTTCCGCACTCTGGAGCGATGGACGCCTGACATGGTACGGCTATGACCGATTCGGGCGCGACACCGATATGCCCGAATATGTGCGGACCGTGCCTGCCATCCTCCTGTTCCCGCCACTTCCGCAAATCCTGAACGAGCAGGGCGAGCCATATGATGTGGTGTTAGACCCCGAAGCCTACCCGCGTTCTCTACGCGAGGAGATTCGCGACCCCCGCGCTCAGGATGTGTACGACGAAGAGACGCCCGCTATGCCCCCAGAAGTACCCCAGAAGGTGCGAATCGTGCTGCGCCCGCCCCATAAGGACCTCGGCACCCTCCCGATGTGCCAGATCCCGCTCGGCTTTTTCGCAGACCAGCCCACGATTCAACAGGTGACTTTTATTGATGAGAACGAGCAAGCACACGAAGTGTGGCTGAACCACGAAACACGCCTGGTGTATGGGCTATTCGATAAGTTCGCCGAGCTGGACATCCTTTCGGGCGCGATCTTCGAGCTGGAGCGCACCGACCAGCCTGATGTGTTCTACTTCCGCTTCACGGGCGAAACGGATCCGCTACTGGCGGTCTCCCATGCGCGTTACGAGAAACTGCTGGAGCTTCAGGAGCGCGCCGATCAGCTCTCTACCTACCACATCATGGTGGAGTTGATGCGCGGACACCCCCGCGGCGCCGACTACCTGACCCTGCACAACGAGGTCAACATCGTGCGGCGCACGAAGCGCGAGGTTACGGCATCAATCCTCAGCGCCTACCCCTGCTTCGAACTCCACAAAGGCTCGCCCGTGTGGCACCTGAAGGAAGACGAAATCGGCAAACCCATCACCAAGAAGGCGCGTCAGTACCTGATAGGGGGGTAGGACGCCGATGCACCCGCAGATGCGGCTTCTGGATCGGCTTCAGCAGCTGGACGATGAGCTGGATCAGCTCCGCCAGCTGCTGAAACGCCTCGATCCGGGCGAACACCTGCGCCAGCGACTCAACGAATCGCGCCAGCGACTGGAAGAGATTAAACAACGCTACCGCGAACTGCAGGCGGCGGCGCACGACCAGCAACTTCAACTGCAGAGCGCGGAAGAGCGCATCCGCCACGCCGAGGCGGAACTCTATTCCGGACGCATCCGAAACCCCCGCGAACTGGAAGCCCTCCAGCACGACATCGACGCCATGCGCCGCGCCCACGACCAGATGGAACTGGAACTGCTCCGCCTCTGGGAAGAGATGGAGACTCAGGGACAACAGATTCAAGAAACCGAAGCCGACCTGCGCCAGATCGAGGTGATGTTCGAACAGCACCAGCAACGCTATCAGGCGCAAAAAGCACGCCTTGAGGCGGAAATCGAGAAGCGCGAAGCCATGCGCGCCCAGCTCGTGGCGCAAATAGAACCCGCCCTCGTCCAGCGCTACGAAACCATGCGACCCCGACTCGCACGCAAAGCCGTCGCCCGCGTCGAAAACGAAGCCTGCGCCGCATGCCGCACCAAACTCACTCCCTACCTCGTCAACCGGCTCAAAGAATCGCATGACCCCGTAACCTGCGAAAGCTGCGGACGCATGCTCTACTGGGCGGCGTTAGACCCCCCTGAGACCACCCCCACACCCTGATGCGCAAAGAAGGGTTCTGCGCCTACGGGGCGTCGCACATTCAAACAATCTTAGCGCAGGTGCGACCGCTGATTCGCCAATCCGACTGGACCCCCGACGCGCTGGAGAGGCTCCGTGAGAGCCTCTTCACCCTTCAGGTGTGCCTGCGCGTGTTCCAGCCCTGTTTCCCGCCTACGCGAATCGCGTTCTGGAAGCGTCGGCTCCGGCGTGTGTTGCGGGCGCTCCACCAGCTGGACCTGAATCGGCGCCTTCTGGAGTGGCTGAGCCAAGGGGACGCCCCTCCGCCCGCGCGGGCAGGTATCGAGCGCGTGCGCCTGCGCCTGCATCAGATGCAAGAAACACACCTCCAGCGACTTCACACAGCGCTCCAGCAACTCCAGCGCGACCATGTGCTGGAAGAGATAGGGGGGCTTTCGCGCCGCTGGGCGGAGTCGTTCACTCAGGAGCCGCCCTGCACCGACTATGCCCGCCAGCAGTGGCAGGCGTGCCTGCGCGAACACCGCCCCGCTATAGAAAACTCCACGATGGCGCTGGAGCTACGCTGGGGGCGCCTGCGCGCCCTGCTCAAAGCAAGTGCCCTGCTCCAGCCCCTGCTGGACGAACCGCTTGCCCTACCCGAATGGCACGCTCTCTACCAGCAGCTGGACGAGGCGCGCTTCGTCCACCACGCTCGCCAGCAGGTGGACCAACTCATGCGTGCCGAAAAGACGCTCACCGAGCAGTACTACGGGCATGCACGCCCCTTCGCCCGACTCCAGCCGGGGTTCCAGCACCTGCTCCAGAGGCTGGCAGAGAACGGAACGCTCACAGCGCTCTGATCCCCGTACAAATTTGGGCTATACTATTAATGTTGGAATAGGGGTATGAGCCATGTGCGTCCGCGTAGCGGTAATTGGTATTGCGACTTTCCTGCTTACCGTGTCTGGTCTGGCGCAGAACCGACCCGATATTGTGTGGATGCAGGGCGGACACGGTTGGCGCGTCCTGTCTTTGGCTTTCTCTCCAGACGGTCAATACCTGGTGAGTTCAGGAAGCGACGGCACGATAAAACTCTGGCGTTTCCGAGAAGGCATAGTAGTGCGCACCCTTCGGGAGGCTGCCTCAGGCGTGGCGTTTTCTCCCGATGGACAGTATCTGGCGGGAGGAGAGTCGGGGGAGGTCAAAATCTGGCGATTAAGCGACGGCTCGCTCGTCCGTAGTCTCAGCGCGCATTCGGGTTCTATCCTGCAGATTACCTTTTCACCTAACGGTGAATACCTGGCGAGTCTTGGGAGCGATGGCACAGCCAAACTGTGGCGCGTGAGCGACGGCTCGCTGGTTCACCTTTTCCCTCAGAGTAGGGGCGCCATTCAATTCTCCCCCGACGGACAGTTCCTGGCAACGGGCAGCGGCCAACAAGTGGGAGCTGTCAATATATGGCGGGTTGGGGACGGCAGTCTGGAGCGTACTCTCGTAGGGCACCCAACCTGGGTTAGCTCGGTAGCGTTCTCACCAGACGGTCAATCTCTGGCAAGCGGAGACCTTAACGGAGCGATCAAGCTCTGGCACTTGAACAACGGCACCTTGATACGCACGCTTACGGGACACTCCGGCGCCGTAAGTTCTGTCTTGTTTTCGCCCGATGGCAGGTATCTCGCCAGCTCCAGTTGGCAAGAAGATTATGTGCGCATCTGGAATGTCAACACAGGGACCACGCTCCATTTTCTGCAGCAAGGTCGTGGCGCAGTTACTTCGATTGCTTTTTCGCCAGATGGTGCGTTTCTGCTGAGCGCGGGGGCTTTCGGAATTCTGCAGTGGCGCGTCGCCAACGGTGCTTTTGAACGCACGCTCAGCAAGCACACCTCGCGCGTTAGCGCTGTGGCGTTCTCCCCCGACGGGCAATATCTGGCAAGTGCCGATGAGGACAGTAACTTATGGATATGGAATACAGGCGACGGCACGCCCGTGCGTCTGATCGTGCTACAAGCGTACTACATCTTTTCCTCAGTCGCATTCTCGCCTGACGGGCAGTATCTGGCGGCAGGGCAATCAGGTACCACTGAGATTGGCTTGTGGCGCGTTTCTGACGGCTCCCTCGTCCGAACCTTTCGCGACGGAGGACGCCCTGTCACTTTCACGCCAGATGGTCAGTATGTGGTCAGCGCGGGACTCTGGAATAACACCATAAGTTTTTGGCGCATCCGGGATGGCGTCCTGGCGCGCTCGTTCGCAGGACACACGGCTCGAGTTTCCTCCCTGGCTATTTCCCCAGACGGGCTCTATCTGGCAAGCGCCAGCGAATTTCCCGAAAACGCGGTCAGGCTCTGGCGCATCAACGACGGCACGCTAATCTACATCCTTGCAGGACACACGCGCAGCGTCAACTGCGTGGCGTTTTCTCCCGATGGGGCTTACCTAGCCACCGGCAGCGATGATAAAACCGTCAAGCTGTGGCGAACCTCAGACGGTAGCCTTGTCGACACGCTTTCAGGGTTCGACAGAGAGGTTGTTGCTGTGGCATTTTCGCCTGATGGGCAATATCTGGCAACCGGTGAAAACGACTTTTTCGGTTCAACCCGACTCAGGATATGGCATGTGGCAAGCAGCACCCTTGTGACGACTTACGAACAAGAAGCCGAGACAGGGGTTCTCAGTATTCAATTCTCGCCAGACGGACGCTATATCGCGTACGGGCGCAGCGATGCAACAGTGGTCATGGCGCGCAACCCCTTCTGGCCGGATGTTAACGAAGACGGTTGCGTGGACGACACCGATCTGCTCGCAATCCTGTTCGCCTTCGGGCAAACGGGCACGCGCCCCGAAGATGTGAACAGAGATGGTATAGTGGGTGACACCGATTTACTGAGCGTGTTGTTCCACTTCGGTAGTGGATGTTAGGGGCGGTCCTGACTCCACTACTGGCTTGTTTGGAAGGAAGCTCGCCCTACCAGGCTGGAATGCTCCATAGGGGGCGTCTTCCCCAAACGGACGCAGTAGCGAGGCCTGCTTCCGGGATTTCCCGTACTTTGCAAGGGAGCGTCTCGAGCTCTCTCTAAGAAGCTCTCCCCCACCCTCTGGAAAGCACCTTCCAAAATATTGTGGAGTCGCGAATTGGCTCCACTACCGATTGGAAAAATCAAGCAAAAACGCGCAAAAAGCCAGAAAAACACGGAATAGCGCGAAAAAGTCTCCTGTGGAAGCTATGTGGCATTCTTTAGCCCATAAACGCCCCTGAAATGCTGGAAGCAATTGCAGGATTCGGGGAGGGGATGTGCTATCCTATATGCCACCCTCTGGCGAGTGCAGGGAGGCAGTATGCGACGCAAGGACGAGAGCATAGACCAGTTGCGGCTTGGGGAGAGTCTCGATAGCGCCCAGTTGCGCCGTGCGTGGCGCGAAGCGCTTCGCCAGCTCCTTCCCAAAGCTTCGGTCACCAGTCGTCGGTTCCTCGAGGCGATTGAACCACTCGGGATACAGGACGACTGTGTTGCCTTGCGTCTGGATAGTGCGTTCGGCAGACAGTGGGTTTCGCACCACCACCGCCACGAGATTACCGTCTTACTGAGCGAGTATCTGGGGCGTGAGGTGCGTGTCGAACTGGTCGGCGAGGAGGCGAGCCACATCCCCACGCCGATGGAAGAGGTCGTTGTGGCAATGCCCGCCGCGGTCGCCGCTCCTTCTGCACCTCCCCTGCCCGCCCCGCAGTTCAACCCGCAGCTCACCTTCGAGACGCTGATTGTCGGGCAGAGCAACCGCCTTGCCGTCGCGGCAGCGCAGGCGGTGGTCGAAGCGCCTGGCAAACGCTACAATCCGCTGTTTCTGTATGGCGCGCCGGGGTTGGGCAAAACGCACCTTCTGCATGCGATTGGGCAGGCGTTCCTGTCGCGCTATGCGGGGGCGCGTGTGGTCTACATGAGTGCCGAAGCGTTCGTGCGCGACTATGTGCAGGCGCTTCGCAGCGGGCGCATCGACGAGTTCCGCGCGCGCTACCGCAGTGTGGACCTCTGGCTGATGGACGATGTGCAGTTTCTTGCGGGCAAAGAGCGCTCGCAGGAAGAGTTTTTCCACCTCTACAACGCGCTCTACAGCGCGGGGCGCCCGCTGGTGATGTCCAGCGATAAGCCTCCGCGCGACCTGAGCGGTGTCGAAGAGCGCCTGCGCTCCCGATTCGAACAGGGCTTGTGCGCCGATATTGCCCCCCCTGACTATGAAATGCGCATCGCCATCCTCTGCGCCAAAGCAGAGCGCGAAGGAGTCGCCCTGCCGATTGAGGTCGCCGAGTATATCGCCGACAAGGTGCATTCGAATGTGCGCGCCTTAGAGGGCGTGCTGACTCGCCTGATTGCCCACAGCTCACTTTATGAAGCCCCCATCAGTCTGGAACTGGCTCGCGAGGCACTCCGCGACTATCTCATCGATGCGCCGCCGTCCGCTCCGCTCACCCTTGTCAGTGTGATAGAGGCTGTCTGCGAGGAATTCGCGATCAGCGAGCATGAACTCACAGGTAAAAGCCGCCGCGGCGACATTGTGCCTATCCGCCAGATTGCGGCGTATATGGCACGCGAGCTGACAGGCGAATCGTGGACACGCATCGCCCAGGCGCTCCAGCGCAACGACCACACCACCGTCATGCACGCCTACCGCCAGATCGCCCAGCGTCTCCCGCGCGACCCACAACTCCGCGAAACCGTCCAGCGAATCCGCTCACGAATCCAGCGCCGTCAGCGTCCCCTCTAAAGAATTAGAAAGTCCCTGCCGATAATCTTAACAGCCCGCGGTGATGCGAGGCTTCAGGGGAAGCGCACGGCGGCACCGTAAAAGCCCTTGACTCTTCCCGTCAAAATCGGGTATCATGTTAACGAGAACGAAACGATACTGACCAGGTACCCCAAAGACCTCATGGGCAAGGATGCCGCCAGCAGATGCTTCGCCGTCAGGAACGCCTGAGTTGCACTCAGGAGTGTCAAAGAAGCCTTGAGTTCCTGCTTTCGACGGGTGGCAAATCGGAAGCATAAAAATCACGATTTTTGCCACGCTTATCACTTTCTCTAAGAAAGTGATGTTCACCATAGGGAGGTGATTTGGATGTCTCGAAAGAGCAACGGCATCGATGTGCGTCCAGAGGTTGCGTTTGTCAGCACCTATCCGCCCACGGAGTGCGGATTGGCAACCTTCACGCAGGATGTGTTGAACGCCGTCGAGCGGCACGGCTGGCGCGGACTGGTGATTTCCGCAGACCACGAAGATTATATTGACCACCCTGACCCCCGTGTGATTTACCAGATTCGAAGGGAGGAGATGGGGGATTATGTGGAAGCCGCCGAATTGCTGAATCGCTCGCAGGTGCGGGTGGTGAGCCTCCAGCATGAGTATGGGATTTTCGGAGGCGAGATGGGCGAGTACATCATTCCGTTCCTGCGCCGTCTGGAAGTGCCTGTGGTCACCACACTGCACACGGTCGTGCCCCGCCCCACCGATGTGATGCGCGACATTTTGCGCAAGGTGGTGCTCCACTCGAACGCGGTTGTGGTGATGGCGACCACAGCGGTTCACCTGCTCCGTGAGGTGTATGAGGTGCCGACGGACAATGTGTATGTGATTCCGCACGGTGCCCCTGCCCCGTTGCCCATTGCCCAGCAGGAGGCGAAAGCGTTGATCGGCTTCAGCGGGCGCACGGTGTTGAGTACCTTCGGGCTGGTGAGCCGTGGCAAAGGGCTGGAATATGTGATTCGCGCCCTGCCAGAGGTCGTCAAGCAGTTCCCGAATGTGGTCTACCTGATTCTGGGCGAGACACACCCCAAAGTGCGTGCCCGCGAAGGAGAAGAGTACCGTGAGATGCTGATGGCGGAAGTGGAGCGGCTCGGCTTGCAGGAGCATGTCGTGTTCGAGAACCGCTATCTGAGTCTGGAAGATATTCGGCTCTACCTGCGGGCGACCGACCTCTACATCACGCCTTACCTGAACCCCGACCAGATTACGAGCGGCACCTTAGCCTACGCGCTGGCGGCGGGATGCGTGGTGATTTCCACCCCCTACCTGTACGCACAGGAGGTACTGGCGGACGGCGGCGGGATGCTGGTGGAGTTCCGCAACCCCGATTCGATTGCCGACGCTATTCTGCAGCTGTTGTCAGACCCGATGCTGATGCGCTATCACCGCGCCGTCGCCCAGAAGAAAGCGGCGATGCTGAACTGGGACGCCGTAGGGCGTGCGTATGCCAGCCTGTTTGAACGCATGGCACGGGTTCCCACGCACCCCTTCAGCGTGGTGCCTTCCTCGGCGGTCTCCGAGTTTATTCACCAGCGCGCGGTCTCCTAACGCGCCATCTCGGCAATCAGATGGGCGTATTTTTGCGCCACCACCCGACGCTTAACTTTAAGCGTCGGGGTTAATTCGTCGCCGATGGTGAACTGCGTGGCGATCAGGCGGAAGCCCTTGATGCGCTCGTAGTCCGCCAGCTCGCGGTTCACCTGCTCTATTTCCTGACGGAAGCGTTTTTGCACCAGTTCATGCTCCAGCAGGCTGGGGATGTCGGAAGCGTCCAGCTCGTGCTGCAGGGCGAACTGTTTAAGCATCTCCATATCGGGGATAATCAGGGCGACGGGCGCGCTCATCTTATCGCCGAACACCACCGCTTCTTGAATAAACGGGCTGTTACGAAGCAGATTCTCCAGTTTCTGAGGCGCGACATTCTTGCCGTTCGCCAGCACGATAATATCTTTCTTGCGGTCGGTGATGTAGAGGTAGCCGTGTTCGTCCATATACCCAATATCGCCTGTGTGGAACCAGCCGTCGGGGTCAATCGCCTCGCGCGTGGCTTCAGGCTTATGCCAGTAGCCCTTCATAATGTTGGGACCACGCGCCAGTATCTCGCCGTCTTCTGCAATCTTGATTTCCACGCCCGGGATGGGTTTCCCCACGCTGCCGAACCGGGGCGCATGCAGGGGGTTCACGGTCAGCACAGGGCTGGTCTCGGTCAGTCCATAGCCCTCCAGAATCAGGATGCCGAAGGCGTGGAAGAATTCGGCGGTCTCCTTGGGCAGCGCGGCGCCTCCCGACACGAAGAAGCGCAGCCGCCCGCCCACACGCTCGCGAATCTTCGCGCCCACCAGCTGATCCAGCACGGAATGCATCAGCCGGACGCTCAGTGGGCATGAACGCCCCTCGCGCCAGCAGCGGGAATAGATTTTGCCCACCTCCAGCGCCTTGTAAAACAGTTTCTGCTTCAGCGGCGTTTGCTCCCGAATCGAGGCAAGGATTCTATCCTGCACCGAAGTGTAAAAGCGGGGCACGCCCAGCATCACGGTCGGCTTAACTTCCACCATATCTGCCGCGAGGGTGAACAGGCTCTCGGCATAGGCAATTGTCAAGCCCGCATAAATCGGCAGGAAGTGTCCCGCCATCCGCTCAAACACATGGCTCAGCGGCAGAAACGAGAGAAATAGGTCGTTTTTCTGAATCTCCAGCACTTCGAGGCACGCCTGAATGTTGGAGATGAAGTTGGCATGGGTGAGCATCGCGCCCTTCGGCTCGCCGGTGGTGCCAGAGGTGTAAATCAGCGTGGCGAGGTCGTCGGGCTGCACACTGAGCGCCATCTTGCGGAAGCCTTCCTCACTCAGCTCGCCCGGCATGTTCATAACCTGCTCAAACGGGAGCGCCTCGCCCTGCTCATCCGGTTGCATGCCAATCAGGACTATCTGCAGTCTGGTGTCTTTGAGGGCATCCTGCGCCTTCTTGAGCTGGCGTTTATCGCTCACCACCAGCACCTTCGGCTCTGAGTCCACAAGGATCTCCCGCACCTGCGCGGGGGTCAGCGTCGGGTAAATCGGCACGGTGATGGCGCCCAGGCAGAGGTTCGCCCAGTCGGTAATCGCCCATTCGGGGCAGTTTTCGGAAAGAATCGCCACACGGTCGCCCGGCGCCACACCCAGCGCGTGTAGCCCGCGGGCGAACTGATAGACGCGCCGCCCCAGTTCGTGGTAGGTAATCGGGCGGAACTGCTTCTCGCGCTTCACCAGCAGAGCGGGTTTGTCGCCGTTCTCCCCCACGCTCCGCAGAAACGCCTTCGAAAGGGTATCTACAATCATGGCGCACCTCCAGTGTTTAGTTCGTCTTCCACCACTGTTTTCCTGCCCCAGAGCATCACTTCGGGGCAGATGTAAAGCATATCATGGGGCAGGCTGTTTCGGTTACCCACCAGAGCGGGACCGTTGGAGAAAGTCTCCAGCAGCACATAGTCTTGCTGCAACGCCTGCATGAACGCGCGATAGTCGGGGCGCCCGATACGCGCCACATCGCGTGCCTCAAACTCGCTGATGAGAACATAATCGGGCTGATGCAGGCGCAGGTTTTCTGCGCTCCACTCAGGTGGCGCCAGCGACACCAGCTGGTAGCGTCCCTCAGAAGCCTGCATCGCCTTCAGGCGCTCCTCCCAGAACAGCTCCCCCGTTTCAGGGAACAGAGGCGGCGTGTAAAACCACGGCACGGTGGGAAACGCTATCACGGAGCGTTCCGAAATATTTTCGCGAATCCACTCCACCGCCTGATCGCGCGCGTCGGGGCGAACCATGCAGAGCGTGTAATCCGTCGTGTAAACCGCCTGCACCATCAGCACGACCGGAATAAGCCACCGCCCTGCCCGCTGGAGTTTGCCTGCCGCTTCGCTCACCCATAACCCCAGCCCGATTGCCAGCGTGGGGAACAACGGAAAGGTATAGCGCATAAAGCGCACTTCCGCGCTTCCAATCAGCAGATAGTACGCCAGCGATGCCAGCGCGATTCCCCACAGCGCCCGCTCCCGACGCCCCGCCCAGAGCCAGCCCATCAGCCCCAGCACCAACCCAGTCAGCGTGAATCCAGTCGTCAGGTTCGGATACAGGTGATACACCCAGCCCAGCCCTGTGTCGGTGAAAATCTCGCCGTGTCCCTGCTTCACATGGCGCACTTCGTAGCGGAAATCGCGCCAGAACTTCTCCCTGTCTGCCCAGCTGCCAGGGCACACCAGCAAGAAAGTCAGTAGCGCCACGCCCGCGCTGGCAAGAATCCCGCCGAGCATCCCATACCAGCCCCCCGCATCGCGCCGTGTGAGCAGCCCCCAGCTCACCCAGAGCGCGAGAATCGCCAGCCCCGCGTTATACTTGCTCCCCGCGGCGCATCCTGCCCAGAATGCGCCCCACAGCAGGGTACGCCAGCGATTCGGGGCGTTCCAGAGCGCGACCGACTGATAAAAGGCGAGCGCCACAAAAAAAGTGGTGGGCACATCCACTGTCTGGAAGCGGCTATGCACCACAAAGGCAGGCGCCAGTGCAATTGCCAGTCCGGCAAACAGCCCTGCCCGCTCGCCTGCGACCAGCGCCAGCGTGCGTGCCACCACAACCGCCGTGCCCGCGCCAAGCAAAGCCGTTAACACGCGCGCCCAGAGAAGCAAATCGGCTCGCAACTGTGCCAGCTGTAAAGGCGTGGGGTTTTCGGGAAGCGGTGCAATCACGCCAAACGCACTGAGCCAGTGCAGCCACGCGCTCCACAGCGTCATCGGGAGCGTGCCGTAGTTGTAAAACCCCGGCAGCCAGTCGCCCGCGTAGGGGTTCATCACGAAGTAGCTGGCTAACAGCACCAGCCACTCGTCGGGGTGATAGCTGTAGTAGTGGGTTTCGTTGGGCAGGCTCCACGAGATGCCCACATAGCGGATTGCGAACGCCAGCACAAAGAGCGTAATTGCCCCTGCCCACGCGCCCATGGGGCGCTTCGGTGAAGATGCTTTTGCCGACGCCTTGCTCATCGGGCAGGGAGTATACCCCTTAAATCAAAATCGGGTTGCAGGGGACGCGCCCCTGCAACCCGCACTACTCGTGGAGTGTGAGGGCTTACGACTGGCGCATGCGCCGACGCGCGAGCAGACCGACGACGCCCGTCGCCAGCGCCAGCAACGACGCCGGCTCTGGAACGGTCGCCTCAATCCAGCCCGCATACAGGGCGACATTCGTGGAAGCCTGAATATCGCCGTAGCGCGCGTCGGGATTCCCATTACCCCAGGGGGGTCCAAGATCTGCAATAAACGAGTGAACCCCCGCGATGTACCAGTTGCCCGAAGCCAGAATGAACACAGGTCCCCCGCTATCGCCAGGGGCGACCAGACCCTCGCGTGGAAGCGCCGTAGTGCCTCCCATGGAACTATAGGTGGAGTTTGTGGGATGGTCGAAATCGCTGAGAATCCACTCACTGGAGGAGTTATATGAACTGAGGTAAAAGTTTATCTCATTCGTCATCGCACGGCGCTGACCATCGTAAGTCGTGTACCCTGTCAGACCGGTTCCAGTCATCCCATATCCAACGGAAAAACCAACCTGCCCTATTGGATTCAAGCTCGTGTTAATCAACGCGGGAGTTACGCCCGTTACAGGAGCCGACAGCTCCAGCAGGGCAATATCGCCGCCATAGCTGAGGTCGCTTGGGTTGTAGTTGGGGTGGATGTAAACATTTTGCACAGTGTAGGTGCTGGCGCCCAGCTGGAACACGAGATTGGGATTGTTATAGACCACATGCGCTGCGGTCAGCACCCACCAGCCGTTGGCGATGACGGTTCCAGAGCCAGCTCCGGAATTCCCGGCTACGATACCAACCCCTGCGAACTGGGGACTATTTCCAAGAGCAAGGTACTGGCTATCGGGTGCATCGTGTCGTCGGACGATACTCCAAGCCGCGCTCTGAATCACGCTCGCAACCAACAAGAGGCTTACGCCTCGCCAGAAGTTCGTTCGATTCCACATGCTCCATACCTCCGTCGCCTTAAAGACTCAAGTTGCGTGCCAAACTGGACAATCGGGGAGAAAACTGGTAAAAATGCGGGGATTGGAGGAGCCAGGCTGTCTGAACATCTCCCACCCCCTTGACATCATGCCCTCTTATGGAGTATAATTCTCATCAGAAAATCACTCTCCACAGGGAGGACGGCGATGAACCATCTGATAGAAGGGCTGAAGCGAGCCGGATTGCGCATCACGCCACAACGGGTGGCGATCTGCAAAACACTCGCCGAGAGCAAAGACCACCCGACGGCAATGATGATTTATCACGCGCTCCTGCCCCAGTTCCCCACATTGAGCCTCGCCACCGTCTACAAAACGCTGAATGTGCTGAAGCAGTTGGGGCTGGTGCATACGCTGGGCGACGCAGGCGACGGCATGGAACACTATGAGGCAGACCTGCAACCCCACATCAACCTCGTGTGCGTGCGGTGCCACCAGGTGGTGGACTTCGACGAGGAACTCATCGAGCGGGTGGAGCGTGCCGTCGCGGAACGCTCGGGCTACGAAATTCAGGGCGCCCGTATCGTCTACTATGGGCTGTGCCCCCGCTGTAAAAACGGGCACACCAACGGCACAGAGGTAAAATAGACGGGCGGAGGCAACGACATGCAACATCCCTGGCTCGATACCGTCATACAGGGCGACTGCACCGAAATTTTGCCCCAGCTCCCTGAACAGTCGGTAGACCTCATCTTCGCCGACCCGCCCTACTTCCTCCAATTGCAGGAAGAGCTGTGGCGCCCGAACCTCACCAAAGTAGATGCGGTGGACGAAGCCTGGGATCAGTTCTCCAGCTTTGAGGAGTACGACTCGTTTTGCCTGCGCTGGCTGGAGGGCTGTCGGCGCGTGCTGAAAGACGACGGCACGCTCTGGGTGATTGGCAGCTATCACAACATTTTTCGGATTGGCAAACTGATGCAGGATTTGGGGTTCTGGATTCTCAACTCGGTGATATGGGTCAAAGCGAACCCGATGCCGAATTTTCGGGGCAGGCGCCTGACCCACTCGCATGAGATTCTCATCTGGGCGGTGAAGCATAAAGACGCCCGCTATCAGTTCCACTACAAAACCGCGCGCGCCCTGAATGACGACCGCCAGCTCCGCGCGGAGTGGCACCTCCCGCTCTGCACCGGGCGTGAGCGCGTGAAAATTGACGGCAAAAAGGCACACCCCACCCAGAAGCCAGAGGCGCTGCTCTATCGGATTATCACCCTCTCCAGCCAGCCGGGAGATGTGGTGTTAGACCCGTTTCTGGGTACGGGCACGACGGCTGTGGTTGCCAAACGCCTGCGCCGCCATTATATCGGCATCGAGCAGGACCCCACCTACTGCCAGCTGGCGATTCAGCGACTGGAGCGCACCCACCCTGTTCCGCAAGAGCTGATTGACTATTCGGTGGAGCAAAAGCCGCCGCGCGTGCCGTTCGGCGTGCTGGTGGAACAGGGCTATCTTCAGCCAGGAGAAACCCTCCGTTCGCACGATGGGCGCTTCACCGCCACCGTGCTGGCGACGGGCATGGTGCAGGCAAACGGCGTGGTGGGTTCCATTCACCGCGTGGGGTCGTATCTGATGGGCAAGCCAGGGGTGAACGGCTGGAAGTTCTGGCATGTTTTGCGCGAGGGAGAGTGGACACCGCTGGACGCGGTTCGGGAGGCATACCGTCAGGCGCACTTCGCCGCGGCAGAAATGCTTCCTCAAAGCGCGGAAGGGAATGCTTACGGGCTATCCCAGCAGGAGGCGACCCGATGAGATGGATTGCCACGATTCGGAAGCGTCGTGCTGAAGCGAACTCATGTTCAGATGAGATGGCGAAGAGTCTGCTCCAGCAGGGCGGGCTGCGCCGCCTGCGATACGACTATCGCAACGACCTTGTGGAAGTGGAATATGACCCTGCCCTGCTAAGCGCGGAGCAGGCAGCGCAACTCAGTGAGCCTGTGCTTCGCGAGCTGGGCGCCCGTATCCCCACCTGTGCCCTGCGCGACCCTGTAAAAGGCATCTGCGAAGCATGTCCCAGCGTCGCCCAGCACGGCAAGCAGTGGCGCGTGAATGGCACCCTCTATCGCGCTTCGTTCGATGGGCAGGTGCTGACCGTCGAGCAGGTGGAGCCACCAATCGGCACGACGCAGACCCTCCTGCGTCGCGTGCGAGTGCTGGAACAGCCTACCCCACGCTGGAAAAGCCGCGCCTTCTGGGAACCCGTGCTGACCGCTATCAACCTGGCGATGATTCTGCTGGGCGCTCTGGCGAACTGGCAGGGCTGGAGCCAGCTGGCGATGGCGGCGTATGCGCTGGCATATCTCAGTGGGGGCTACTTCGGCGTGCTGGACGGGATTAACACCCTGCGCCAGCGTCAGGTGGATGTGAACCTGCTGATGGTGCTGGCAGCGATTGGCGCGGCGATTGTGGGCGAAGCGCCCGAAGGCGCCACTTTGCTGTTCCTGTTCTCGCTCTCCAACACGCTTCAGAGCTACGCGCTGGCACGCAGCCGCAAGGCAGTCCGCGCCCTGATGGCGCTCCAGCCCGAAACCGCTACGCGCCTCACCTCAGAGGGCACAGAAACCGTGCCCGTAGAGGCACTTCAGGTGGGCGACCGCGTGCTGATTCGCCCCGGCGAGCGCATCCCTGTCGACGGCAAAGTGCTTCGGGGTGAATCCCATGTGGATCAGTCGCCCATCACGGGCGAGTCGCTCCCCGTGCATAAAACCGAAGGCGCGACGGTCTATGCGGGCACGATTAACACCACCGGCACGCTGGAGATTGAGGTAACCCACCCGGCGACAGAGACCTTGCTCCATCGCATTTTGCGTCTGGTGGAGCAGGCGCAGGAGCAGAAAGCGCGTACCCAGCGCTGGCTGGAACGGTTCGAGCAGCGGTATGCGTTTGTGGTGATTGGCGGCGCGGCGCTGGTGGCGCTCGGCTTGCCCCTGCTCGGCTGGGCGTGGAGCGAGGCGTTCTATCGCGCCATGACCCTGCTGGTGGTCGCCTCGCCATGCGCGCTGGTGATCAGCACGCCTGCCACCCTGCTCAGCGCGATTGCGAACGGCGCACGACACGGAATCCTCTTCAAAGGCGGCGAACCGATTGAACGCCTCGCGAGCGTTAGGGCAGTCGCTATCGACAAAACGGGCACGCTGACGGAGGGCAAGCTGCGTTTCACCGACCTCGTGCTGACAGGCAACACGCCAGAGCGCGAGGTGTGGCAGGTGATTGCCGATGTGGAGTCGCTTTCGGAGCATCCGCTGGCGCAGGCGCTGGTGCAGGCAGCGAACGAGCGCGGCGTCCAGCCCCAGCCCATAGAGTCGTTTCAGGCGGTGCCGGGCAAAGGGGTTATCGCCCAGCGTCAGGGAGTCGCCGTGAAAATTGGCAACCTGCGCCTATTTGAAGAAGGCGAGGTGAGCGAACAGGCAGTCCAGACCGTTCACACGCTCCGCCAGCAAGGCAAAACTGCGATGGTGGTCTGGGTGAACGGTGAAGCGGTGGCAGTCGTCGCCGCGGCGGACCGCCTGCGTCCGAACGCGGAGCAGGCAATCCGCCAGCTCAAAGCGCTTGGCATCCGCCAGATTGTGATGCTCACCGGCGACGCCGAACCGATTGCGCAGGCAATCGCGAAGCAGGTAGGCATCGACAGGGTGTATGCCGACCTGCTACCCCACGAGAAGCTGGAAGTGCTCCAGCAGCTCACGCAGGAGTACGGGCGCGTGGCGATGGTGGGCGATGGGGTCAACGACGCGCCTGCGCTCGCCTCCGCGGAAGTGGGTATTGCGATGGGCGCGGGCACCGATGTCGCGCTGGAAACCGCCGATGTCGCGCTCGTGGGGAACGACCTGCTGAACCTGCCTTACGCCTTCGGGCTGAGCCGCTACGCCATGCGCGTGCTGGTGCAAAATATCGTGTTTGCCACAGGCGTGATTGTGGCGCTGGTGATTGCCACCTTCACGGCGGGGCTGCGCCTGCCGTTTGGCGTTGTGGGACACGAGGGCAGCACGCTGCTGGTGGTGCTGAACGGACTGCGCCTGCTGTTGTATCGTACTCCAAAAGGCTCTGAAGCAGAAATTCAGGGGTAAGGTATACTGCCAACCATGCGCATCGTGTCGCTGCTGCCGAGCGCCACGGAAATCGTGTGCGCGCTGGGGCTGGAAGAGCATCTGGTGGGGCGAAGCCACGAGTGCCTCTACCCGCCCACCATTTTAGACCGCCCCGTCGTCACGCGCAGCCTGATTCCGCCCGACCTGCCCAGCCACGAAATTGACCGCCTCGTGTCGGAAACACTGATGACCCACGCCACCCTCTACACGCTCGATCTGGAACTGCTTCAGGCGCTCCAGCCCGATTTGATTCTCACGCAGGCGCTCTGCTCCGTGTGCGCGGTGCCCTTCAACACGGTGCAGGAAGCCATCGCTGTGCTTCAGCCGAAAGCAAAAGTTCTCAATCTGGAGCCGACCACGCTTCAGGGAGTGGTAGACACCTTTTTGCAGGTAGCAGAAGCGGCGGGCGTGCCTGAGCGCGGGCGCACGCTGGCACAGCAGTTCTGGAGCCGTGTGGAGCGCGTCGCCGAACGCTCTCAAAACAGACCGCGCGTCAAAGTCTCGTTTCTGGAGTGGATCGCCCCGCCCTTTGCCTGCGGGCACTGGATCCCGGAGATGGTGGCGCTTGCGGGCGGTGTAGAGGGGCACGGCGAGCCGGGCAAGCCCTCGCGACGGCTCCACTGGGACGAAGTGCTGGCATGGCAACCCGAAGCGATTGTGATTGCCTGCTGCGGCTACTCGGTGGAGCGCGCACTTCAAGATATGCCTCTGCTGGAGGCGCGTCCAGGCTGGCACACGCTCCCTGCCGTGCGTGCGGGGCATGTTTTTATCATCGATGGCATCGCCTACTTCAGCTGCCCCAGTCCGCGCCTTGCCGACGCGCTGGAGTGGCTCGCGACATGTCTGGATACCGTGCGCGACGCCGCCCCGCTTCAGCAGGGATAGCAGCGCAACCCGCGAATCACCGACGCTATGCGAGTAGACCTGCGTTCCGACACCGTAACCCAGCCAACGCCCGCCATGCGCCAGGCGATGGCGAACGCCGAGGTCGGCGACGATGTGTTCGGTGAAGACCCCACCGTCAACCGCCTGCAGGAACGCATCGCCGAAATACTCGGACACGAGGCGGCGCTGTTCACCCCCACGGGCACGATGGCGAACGAGATTGCGGTCAAAGTCTGGACCCAGCCGATGGACGCCATCCTTGTGGACGAGGAGAGCCACATCCTACACTACGAGCTGGCGGGTCCCGCAGTGCTTGCTGGCGTACAAACGGACACCTACCCTATTCCGCGTGGGCGCATCGATCCCGAGGCGATTCGGCGACGAATCCGCATCGCCGACGACCACACCCCCGGCACGCGCCTGCTGTGTATCGAGAACACCCATAACCGCTGTGGGGGCGTCATCCTGCCGCCAGAACAGATGCCCATTCTACGGCAGATAGCCGATTCGCATGGGTTGCGAATTCATCTGGATGGGGCGCGCCTGTTCAACGCGAGCGTCGCGCTGGGCGTCTCGCCACAGGTATGGACGCGCTATGCGGACTCGGTGATGGTGGCGTTCTCCAAAGGGCTGTGCTGTCCCATCGGGTCGGCGCTTGTGGGGTCCAGGGCGTTTATTCAGGAGGCGCATCGCGTGCGCAAACTGTTCGGTGGGGGCATGCGCCAGGTAGGCGTGCTGGCGGCGGCGTGTCTGGTAGCGCTGGACACGATGATTGACCGCCTCGCCGAAGACCACCGACGCGCCCGACGCCTCGCCGAAGCGATTGCCGAAATGCGCGGCTTCCGCGTAGACCTTGAAACCGTCCAGACCAATATGGTCTATGTGGAAACCGTGGCCCCTGCGCCCGAAGTGGAGCGTCGGCTGGCGGAGCATGGGGTGCTGTGCCTCGCTTTAGACCCTCACCGCCTACGCCTCGTAACGCATCATGATGTAGATGACGCAGGCATCGAACATGCTATCCGCGCATTCCGTGCGGTTTCCGACGCGCTTGGGGTACACTAATCGGCGATGACTTTTCAGGAGCTGCTCTTTCGGCTGGAACAGTTCTGGGCGGATTACGGCTGTTTAATCCTGCAGCCCTACGATGTGGAGGTTGGCGCAGGCACGATGGCGCCCTACACCACTCTGCGGGCGCTGGGACCAGAGCCATGGTATGTCGCCTATGTGCAACCTTCGCGGCGCCCCGCCGACGGGCGCTACGCACGCAACCCGATGCGCCTCCAGCATTACTACCAGTATCAGGTGATACTGAAGCCTTCGCCCGACGATGTGGTGGATGTCTATCTGGAAAGTCTGCGTGCGATTGGAATCGAACCCAGCGAACATGACATCCGCTTCGTCGAGGACGACTGGGAGGCGCCCACCCTGGGGGCGTCGGGCGTTGGCTGGGAGGTGTGGCTCAACGGCACCGAAATCACCCAGTTCACCTACTTTCAGCAGGTGGGCGGCATCGAGTGCGACCCCGTGTGCGCCGAGATTACCTACGGTCCCGAACGGCTCTGCATGCTGTTGCAAAAGAAAAACAGCGTATGGGAACTGGAATGGGGGCGCGGCATTACCTACGCCGATGTGGACTACCTTGCCGAGCTGGAGCATAACTATTACAACTTTGAAGAGGCGGATACCGAAATGCTGTTCCGCCTGTTCGAGATGTACGAAAAAGAGAGCGCCCGTATCGTGGAGAAAGGCTGGGTTCACCCGGCGTTTGATCTCGCCCTGAAGTGCTCCCACATCTTCAATCTACTGGACGCGCGGGGGAGCATCTCGGTTACGGAGCGTGCCAGTTATATTCAGCGCATTCGCACTCTGGCGCGCGCCTGCTGCCTCAAATATCTGGAGAAGCGCGAGGCGGAAGGTTTCCCCCTGCTCCAGAAAGAATGGCGCGTGGGGCTACCCGCAACAAGACGGTAAAGCCCAGAGAAACAGGCACGCCGCTTGTGCAACCCCTCGCGACTGGGTACACTAATTGACAACTGCAACCGCAGGGTGAGACAATGTGACTCAAATGTCAGTGCAGCGGCAGCGCGCTCCCGAGCATCGTAGTATGTCGGGGAGGGTGCCCTCCCCTCTCCGAAAGCGCAGCAGCATAGCAACAATCCCACCAGCCCTGTCAACCCGATCCGACGGGCGAAGGATTGATAGCAAGCGACTAACCACTGACTCAGATCAATTTGTTTCATTGGCACTTCCTCACAATGTTTGTTCCCACTATAGGGAAATCCAACCTACTGAATGAACCGCATTTGCAAACCTGACGGCTCGGCACACAAGTGGCCTGTTCTGTCCACTGCACCTTGATCTCGCCAAAACCGTCATAGGTGCACTCGCTTCCTCTACTCGGGAAGCACTCTGCGTATTCCTCGCCTCATACCTCCTCCATCAGTTTAGCCCACTCGCTTAACGCCTCGCCAAAGGACCACTCCATGTTTTCGAGCTGAGTCTCTGTTCACCGCATGAGATCGGTGAGCAAATAACCTCTCCAGTCATAAATGACAAGGTCCTCCATATTGGGTAATGGGATTGCTCGGGTGGGATAGCTGATAACAATATCTATGTCGTTGGGCGAGAGCTGGAACCAGCCGCTGTTTTGAATTTGCGATAGGAGAGCAGTATCACCCTTATAACCTCTCAGCATGTCCATCAATTGGTGCTGGAGGTAGGAGGAAAGCTTGTTGAATGGAATTCGCCCAAAGGGTGGAAGGTTTTCTTTCAAAAAGGCATTTTGAGCTGCCCAATGCTCTACAAGATCACGCAAAGCATTTTTGAATGACCCCTGTGCTTGCAGTGCCTGGTGTTCGAGGCGCCGAAGGTACTCCTGCCCAACCTGAGCTGCCTCAGAAGGTGTTAGCGTTTTGGAGAAGTAGAGATCGAGATGAGCAAAAGCCACGCCACGACGCTCGCGTAACTCCTTCGCCGCTTGGCTCCAAGCAGCGGGCAGCGGCAGCGTCTGCAAAGCCGAATCACGCTCACGATGGCTGGGCAAGGGCGAGGTAGCCGTTTCTTGGGATGCAAGCAGCTGTTCGACTCGGGCTTGAAGATCCGCGGGAAGCGGTGAAGAGCGCGGAACAAAGAGGACAATCGGGGGAATGCGCAGTGAATGCTCACCAATACCTATCTGGGGACGCAAGGCAACATGGATCGAGATCGATAGCTGGTTCTTTTCCATAAGTGAGAGCGCTAACGGCTTTTGTTCTACTGCCTGTCCAAGAGCGCTTTGCAGGGATTGCTGCAACTCGGGTTGAAAGCTGCTAAGGGCAAGTTCTCCGATACGAAGCAGCAACTCCCTACAGGCTTCGCGCGCTGGGGCTGGGAGGTCATCCACGCGAAAGGTACCGGGCACTGAGGACAGCTCTTTCAACCCACGCAGCAGTGCCGCAGCATAGCCATAGATGCTGTCGGGTCCAATACTCCGCGGCAGAACGAACCAGTAGTTCCCATGAGCCTCCACAACAAAGCCCAGTTGCTTCGCGCGTTGCTGAAACGCGTGAAACTGCTGGATTCGCTCAATTTCGACAGCCCGCAACAACTCGACAGCGTACTGACGCTCATGATCACTTACCGCACCCACTACAATAATTGGAGACTGAGCCATCAGGTTCGATGCGACAAGCAGCATGGATGCCCATAAAGTAATCGTTTTCAGCATTGTATGTCCCTCCAGATCAATGTGAAATTACAACCACGACCGGCTCTTCTGGTACTGGTTTGCATGGGCAATCCTGTATGATGTATGATATTGTAAACCTTTCCGGGATGCTATCAATCTGAATGCGCTCGCGACAAGCTCCTGTATCAGGACAACGTGCGACTTGCTTCACGGTTACTTGGTGTAAGTTAAATATGTGTATAACACCTGTGCATGCCCCCAGTCCCTCAGCCGGAAAGCACACTGGATAACTCTCATCAGAGCCCGTAAGCGACCAGGGGATATTATTACATCTGTGAGAGCGCCCACCTTCGCCACAGCGCCATTCCCCTATTATGCGCTTACGCGTATATCCACACTCTTCTGGTATAAGAAGACTTCTATCGCAGTGTGGGTTTTCATGTACATGTTGACCTTGCGGAGTGTCTTGGATGAATTGTACAGGGTTATTAACCTGCCAGCCAGACGAACACTGACACGGGTCATCATTGGTGGAGTATGACAGATTGGGTGCACCGCGTCCAATACCGACGGTTACAACCAATGTGAGTGTGCTTACCCACAGTATCTTCTGTCGCCATATCATCTTCATTCTCCTCCATCGTTTTGGTTCGTTGGCAGGCGGGAGAACACCGCCATTCCCGCCTCCTACTTATACATGCCATCCAGCCGCAAAAATTACAACCACTCGCACCCCAATTCCCCCAAAATCGCCCGCGCCAAACGCCGAAGCGCCCCCAAACGCTTACTCACTGCCTGCTGTGTCATCCCCAACTCCTGTGCCACCTCCGACTGGGTTCTCCCCTCCGCCAAACCCTGCAACACCCCCCAGTCCCTCGCATCCAAATAGGGGGAGAGCTGCTCCAATACCTGCGCACAAAACATCCGCTCCAACACTGCCAGCACCGCTGCCTCCGCCACCGCATCCTCCAACTCAATCTCCACCTCCTCGCCCGTTTCCTCCTCCACCACCATCGGCACGGTGTGCGCGTAGTACTGCACTTCCTGACGCCACCACCGTCGCAGGGCATTATATGCCTGATTGGCTAGCCACAACAGGTGATGCCGCTCAGGATCGGCAGGCGGTGGATCGGGGCAGGCATAGCGGGGAGCAGCCTCAGCAAGCGCGACATAGGCTTCCTGTTCGCAATCCCGTTTCCATTCGTGCGGGTCGGGGCAAGGGTTGGGATAGCGCTGTGCCAGCAGTCGGAGGGCGACGCGCATAGCACGCTGCCATTCGAGTGGCAGGTCGCGCGGCGACTCGTCGGGAAAGTGCCGAGTGTCGGTCATCGCCCCCCCCCCCGTGCGAGATTGCCCGCGGATGCCGAACAGAGTGCCTTCCCAAGCCTCCGCGCAGGCTTCTGTTGTCCGTGAACCCACAAAGTAGGCATCGTCGCCCTCCTTGCTAATACTACGATTCGCACAGAATGGAGAGATTCCTGCCTAACGAAAACAAACAGCCACGCAAAACAGACGGTTTTATGCCCTGCGCCAATCAGTGCTTGACTAATTGACAACTGCAACCGCAGGGTGAGACAATGTGTGCTGACGAGCCGAACAGATATGATACTGTTGTTTTAGGGGCTGGTCTTGCCGGGCTTTATGCCGCGTATTTGCTTCAAAACCAGGGACATTCGGTCTGTATTTTAGAGGCACGGGAGCGTATTGGGGGGCGCGTGGCGACATGGCATCCTCCCGATACGGGTCAGCATGGCGAGCTGGGCGCGGAGTTTATTGACTCCAATCACCACCGTCTGCTGAGTCTGGCACGCACGCTGGGGCTAACGATTGGCGAACGCCCCGATTTCTGGGGCATCACCCCGAATCGCGCTATCGGCAGAGAGGCGCATCAGGCATGGCGCCGATTCTGGGCTGGGGTTCTGAACGAACTCGCGCCCCAGATTCCCGACCCCAGCGCGCCATGGGCGGCGCCCGAACCGGTGCGTGCGCTGGACTTCCGCACCGTGCGCGACTGGGCAGAGGAGCGCGGTCTCTGGCAGGCAGGGGAGCCTCTGTTTCGCCGCTACGCCCGCAATCTGGAGGCGGCTGAGCCAGAGCAGGTCTCCATGTTCAGCCTTGTGGCGCAGGAGCGGTTCTATGGCAAGGGTGTGGAGCTGGGCGCGTTTCGGATTGTAGAGGGCACAGAAAGCCTCCCGATGGCGCTGGCGCAACACCTGAGCGCGTGCGGCGTCTCGCTGCGGCTGGGTGCGATTGTGGAGAAAGTGGTTCAGGAGCCATCGGGCGTGCGGGTTTCCTATCGCCAATCAGGGCAGGTGCGCACCGTTGTTGCCCGTGATGCGGTTGTGGCGCTTCCCTTCCCCGTGATTCCTCATAGAGTGGGAGCCGCCGCTGAGCGCGGCGCGACGGGAGGCGCTCGCACTGGCAGGTGCAGGGCAGGTCGTGCGCACGCTGATTCTGTTCCGCCGCCGATTCTGGCGTCAAAACGCGCCGCGCCGAATCGCTCATAACCCCGACATCTCCGCCATCTGGGAAGAGACCGACGGCATGCCGGGCAAGACGGGCATCCTCTCCTTCTGGGTCGGGGGCGAACCTGCCCGCAAGTGGGCGACACGCTCCCCACAGGAGCGGATTGAAACCTGCCTGCAGGTGATGGAGGTGATGTACCCCGGCTGCCGCGCCGATTCCCTCCATGCCGAAAGCTATGCGTGGGGCGCAGACCCCTTCGCCCAGCACGCCTATATTTATCACGCGCCAGGCTACCTCACGCAGGCGCTTCCGCTACTCCGCGAACCCGAGGGACGCCTCTACTTCGCAGGCGACTACCTCAGCCTCTTCGTGGGCTACATGGAGGGCGCACTGGAAAGCGCGGAGAACGCCGTGAACGCCCTGCTCGCAAGGTACAATTCTCCCGATGGAAGCGCGAACCCCAGCAGAGACTGAGGTCATCCTGACCCAGATGATGAACCCCGAACACGCGAACCCTCTGGGCAATGTGCATGGCGGCTGGATTCTGAAACTGATTGACGAAGCGGGTGGGATTGTCGCCTCACGCCATGCGCGCGCCCCCGCCGTAACGGTGGAGATAGACTCCGTCAACTTCTGCCAGCCCGTGCATGTGGGCAATCTGGTGCATGTGCGGGCGCGGATTACCCGCTCGTGGCGCACCTCGATGGAAGTGGAGGCGGTGGTGGAGGCGGAGAACCTGCTCACAGGGGAGCGACGGGTAACTTCGGTAGCCTATCTGGTGTATGTGGCGCTGGATGCGTCAGGGCGCCCAACCCCTGTGCCGCCTGTGTTGCCCCAGACCGAGGAGGAGCGCCTCAAGTGGGAGCAGGCAGACCAGCGCCGCGCCGAACGGCTCGCCCGTCGCGACGCCGCACGCCAGCAACTCACCAGCAGGGTATAATCCCCACCGTGCAGGACGAACGCTGGCTCAGCATCGAGGTGATAGCCCCACCTCAGGTGTGGGACACCGTGGCGGCGGTGATGATTGAGTCAGGTTGCACGGGCGTCCAGCTATGCGACAAGCCGCCGCGCCTTGTGGGCTACCTCCCCGAAACCGAATCGGAGCGCGTCGCCGCGATTCAGGAAAAGCTGAACCGGCTCCCGCAATTTGACCTGCCCCCCGTTGCCGCCGTGCAGGTGCAAACCATCACCGAAAAAGACTGGCACACCCTCTGGCGACGCCACTTCCGCAGCCGCAAGTTCGGGCAACGCCTGCGTGTGCAACCCTCATGGAGCAAACGCAAGCCCGAACCGAACGAGCAAACGATTCTGTTAGACCCCGGACTGGCGTTCGGCACAGGTGGGCACCCCACCACCGCCCTCTGCCTGGAGATGATTGACCAGTGGCTTCAGCCTGGCATGCGCGTGCTGGATATGGGCACGGGCACGGGTATTCTGGCGATTGCCTGTGCGAAGCTGGGCGCCGCCCGCGTGCTGGCAATCGACAACGACCCGCTCTCCGTGCAGATCGCTCAGGAGAATGTGATGCGCAACGGCGTGAGCGAGCGCGTCACGGTACAACTGCGCGACAACTGGAACGACCTGAACGAGACTTTTGATTTTATCGCGTGCAACATCATCAGCACCTTCCATATCGCGAACGCGCCGACGCTGCCGCCCCTGCTTGCGCCGGGGGGCTATTATCTGGCGTCAGGGGTGATTGGACGCAACTGGCGTGAGGTGCGTCAGGCAATTGAAAAGGAAGGGCTGACTCTGGTGGAGTTTCGCAAGCGCCGCACATGGACCGCCAGCCTGTTCCAGAAGAGCGCGAGTTGAGTCCGCGCGCTCTGCCCCGCTTTTTCGTGGCGCCCGAAGTGCTGAAGGAAGGCGTTTTGCCCAGCGCGGTGGCGCATCAGGTGGCGCATGTGCTACGCCTGCGCTCTGGCGACCGAATCTGCCTGCTGGACGGCACAGGCGACGCATGGATCGCCCGGCTGGGCGAGCGTGGGCAGTTTCGGCTGATTCAACGGTATCCCCTCACCACCGAGCCGCCGCTGGAGGTGGTGGTGCTGCAGGCGCTGGTGCGCTCCGAAAAGCTGGAGCAGGCGATACGGCTGTGTGTGCAGGGCGGCGTTTCGGCGGTGTGGGTTGCCCCCAGCCAGCGGTCGGTGGTGAAGTTAGAGGCGTCCAAAGGGCGCACTCGACAGGAGCGCTGGCAGAAAATCGCCGCCGAAGAGGCAGAGCTTGCCTGCCGCGCGCGATTGCCCCAGATTCGCCTTTTTGATCACTGGTGGGAGGCGTTTGAGGCGTTGCCAAAGCCCATCCTCGTGCTGGACGAGTGTGAACACACGCGCCCGCTGAACGCGCTCCTGCGCGAGTGGCAGGCAGCCGATATGGCTTCGCTTCAGGCGCTGGCACTGGTGGTCGGTCCCGAAGGAGGATTTAGCCCTGAAGAGCGCGCGCGAATGGCGCAAGGCGAATCGGTCTATGCGGTGTCGCTGGGGGCGCGGGTGTTGCGCACGGAGAGCGCGGGGTTCTATGCGCTGGCGCAACTCTGGGCATGCTGGGAAAGCTAAATCAGCCCCCACGCCTGCAACACTTTGGGCAGGGGCGGCTGCTCCCAGAGCCACGCCACCTCCATCCAGAAACCGGGCAACACCTGACTGTGGTAAACGCCTGTTGCGCCGCTGAAAACCACCTGATAGACCCCCTGCGCGTTCCGCTGGGCGAACTCCGCCTGCTGGCGCTCAGGGTCTATAATCCAGTATTCGGGCACGCCCGCCGCCTCGTACTCGTAAAACTTTTCACCGCGATCAGTGGCGCGCCTGCCTGCGCTGACAATCTCTACCACAAGGTCGGGCGCGCCCTCAAAATACTGCTCCTGCAGGCGCTCGCGATGCTCGTTCAGCACCACAATCAGGTCGGGTTCACGCAGAATTGGCTCGCCTTCAGGCGTCGTCAGGCGAACCAGAAACGGGGGCGGCAACGCCTCCCCAATTGGATGATAATCCAGCCACGACGCGATAATCCGATAAAGAAACCCATTACATCGCTGATGCGCACGGGATGCTGGCATCTTCGGAACCACCCTGCCACCCACCCATTCGGCGTGGGTATCTTCGTCCGCCTCTTTGAGGAACTCTTCAAGGCGAAGGGTTGCCTCTGAAAGCGTCACTTTTCCCTCTGCACGCTCTGCCATGACGCTCGCCACCTGTTAGAAGGATACCCCATAGAGGTCTGTGAGGTATCCTCTTGGGCATATGGAACGAGTCGTTTCCACGCGCGTTTTGTTCTGGCTATGGCTTCCGCTGGCGCTCAGTTTCACCTTGATGATGATGGAATCGCCCGCCACGAACGCGATTCTCAGCCGTTTCCCCGATTCGGCGACTCATCTGGCGGGGTTTGGCGCGGCGCTGGGGCTGTCGCTTCTGATTGAAAGCCCCGTGATTATGCTGCTGGCGACGGCGATTGCGTTGGTGCAGGGGCGCGAGTCGTTTCTGGCGCTGATGCGCTTCGTGCTGCTGCTGATTAGTGGGCTGACCCTGCTCACCGCGCTGATTGCGTTCACACCTCTCTATGATGCGATTGCGTTCCACCTGATGGGGCTGCCCCCTGCGGTGGGCGAGGCGGGACGGAGCGCGATGCGCGTGATGTTGCTCTGGACGGCGCTGATCGGCTGGCGTCGATTCCTCCAGGGCGTGCTGGTGCGCTACGGCGGCGCACGGTTCGTTACATGGGGCACGGCGATACGGCTTGTGAGCATTCTCACTGTCGGCTTGGCGCTGCTGTGGTGGAACCGCCTGCCGGGGGCAATCGTGGGCGCGCTGATGGTGATGACGGGCGTGTTCGTGGAGGCGGTCGTTACGACTCTGTTCGTCTATCCCGTGCTACGCGAGCGCGTCCTGACCGTGCATGAAGAATCGCCCACGCTGACGCTCCGCGCCATCTGGCGGTTCCACCTGCCGCTGGCGCTCACCACGCTGCTGACCCTGTTGGTGCATCCGATAACAGCCAGTGCGCTGGCTCGGATGCCCGAACCCGAAGTCACGCTGGCATCGTGGACGGTGGTGTTCGGCTCGCTGCTGATTGTGCGCAGCTGGGGCATGGCGCTTCAGGAGGCGACTGTGGCGGCGCTTCAGCAGGGCGTCTCGATGGAGACGCTCAGGCGTTTCACCCTGTGGGTGGCGCTGGGCACATCGGGGTTTCTGGCAGCTGTGGTGTTCACCCCACTGCTCGCGCTGTTCACCGATAGAGTGCTGGCGCTGGCGCCTGAACTGAAGCCTGTACGCTATGGCATTCTGCTCTGCCTGCTCCTGCCTGCCTTCACCGCAATCGGCTCCACCCTGCGTGGGGTGCTGATTCTGCGCAAGCAGACGTCCGTGGTTTATCGGGGCATGGCGCTGAACCTGCTGGTCAACACGGGGTTGCTTTTTGCAGGCGCGTGGCTTGCAGGGGACTGGAGCCAGCACGGCGCGTATGTGGGGCTGACGGTCGGCACGCTGGCGTTTCAGGTGGCGGCGTTGGCGGAAATTGCCTATCTGGGTGTGCATCTCGCACGGCGCGTGCCCGTCGGCGAAACTGTCTCCTGAAAGGCGCCAGCAGATTCTAAGAGAACCTCTTGAACACAATATACCCTATCGGCAAGACCAGAGAAGCCAAAAACACGAGAATAACCGCCAAAATACATCGGCAACAAAGCCGAGACTCACAAGAGTTTCCCAAACGATGCCCAACGACAATTCCAAATATATTCCCTATCGCAATTCGGGTTGGTAACTGGGCGTCTGTAAGCCATCTCATCAGGAAAACAGTTCCACCCGCTTAACTTCGGTTAGGCGTGCGGCATAAAGCGGCGCCGTCTGCAGGTCTTCGCGTTCCAGGTCGGGATAGTCGCGCAGGATGTCTTTGGGGGGTCATCCCGCTGGCGAGCCGTTCCAGCACTGTTGCCACAGGACATCGCAGCCCACGGATAACGGGCTCGCCGCGGCAGATGTTCGGGTCGCGCGTGGTTCGGCTCAGTAGCTCGCTTGTTTCCCTCGGAAACAGGATACCCCTATCTCCGTTGTCGCAGACCGATGTACGCTGTTAGATCGTTTCTACGGCAACCCTATCAATTAGCCATTTACCGCCCTTTCTTACAGATATAAAGTGAACGATTAGTGATCCGTCCTCAAAGTCTACTCTCTGCTTACCCCTGAATACCAGACATCGCATCCCTTGATAGACCTCTAAATTGACGCCTCCTTCCAATTTGCCGAACGAACGGATTGAGCCCCGGCAGCGTGTCGCCTCCTTCCATTCTGCAATAAAATCATTCATTCTGTGTCTAAATTGAGGTGTTAGCATAGGTGGCAGCTTTGAGTAATCGCCCACTCCGAGGGCTTTCATAAAGGCGTAGTGAGGCTCCACCATCTCTCCTATCTCTGATACCAACTTAGCCTCTAAAAACACTGCCCCACGCAGTATCAGAAAAGCAGTGACAAACAACGCTATAAAAGTAATCAGCGTAGTAAGCAATAACCTATGAAACTTAGATGATTCTAGACGCATTTGAGCCTCCGAACATAGGTCCTATTCGCCCGGTACCTGGCGTGCGGTGTTCTCTACCCAACCCATCAATGTTCTGGGCTGATAAATATCCCCCAGCCACGGATCCACCTGCAAAAACCGCCCCACCGCAGGGTCATACCACCGCACCCCCACCTTCTGCCCCCCCTGTGAACGGCTCGTTCCGATAACCCCCAGCCCCATTCCAGTCGTAGGTCTCGCGCACGCTACTGACCGTGTCGCCAAACGCATCGGTTATCGGCGCAGGCGAATATGTGCCACTGGCGGTGGGCTTCGCCACCAGATCCCCGCGCCAGCTCCAGTGCTGATATTCCGTTCCCGTGCTGAAGCGAGTAACCATGTCGGTTTACCCCACATTTACCATACCCATTTCAAGTCCGTAATCCACCACTTATCGCCCTGCTGTTGAAACTCGATGTCTACCCTGCCTTCCCCCTTGTCCCCGCGAACCCATATCCGTAAACTCGCTTGCTGTCGAGTACCGAACGACTGGATATTGAAGTCGTGAACGCCCCATGTGCGCGCCCCTCCAATCGCGCGTGTGAAGATTTCCCACCGCTGGCGAATGATAGGCTCTGACAAATTCCCACGCGATGATGGAGCCACCATTTCTACCACCGATGCGTAGGCGTTCCTGTTCAAGAGCTCCACTACTCGTAAGCCTGTGGATGATATCTCCTGATAGCCCGAAACAGTGTTGCGGACAACCAAGTAAATACCAGTGCCGCAGCACACAACAACAAGTGCTAAACCTACAAACAGAAAAATCAGCACCTTGCTCTTCATCTCTCCTCCTCCAGCCGGGTGCAGCTATTGCACAATCGACAAAAGCAGCGCGTACCATATCACCAAAGAAGCAATCGTCTCCACGACAAGAGATACGACCAAGCCCCCTGAAAACAAAGCGCGATGCGTGCGCTGAAGCCAATCGGCAAGCGACTCATCTGCCACATCCCAGCTTATGCTCACGAAGCCGGAGCGTATCACCCCTTTTGTGATGGTAACGAGACCTCGAACAAGACCACTCCTATGGGGACACCTTTTCTCTGGCGCAGCCAGCTCCTCTAATGCACACTCCTCGATGTAAAACAGAAAAGAAAGGAAGCACGCAAACGGCAGCATGGGCAACAGAATCAAGCCAAATGGCAGTCTGATGTGCCATCGCCAGTACCTCTGGCGGAACTCCCTCACAATCTGTGCCATATCGGCAGCCACTCTGAAAGTTTTTTGTTTCACAGCCATATTGTTTGTGATACACCCCCGTATAGCATCGGCATTCCCGGAGGAAAAGTCGGACCGACGGTAATCCCGTATTCAGGGTCGCGCCAGCCAGGTACAGGAATATTTATTGGAATATTGACATCAATACCGCACACAGGTGTCGCAATCCCCACTGTGCCTGCAAAATCGTTTCTAGGCACACCTCTTGGGGGCAGATTCCCTCCTGGGCTGACACCGATCCGAATACCAACACTTGCTGCAGGGGGAGCGCCTCCACCTATCCCAGTGTTGATGTATGGTCGCCCCACGATTCTCCCTCCAGGATCTGTTCCTACACCAATACCGATTTCCAGGTTCACCCACCCACCGAAGGTTATATCGAGAGAGAATCCTATTTTGATGTACCACAGCCCTCTCGGATCCACGCACTGCACAGGGTCATTCAAGCAATACCCGTACCCGTTCAGCGTTCTGGGCGCATAAAGAGACCCCAGCCACGGATCCATCTGCAAAAACCGACCCACC
>FMJZ01001829.1_pt1 | contig 33786 bp, 30 predicted proteins | sample 1987881 | NCBI WGS metagenome assembly FMJZ01 (sample SAMEA4378227, study PRJEB15110) | soil metagenome | biome: soil; feature: Field; material: Soil | place: India | collected 2015-03-11 | depth 0 m
CTAAATATTACAACAGCGGTAAGGCAGAGAGACCAACCACCTTACAGGAAACGGAGGCCAATGAAAAACTATCGTGTGACGGTTGTTGTTGAAAAAGACGAAGACGGCTATTTCGCCTACTGTCCTGACCTCCAGGGCTGCTATACTCAAGGTGAGACCTACGAAGAAGCTATGGCAAATATCAGGGATGCCATCAAACTTCATATCGAGGACCGCATGACCTGCCCCCAATGGTAGGACATAGTGGTAGAATATGATAAACACTTAGCTAATGCAGGGGGTCTTGAGATTTGGGATGGAAAGCACATTATTGAAGGTTCCTGCAAGAAATGAAAAAGAAGCCAAACAAGCCAGTTCCGAGGCGTGCAACGAACTGTATTTTGAGATGGAAAATCTCTGCATATACAACACTGACTTTCTCCATACCGAGTGTGTGGGAGAGAACTCAATAGATTTGGTCATTACGTCTCCTCCCTATAATGTGGACATTCGGTACAATAGCTTCGACGATAAGATTCCGTATGATGCGTATTTAGATTTTACTAGAGAATGGCTTACGAAAACTTATAGCCTCGTAAAAGACGATGGTAGATTGTGTTTAAATATCCCGCTTGACAAGAATAAAGGTGGCCAACAAAGTGTCTACGCTGACTTTGTTAGCATAGCAGCGAATAGGGTGAAACTACCATTCCACCATTGTGTGGAATGAGCAGAATATATCGAGGCGTACCGCGTGGGGCTCGTGGGTTAGTGCTTCGGCACCATATGTTATTGCACCGGTGGAAATGATTGTTGTCCTTTACAAAAGACAGTGGAAGAAGAAACAACCAGGAAAATCCGACATCAGCAGAGATGAATTTCTCGAGTGGACAAATGGCGTATGGAGTTTCATGGGTGAATTTAAGAAGCGTGTTAAACATCCGGGTCCATTCCCATTACAGCTTCCCAGAAGATGCATAAAATTATTCAGTTATGTCGGTGATACTATTCTTGACCCATTCCTAGGAAGTGGAACCACGTTGGTTGCTTGTCTGCAAACTGGCCGTCGGGGTATTGGCATTGATGTTGACCCAAAATACTGCGAGATAGCGAAGCAGAGATTGATTAAGGAGAGAACAGCGAGCCCAGCTAGACTCATATAGGCTCGTTTTTAAGGGGCATCGCCGATGGGTAACTTCATATGTTTCGCAGCGAGCGAATTCTTGGAAATAGCTCTTGCCAAAGGAGTGTACGGAAATGTGGGCAACAAGAGTCAGCAGTACCTCTGGTCGATATTAAGAGACCTTATTGCCATAAAGCCCGGTGACACCATCCTTTTCTACGAAACTAGTAAGAAACGGTTTCACGGTGTTTACGAAGCTATTTCCGTCCCCTTTTTCTGCGAGGATAATCTATTTCAAGATAGTAGAGATTCATTTCCATTTCGTTTTGCGTTTCGAAAACGCATTGACTTCCTTAAACCTGTTCCCGATTTTGAATTTATTCACCTAATAGATAGAAAGGTGGTGTGGTCGCTCGCCGCACTGCAGAAAGACCCGACCGGACCTTTCAGGTCAATAGTCAACATCAGCAACCAAGAGAAATAGGCTTTGATTCAACTACTACGTAAGTACAATACAGATTCTGTCCCTACCACCCAAAGCGGCCCTCCTTCTCCCAAGTCCATAAATCTATACGCTGAGGCGATAGATATTATTAGCGGAGGCAATCGTCCGAGTACTGATACGATAATCGATTTCACTAGACTACCAGCAGTTCCGAGCAAAGGATGCTATTTGTGCCAATACGAATTTGCCCTTCAAGGCTACATTTCGTATATTCTGTCAAGGCAAACCCCACAAGCAAGAGCCTTAATGGGACAGTACAGTGAATCGCTGACAGAAGTTCCGCTCTCGGCAGCTGAGCCACGTAGGATTGACGTCCTTTGTACTTACCAGGAGGCGCAGGAAAACAAACCGTACTTTTATTTACTCACCGAATTGAAAGCTAAGGACACTATCACGGCGGATGGCCTGAGCCAATTACTCGGATATATGCGTATATTCACCCAGAAGAAGGCCGTTGAATTTGGTGACATCGGTGGCGCGATAATAGCTCCTGAATTCAACCAGGATGCTATTTCGTACGCTCAACAGAGGTCTCAAATCGAGGTTGAAAAGCCTCTTAGGCTTATCAAATATCAGTTGGATTCTTCTGGAATAATAAGCTTCACCCCAATAATCTGACCGCTTAGCTTTAACCACCTACTCTGGTTCCGTTTCGAGGTTGGACGCATCGCTGGTGAAAAGGCTACCATATTTTGCCAACTAGGAGGGCAAGAGGGCAAGGCGGACTTACAAGTATCACAACAGAAAAGCAAGCAAAAAGGTAAAATACCCCAATCGCGAAGGGGGGATTCGCTCAAAATATTTTACCAGACGAAGCTTCAAACCCAATACAGCGAGTTGAGTATGTGCGAGACACAGGGGAAATCAAGATCTACGTAAACTTCCCCGGAGTAAGAAAATACATTGGGTCAGACTTAAGCGGGATGGAAACTGAACAAGGGGGGTGATAATAGCGGAACTTGTAGCAGAAGCATTCTGTAAAGAATTAGCAAGGAGGGAATTGGAAGAGAATAAACGGCCCATATTGCCCGGAAGCGAGATAGATACGTTCAACGCCGCTGTAAATGAGCTGCAGAAAAAATACTTAGGCACGATACACGAATTCGTCGCAGGTTGGAGATCCGACTAAAGGAGCAAAACATGCTCGATAGGGATGTTGTTGGAGAGTTTATCGATTGTAAATTTGAGGACTTGCAGCTGGAAATTCCGGAGGACATCGATAGGAAAGCCCTAGTTGAGGCTTTCTGTCAGTACACCGAGGACGATTACTACGAGTGGCTTAAGGACAACTTTAAGTCCTTCTTTAACCACGGAGACCCGGACTGGGAGTGGATAAGGCGGAAAATCGCGCTCCTGCAGACTAGCCAGAAATAGCCCCCCATTGCATACAGCCCGTCTTCGGCATATACTCTAGAGTGATGGGCTGCAGCTTTTAGGTGCCGCCAATACTAGCGGAAGGAGATTTGAATTTTAATATGTCAGACCGCGAGTTTGAGGAATGGTCCCCGGACGGGGAACTGGACGAGTTTGACCAGGAAAGCGTCGAAGACCTCGACCTGGACACACTGGCAGAGGAAGTTATGTGCGAAGCCCTCGACGAGGAGTACTTCGAGTGGCTCAAGGAGTACTTCGAGCCTTTCTTTCGAACCGGTGACCCGAACTGGGCTGAGATAGACGAACAGCTCCGCCGCCTCGGACTCGATAATTAGCCATGAAAAACACCGAGATAGCCAAAGTCTTCCAGGACATGGCTGATTTGCTGGAGCTTAAGGGGGAAAACCCGTTTAAGATCCGCGCCTATCAGCGTGCCGCCAGAGCTATCGAACATTTGCCCAAGGAGCTGGAGATAATGGTGGAGGAAGGGGAAGACCTGCAGGCTATCCCCGGAGTCGGCGAGGCTATCGCCAAGAAGATCACCGAGCTAGTCACCACCGGTAAGCTGCGCATCTACGAGGAACTGAAAGTCGAGTTCCCCCAAGGCATAACGGCACTTCTGGAAATACCGGGCATCGGTCCCAAGACGGCAAAGAAACTGTCCACCGAACTGGGCATCAAAACAGTGGACGAGCTGGAGCAAGCCATTAAGGATGGCAGGGTGGCGAAGCTGTTCCGCATGGGCGAAAAGACCGCCGAAAATATCCTGCAGCAGATACAGGCACTCAGGCGTAAGGACCAGCGCATCCCCATCGGCGAAGCCCTCCCAGTGGTGGAAGAGGTGCTGGGCACCCTGCGCACCATCCCCAGCGTGAGGAACCTCACCGCCGCCGGCAGCCTGCGCCGCTTCCGGGAGACCGTGGGGGATATCGACCTCATGGGCACCGCCGATAACCCCGAGGAGGTGATTAAGGTCTTCGTCTCCCTCCCCCAGGTGAGACAGGTGCTGGCTCAGGGTCCCACCAAAGCCAGCGTTATCCTCCCCGGTGGGCTACAGGCTGATTTGAGGATGGTGGAGCACGATTCCTTCGGCTCCCTCCTTCAGTACTTCACCGGGAGCAAGCAGCACAATATTGCCCTGCGCACCAGGGAGCAGAAGAAAGGGCTCAAGCTCAGTGAGTACGGGATAACCGACCTCGCTACAAATACGCTGGAGAAGTTCGCCACCGAGGAGGAGTTCTATCACCGCCTCGGTCTGCAGTACATCCCGCCTGAGCTCAGAGAGGACCAGGGCGAGATAGAACTCGCCGAGAAAGGCGCCCTGCCCAGACTCATCGAGCTTTCGGGCATCAGGGGCGATTTCCACACCCACACTAAATGGAGCGATGGGCACGATTCCATCGAGGATATGGTTAAAGCCGCTAAAGCGCTGGGCTACAAGTACATCGTCATCGCCGACCATTCCGTGGGCAGGGGCATAGCCAAGGGGTTGAACGAAGAGCGCCTGAGACAGCAGATAGAGGAGATAAGGCGCCTTAACCAGAGCCTTGGCGACTTCCGTATCCTCGCCGGCATCGAGGTGGATATCAGGGCAGACGGCACCATCGATTTGCCCGATGAGCTGCTCTCGGAACTGGATGTGGTAATCGCCGCCATCCACTCCGCCATGACGCAGAGTGAGGAGCAGATAACCAGGCGTATCCTCAATGCTATCGAAAACCCTCACGTGGACATCATCGCCCATCCCACCTGCCGCCTTATCGGCGAGCGTGAGCCCGCCGCCGTGGACGTGGAAGCGGTGTTCAGGGCGGCAGCGAGATACAATAAGGCGCTGGAGATAAACGCCATGCCAGACAGGCTCGACCTCAAGGACACGCACATCTACCGAGCACGGGAACTTGGTGTGAAGCTGGCTATCGGCACCGATGCCCACAGCACCGCGCAGCTAGGGTTCATGCGCTTCGGTGTGGGCATCGCCAGACGCGGCTGGTGCCGCGCAGAAGACGTGCTCAATACCAGACCCCTCGAGGAGGTCCTCGCCTTCTTCCGCCACTGATATCACCGCTTCTTTGTCCCCGTCAGGATAATGCTCGAAGCTGTACAATTTGAGGAGGTCACTCAGGTCAAGCTGAGTCGCTACCAGCTCAAGCCGCCCTTCTGTGCTTCCGTCTATTTAGTGGATGGCTTGCTGGTGGATACCGGTCCCTCTCACACCGCCAGTGAACTCGTAGGTTTTCTCAGCGATAAGCCACCGCGGCTCGTGGTCAATACGCACCACCATGAAGACCATGTCGGCGCCAACCACCTGCTTAAGAAGGAATTTGGTATGGAAATCATGGCTCATCCCCTGGCAATAGACAAAATAAAGTCTGAAGCCAGGCTCTATCCATATCAGGAAGATGTCTGGGGCTATCCCACCCCCAGCGAGGCAAAGCCAATAGGCGATAGCGTTGACACTGAACATTTCCGTTTTATGGTTATCCATACGCCGGGACATGACCGCGATCATATCTGTCTTTTCGAGCCTGAGCGCGGCTGGCTTTTCTCCGGCGACCTGTTTGTCACCACCCAGCCAAAGGTAGCCCGCCCTCAGGAGGACAGCTGGCAGATAATTGCTGACTTGAAAACGGTCCGGGAGCTGTGCCCCCGGATGATGTTTACCACACCACGAGAGGACATCATCACTGACCCCGTCGCCATGCTGGACAGAGCGATTGACTATCTGGAAAAACTGGGGGAAGAGGTGGTGCGGCTTCACCAGCAGGGCTGTCCGCCCGAAGAAATCAGACAGCGAATATTCGGAGAGGAGTCAGCTCTGGCGGCGCCAACACAGCTCCAGTTCTCGTCACTCAACCTGATAAAATCGTTTCTTAAGAAAGGCAGCTAATAAGGGCAATTCCACCCCAGACGTCCGGCAGCCGATATTGCAGTCCTTGTCAGCCAAATCGTAAAATCTGACTTGGTTGTTTGGACAGGGTTATTATGACAACAGCCGAGATGCCGAATAAGGAGGCTGATGCCAGAGCCATCGAGCACCTCAAACGCTCGCTGGCTGAGGGCAAACACTGGTACATCGCCTTGCTCGAAGCCATCAGACTGTGGAAAAGCTCTGAAGAAGATTATAAAGGGCGTCACTATCACTACCTCATCGCCGGTGAGGCGTTCGACTGGCTGCTGCTGGCAGAGCGCCTTCTCGATGAGGTAGGCGATGCCGTCCCCGAGCAGGAAAAGATTAACCTCCTCTTTTTCGACCGTCCGCCCCTGGAACTCAGCCATCAAGAATTCAAGGGTTTAATCGGTCCCGCCAAGTACCGCGCCTATCTGAATTATCTTTACGGCGTGCTCGTAGAGGAAGCGCTGGTAGCAGCGGTGGTGGAGGAGATACGCAAGGAACACTCCGCCCTGGGCATAACCAGGGATGAGGATGTGCTCGATAAAGCTTTTCGCCGAATCTACGGCGAGAACCGCGAAGCCATGCTGGAAATGTTCAGGAGGGAAAAGCATTACCGCAAGCGGAAGTCCTTCACTCTTGACGAGCTCAAGGAGTTCACCTACTGGCTGTTCAAGTACCGCGTACAACGCGCTGAAAAGCCAAAGGTCGCCAGCGATACCAAGAAGGCACTGCTGAAGATGCAGCGCGATATGAAGGCTAAAAGGCTCAAGCCTATCAGGGGCTGAACTGCTCCAGTTCCTGCTTCAGCCTCTCCAGCCTGTCCTGATAGCCCACCAGCTTCTGCCTCTCCTTTTCCACCACCGCAGCCGGTGCTTTGGAGAGAAACTGCTCGTCCTTCAGCCGCTGCTCAAGCTGGCTGATTTCATTCCGCACCAGAACCATCTCCTTCTCCAGCCTCTGCCTTTCCGCCACCACATCAACCATCCCTTCCCAGGGCAGGACCACCTCCGCTTCCTTGAGCACCATCACCAGCCCTTTCTCCCCACCCCTCTGCCTCTCCTCCCGCCTGAGAACCACCACTGGCCTTGCCCGGGCAAGCATTTCTATGGCTGCGCTCTGGGAGACGATGGCTGACTTGAGTTCATCTGTGTATATGCGGGCTTCTATCCATTTGCCCGCTGCCACTTTATGCTCTGCCCGTGCGTTGCGTATGGCACGGATGACCTCAATTACCGCACCCATCACCCGTTCCGCCTCGGGGTCAATAGCCCGCCTGTATGCCTTAGGATAGCGAGCCACCGTTATGGACGGGGCAGCCAGCAGCCCCTCTGGCAACCTCTTCTTCAGCCCCTGCCACAGTTCCTCAGTGAGGAAAGGCATAAAGGGATGCAGCAGGCGCAGCGTTGTCTCCAGCACTATAGCCAGATAGGGCAAAGGCGAGGAATTGGGATGGGTGAGGCGGATTTTGCTTATTTCGATGTACCAGTCGCAGAACTCGCCCCAGAAAAAGTCATGGATGCGGCGCTCGGCTTCACCGAACTGGTAGTCGGATAGCAGTTCGTCCACCTCCAGGATAAGGTTGTGCAGCCGGCTCACAATCCAGCGGTCCTCCACATGGCTGGCGCTGGCTGCCAGGGCTAGAGCACGGCATATGTCTACGCCCTTCAGCCTCGCCAGTTGCGCCAGCTCTGTAAGAATTCCATTGGTCTTCTCCCTGTCAGCATCAAGGCTGCTGAAGACAAACCGCGCCGCGTTCCACAGTTTGTTGGCAAAGTTCCTGCCGGCTTCCAGCCGGTCTTTACCCAGATTGACATCATTCCCCGGTGCCGTGCCCACGGTGATGGCAAAGCGCAGGGCATCGGTACCATACTGGTCGATGAGCTCGGTGGGATTGAGCACATTGCCCCGCATCTTGCTCATCTTCTCGCCCTTCTCGTCGCGGATGAGTCCGTGGAGGTATACCACCCTGAACGGAATGTCTCCTGTATCCTCCAGCCCCATCATTATCATCCGCGCCACCCAGAAGAAGAGTATGTCATACCCGGTCTCCATCACTGAGGTGGGATAGAAATAACGGAAGTCCTCGGTATCATCGGGCCAGCCAAGCGTGGAATGGGGCCAGAGGGCAGAGCTGAACCAGGTGTCAAGTACGTCAGGGTCCTGAAAAATATCAGCCGAGCCGCAGTGCTGGCAGGTCTGCGGCTCATCCACGGTCACTGTCAGCCCCTCACACTTCTGACAATACCATACCGGGATGCGGTGCCCCCACCAGAGCTGTCGGCTGATACACCAGTCGCGGATGTTTTCCATCCAGTTGAGATAGATTTTGGTGAAGCGCTGGGGGATGATAACTATCCGTCCATCGGTGACCGCCTTGACCGCCGCTTCCGCCAGCGGTGCCGCACGGACGAACCACTGTTTGCTCACCCTCGGCTCCACCATCGTCTGACAGCGGTCACAGTGCCCTACCGAATGGGAATAGGGCTCCATCTTCTCCAGTAGCCCGGCTCTCTCAAAGTCCTCCACCACCTGCTGCCGGCAGACAAAGCGGTCAAGCCCTGCGTAAGATCCCGTCTCCTCATTCATGGTGGCATCGGGGTTCATTATGTTTATTATGGGCAGCCCCTGTCTTTCAGAGATTTCAAAGTCCACCGGGTCATGCCCTGGGGTTATCTTCACCGCGCCGGTGCCGAAGGAGGGGTCAACCGCCGCATCAGTGATTATGGGTATCACCCTGCCAATGACGGGCAGGACCACCTTTTTCCCCACCACTGATTTGAAACGCTCATCTTCGGGGTTCACCGCCACCGCAGTATCACCAAGGTAGGTCTCGGGTCTGGTGGTGGCAACTGTGACGAAACCATCACCATCAGCAAAGGGATAGCGCAAGTAATAGAGACGGCCAGCCACCTCCTTATGTTGCACCTCAAGGTCTGAAAGTGCTGTGAGGCACCTGGGGCACCAGTTTATCAGCCTCTCTCCGCGGTAGATCAGCCCCTTGTTATACAGGCGGACAAAGGCGGTGCGCACCGCCCGGCTGGGACCTTCATCTAGGGTGAACCGCTCCCGCGTCCAGTCGCATGATGCCCCCAGCCTCTGGTGCTGATAAGTGATAGCATTGCGCGACTTTTTTACCCATTCCCAGACATATTCCAAAAACTTCTCCCTGCCCAGCCTATGCCGGTCGAGCCCTTCCTGGGCAAGCTTCTGCTCCACAACCACCTGTGTGGCAATGCCGGCGTGGTCGACGCCGGGCAGCCATAAGGTGGGCTCACCCTTCATCCGGTGCCACCTCACCATGATGTCCTCGAGCGTCGCCGTAAGGGCATGCCCCAGATGGAGCTCACCGGTAACATTGGGTGGTGGCATAATGATGACAAATGGCTCGCGCCTGCGGTCTATCTTAGGGGTAAAGTACCCCTGCTCCAGCCAGAACCGGTACCACTTCTGCTCCACCTGCCCTGGCTCGTACGCTTTCGCTATCTCACTCATCTGTCAGCTCCAAATATGGACTATGCATTGAGCCATGCCAGTCCCCCAACTTGTTTGCTCGGACGCCATGCACTCCAGGATAAGCCCTGGCATAGAACATAATGCTCAGGGTAATCGGTACAAGCACCAGTTTATTGCATAGAGTTATTACTCAGGAGGCTAGCGACCCTGTCCAGAATTCTGCCAGCCACCTCCCGCTTCGGCAATGTAGGCAGTTCTACGGTGCTCCCCATCCTGTCTATGAGCACCACCCGGTTTGTCTCCGCGCCGATGGCAGAGACGTCGTTGGCAACAATCAAATCGAGCTGCTTCTTTCTCAACTTCTCCTTAGCATTGGCTACTAAGTCCTCGCTCTCGGCGGCGAAACCCACTCTGAGGAAGTTACCCCTCACTTCGCCAAGTATATCGGGCGTGCGTTCCAGTTCCAAGACCAACTTCTCCGACTTGTCGCGCTTTATCTTGCTCTCAGCCATTTTAGCAGGCCGATAGTCAGCCACCGCTGCCGCCATGATCAGGGCGTCTGCCCTCTCCACAGCCTTTTTTACCGCCTGGTACATCTCCTGGGCTGTAGTCACCTCCACCACCTCCGTGCCATATGGTCTGTGCAGGGCTGTGGGGGCAGTAATCAGCACCACCTCAGCGCCGCGGTCCCTGGCAGCCTCGGCGATGGCATATCCCATCCTCCCCGAGGAGCGGTTGGTAAGACAGCGCACCGGGTCAAGAGGCTCCTGTGTCCCACCAGCGGTCACCACAATACGCTTGCCGCACAGGTCGCTGCCTTTTCCCAGCACCTGAGAAATAGCTGCCATAATTTCGCCCGTGTCCACCAGCCTCCCCAGACCCATCTTCCCCGAAGCGAGCCTGCCATAACCGGGTCCCACCATGAGGAAGCCACGGGCTTTCAGCCTAGCTATATTCTCCTGCGTCACTGGATTTTCATACATATTAACGTCCATAGCTGGTGCGACTATCACCGGCGCTTTAGTCGCCAGCACAGTACAGGACAGCATATCATCGGCTATGCCGGCGGCTATTTTGGCGATGGTGTTTGCCGTAGCCGGTGCTATCACCACCACATCAGCCGCCTCAGCCAGCGCCACGTGCTCCACACTGTACTCGGAAGCCAGTTCAAACATCTTCGTCACCACAGGTCTGCCAGTAATGTTACGAAAGGTCAGTGGCGTGATGAACTGGGTTGCCGCCTCAGTCATGATCACCTCCACCTGTGCCCCCGCCTGAGTCAATTGACTTGCCAGCTCGGCAGCCTTGTAAGCCGCTATGCTGCCAGTAACCCCGAGCACCACCGTCTTGCCTTTCATCATGTCGTCACTCCCTGCCCCTGTTCATCTCGTAAATCAGGCGCAAGCCGATTAGTGTAAGGTCAGGATTTACCTCTTCAATAACCGGCGTCTCCCTGGCTAGAAGTTCCGCATAACCTCCGGTAGCCACCACCTTCGCTTTTACGCCCAGCTCTTTCTGGATTCGGGACACCACCCCTTCGATGAGACCAGCATATCCATATACAATCCCCGAGAGCATCGCCGTCACCGTATTCCTGCCGATAGCTTTCTTGGGCACATCGAGATCGAGCCTGGGCAGGGCGGCCGTCCTGGTGAACAGGGCTTCGGTGGCAATGGCAATCCCCGGCGCAATGGCACCACCCAGATAGTCCCCCTCCTCAGAAACAGCATCGAAGGTGATTGCCGTCCCCAGGTCGATCACTATCACCGGTCCGCCGTAAAGGTGGTGTGCCGCCACCGCATTCACCACACGGTCAGCACCCACCTCTCTGGGATTGTCCAGACATATCTTTACCCCTGTCTTCACCCCCGCCTCCACCACCAAGGGCTTAGTCCTGAAGTACCGTCGGCACATCTCCTCGAACACACCTACCAGCGGAGGCACCACGCTGCACAGCACAGCCTCATTAATGCTGGCCACCTCCAGCTTATGACGTTCTACCAGGTCGGCAAACAGACTACCATATTCGTCAGACGTGCGGTGCACATCAGTGCCTATCCGCCAGGTCGCCTTGAGTTTAGTGCCATCGAACACCCCGACGGTGATGTTGGTATTGCCCACATCAAGAGCCAGCAACACAGCTAACCTCCTGAACCGGTCGCCTTAAGGCGTTTTATCACCTTGGGTAAAGCAGGTAAAAGGTCGCTTGCCAGCATCCCCGCATCGCCCATCTCTCTCTTCACCACCTCGCCAGCCTCACCATGAAGGTGGACACCACAGGCAGCAGCGTCAAAAGGTGCCAGTCCCTGCGCCAGAAGCCCGGCAATCGCCCCGCTGAGCACGTCGCCGGTGCCAGCCGAGGCTAGACCGGGATTAGACACCTGGCTGACCTTCACTCTACCATCGGGCGCTGCCACCACAGTGTGGGCTCCTTTAAGTACCACCACATGCTGCCATTCCCCGGCTCTCTCCCTCGCTATCTCCATGCGCCGCTGCTGTATCTCAGCAATAGCAGCCCCGCACAAACGCGCCATTTCTCCAGGGTGTGGCGTTAGTATAGCACCACTACCCAGATTCTGCCACCACCCCGGCACCTGCGACAGGATATTCAAACCATCGGCATCGATCACCAGCGGGGGCATCCGCTTGACAGTGGCGTCCAGCAGTAGCGACCTTACGAATTTCACCACGGAAGGCTTCTGCCCTAGGCCACAGCCGATGAGCAACACATCATAATCGGGCAAAAGTTCCAGCACTGTTGCTACTGCCTTATCGCTGATAATGCCCGCCTCTCTTTCCGGGAGCGGCAGGTAAGTCACCTCGGTCAGCTTCGCCGCTAGAACGGGCTGCAGGCTCCGCGGCGTGGAGAGCGTCACCAGACCGGCGCCCACCCTGGCTGCCCCCATACAGGCAAGGTATGCCGCGCCTATGTAGTTTACCGAGCCCGCCACCACTAGCACCCTGCCAAATGTCCCCTTATTGGCATCACGCGGCCGCGAGGGCAACACCAAGCGTACCCACTGCTCGGTTATCAACTCGGTTCTCACCCCTTCTGCCAGGTCAGGCGGTATCCCGATATCGGCGACAATGACTTTACCCGCCCGCTCTGCGCCCGGGAAGTTATAGAGCCCCACCTTCGGATAGCCGAGCGTCACCGTGAAGTCCACACTGGGACAGTTAGTATCCACAGCCCCGGTATCAGCGTCAAGTCCCGAAGGTACATCAACTGCTACAACGGTGATTCCCGGCTTGTTTTGTTTGAGCTTAGCTAGTCTGCCTAGGATCTCCCCGAATACACCTTCCAGTGCCCGGCTCTTCCCCGTCCCCAGTATGGCATCAACCACAACCTCAGAGGAACCGAGGAGGCTATCGTAGTGTCTAAAGCCTTCATCCTCCCACGCCTTAAAGACCGCCAGTCCCCGCTCTACAGCAAGCGCCAGGTTTTTATCCGCGGGTGGTCTCTGGGCGCAGAGATAAAGCACCACCTCTGCACCCCAGTCAGCGAAATAGCGCCCAGCCACCAGTCCGTCGCCACCGTTGTTGCCCGGTCCCACCAGCACCAGCACCCTCTTACCAACAACGCCGCCCACCAGCTTTTTTGTCTCCTCAGCCACTGCCCGACCTGCATTTTCCATCAATATGTCGGTGGTGATGCCGCGGTCGGCGGCAGCCCGGTCTATGCGGCGCATCTCTTCAGCGGTAACTACTTTCATAATGCAGTTCACTCTCCACAGCCTTCTCGTTCACCTGCCTGCCCATCAGCGCACTCGCTCACAAGCCTCTGCAACACGCGGTTCATAGCCTGCCAGTGAGTGCCCCGCCAGTAGATACGGTGGCAGGAGGGGCACTCCATAAATTGTTCCTGCGTCCTGAACACGTACGGGGGCACCCGTCCACGTACCTCTCCCTTCGTCTTTTCCACCAGCGGGTGGTTGCACTCCAGGCAGATGGAAAACGGCTTGAAGCGGCAGTCCAAACGGAGCGCCCGAATAACCTTCCGCAGTTGCTCGCTGGGGTCATCGGTATCCAGAAACACAGCCTTCACCCTGCCGCTGGTGACCACCCGGCGCTTCATGAGCTGGCTATCCTTGGTCAGGAGCACCCTGCCCTGAACCAGGGCTGTCCTGACCAAGTTACCATCGTCCTCCCCCTTAAACAAAACCGCATTATAGCCCATCATCCGCAGCCATTTAGCCAGCTTGCCCACATTGTGGTCAACGACAAATTTCGACTCTATAAACTGTATTGTCTGAGACATGGTTAACTTATCTTCAGCGGATTAAAATCAACCTCATAGTCATACACGTCCAACCCCTCTCTGCGCTTCAGATAACCAACGATAAGGTAGGTGAACGGAGTGGCCACAACTTCGTAGACCACTTTAACCAGCCAGTGGCTGAGTACCATCGTCCCCAGCACTGCAGCAGGCAACACTCCGGCAAAGGCGATGGTGAGTACCACCACGGTGTCCACCCCCTGCCCCACCAAGGTGGAACCGATGGTCCTAGTCCACAACCAGCGACCACGCGTCCATACCTTCATTCTCGACAGCACTATGGAGTTGGTGAACTCACCAGCAAGGTAAGCCAGAAATGATGCCACCAAAAAGCGGGGAGTGCTGCCCAGAATACGCTCGTATGCCTGCTGTGCCTCAAAGACCGGCGCCCCGGGTAGGATCTTGGCAAGCCATATCGCCACCACGGCCACAAGGTTGCACAAAAAGCCCAGCCAGATAACCCTCCGCGCCTGCTGGTAACCGTAGACCTCGGTGAGCACATCACCGATTATATAGCTCAGTGGAAAAATGATTATCGCCGCCGGCAGCACCACACCGGCGATGCTTATTTGCTTCACAATTATAATGTTGGCTGTTATCAGACAGGTGACGAAAAAGGCGGCTACGACTACAAACCTGTGCGATACCGTCATACCAGAAGCCCGTATCTCATCTCAGTATCACAGCCAGCGCCTGCGGTGCAAGAACCATAGCATTCCCAGCACAGACATTAACATCACCAGGATAAGCAGCAAGAAGGAGGTTAAGTCTCCCGCGTCCACACCGCCTGGCAGAGCCACATTCATCCCGTAAATACTGGCGATCAACATAGGCGGTGTGAGTAACGCCATGACGATGGTCAGCACCCGCATCGTCTCCTGTAACCGGTGAGAGGTTAGCCAGTTAGCGGTGTCCATCAAGCCATCAGCTACCTCCTTGGCATCCTCAAGACCGTCCCAGATCTTCCGGATGTGGTCGGCAATGTCACCGAAGTAGATGTCCTGGTCTTCTTTGAAAAAGGGGTACTCCTCCTTCTCCAGTGCCTCCATGACCGGTATCTGGGGATGGATAACGCGCCGAAAGGAGATGAGGTCGCGCCGGATCAACGAAATCTCGTTCACCGTCTCTGGCACCGGGCGGGCAAAGACAAAGCTCTCCGCCTTCTCAATATTATCGGTCACCTTACGCAGGATGGGGAAGCAGTAGTTCACCAAATTGTCCAATATGTGGTAAAGCAGGAACCCTGAACTGCGCCCCATATACGTATTGCATATTGTTTCATCCAGCCGACATTCCTCAAAGAACTTAGCCAGCGGCTTTAAGTCTCCCTGCTTGTGCACCGTGACAATGTAGTTCTCTCCTATGAAGATATCTACCTCGCTGGGCGTGGTCACCCGGTTGCGCTTGTCGAAAACGGGAAAATGGAGCACGATGAACAGGTGGTCCTCATATTCGTCGATCTTGGGGCGCTGCACCCGGCTGAGCACATCGTCCAGGTTTAGGTGATGGAAGTTGAAGTTCTGACGCAGGTACTCAACTTCCTTCTCAGCGGGTCTCTCAATATAGACCCAGCTCAGCTTGCCATAGTTAACCGAGCTCACATTGAGCCCGTCTTTAGTTTCCACTCTTGGCGCAGTCACGATGCCACCTGTCCTGTCCTCGAACTTGTTGCCCTATTTTAGCACACAGCAATGAAGAGGCTGTAGGCTAGTAGGTGCGCCCATCAACAATAAGTTTACCTCCCTCAGGTATCACACCCGGAGACACGAATTCAACGCGGTCTACCTTCACCGTGATAACACTGCCGACTGCTTCCCTTATCCCCTCAGCCAACCCCCCATCGGGCACCGTTTCCCCCTTTAGTTCCACCTTCAGTACCAGTTCGTCACGATGACCGGTCCTAGTGACCACAGCCTGAAATCTAGCCACCTGGGGAAACCGCGCCATAGCTGCCTCTAGCTGCCTGGGATGGACAAATAGCCCCCTCACCCGCACCGCCTCACCGAGCCTGCCCAGGATGCGGGTTATCCTCAGAGAGGTCCTGCCACAGGGACAGGGTTCTGCTATCAGCGCCGCCAGGTCGCCCGTGCCGAACCTTATCAGCGGGTAGATCTCGTCTATCGGTGTCACCACCACCTCGCCTACATCGCCCGGCGATACAGGCTTCTCCGTCTCCGGGTTTAATATCTCCGCTATCACCCCCTCCGCAATGTGCATCCCCTCCTTACCGCTGCACTCATAAGCGAACAGACCCACGTCCGCTGTCCCGTAAACATCCCTGGTGGTGATGCCGTATTTCTCTTCCACCAGCTTCCTGATAGGCCCACCACCCATCTCACCACCGATGCATGCCAGCCTCAGCTTGAAGTCCCTGACCACATCATATCCCATCTCCTCAGCCTTGTTAATGATGTTCATAAAAAACCCGGTGCTACCGAAGAAACCGGTGACCTGAAGCTGGCGCATCACCTCGACATGCAGTTCCGTATTCCCCACCCCCATAGGTATCACCGTGGCACCGGCCCGCCTTAAGGCTTCGTCCACCATCAATCCCGCAGGCACCATGTGGTATGACCAAGCATTGATGACCACATCACCCCTACCAAACCCAACTGATTCGACCAGATGCCTGTGCCTCTCCCAGAAAGCCTCGCTTTTATGGTGGGGGTCGTATATGGGTCCCGGGGACACATACACCCTCTCTAGCTCGGTCAGCGGCATAGTTACCAGCCCCCCGAGAGGTGGCTTGCTCTTGAACAGGTCTATGAGTTCGTCCTTCCGCAGCACGGGCAGGTCTTGAAGGTCAGCTATTCCCCTCACCTTGTGTGGGTCTATGCCCGCCTTCTCAAACCTTTCGCGTATGGATGGCGCCCTCTCACAGGCATGGACAACTAGTTGTGCCAGCTTCTTATCAAGGTAACGCTCCCTATCCTTCTGAGACATCGTCGCCAGCCTGTCTACAGGCACCGCAAAACGCTTAGCCATAGCTACTGTCCCCCATTTAACCAACAGTCGTTACCGGAACTGATACTGCGATAAAGCCCCCGACAAAGGCTGCAAGTGGACTTCAGTATACCACCAGCCCACCATGTACTCAATAACCTTAAAGTAGCCAACAATACCTTCTTTTTGGCGGAAAAAATACTTGATATACGGTTAGCAAAAAGCTATAGTGTAGCATAGGACTACGGGACCAAATGCGGACACTCAGCATTGGCAAAATAAGGGGGTTGCAGCAGATTTCCACCGGTGACGGCATGTTCACCATGTGCGCCATGGATCACCGCGATTCGCTGCAGAGCATGGTCGAAAGGGCACAGGGCAAAAAGCCCGACCATAAGCAGATGGTTGAATACAAGCTGGACCTTTGCACAGCGCTTGCCCCCTATGCCAGCGCCGTGCTCCTCGACCCCATCTATGGCGCACCGCAGTGCATTGCCGGTGGGGTGCTACCGCGTAACACGGGTTTGCTTGTCAGCATCGAAGCTACCGGCTATGAGGACACCTCTGAAGGGCGAATAACTAGGCTGCTCGATGGCTGGAGTGTGGAGAAAATCAAGCGCATGGGCGCCTCTGCGGTGAAAATGCTAGTCTATTACCGCCCCGACCTTGCTAAGGTGGCTGCAAAGCAACGGGACACTATCAAGAGGGTTGCTAGGGAATGCCTTAAATATGACATCCCCTTTCTGGTGGAACCGAAAACATACGCCCTGGGTGATGAAAACCCTAGGTCAGCACAGTTCGCCGCCAAGAAGCCAGGCCTTGTTATCGATACCGTACAACAGCTAACCCCGCTGTCGGTAGACGTGCTCAAAGTGGAGTTCCCGGCTGATTTCGACTACGAGGCCAACGAAGAGAGGCTTCTGGGGCTCTGCCGCCAGCTTGATGAAGCGGCAACGGTGCCCTGGGTGATACTCAGCGCTGGTATAGACTATCCGGCTTTCCGCAAAGAAGTGGAGCTTGCCTGCCGTGCCGGTGCCTCCGGATTCCTCGGCGGTCGCGCCATTTGGCAGGAGGCAGTGGCAATGAGCGAGAGGAAAGAAAGGGTAAAGTTCCTGTCTACCACCGTGGTCGACAGACTCAAAGAACTGACGGAGATAACCACCAAATACGGTGTGCCGTGGTACCGCAAGCTAAATCTGGGCAGCTCCCTGCTCACCACAATCAGCGATGATTGGTACCGAAATTACTGAAATATGAGCTTTTACATTCCACCAAAGCCGTACCGCAGGACCAAAATCGTCTGCACCATAGGACCGAGCAGCAGCTCCGCTGACACCATCCGGGAAATGCTTAACGCTGGTATGGACGTTGCCAGGATCAATTTTTCCCACGGTAGCCACAAGGAACATGCCACCATGATAAGGACGCTGCGCAGGGTAGCCAGACAGGCTGGTTTTCCCCTCGCCATCATGCAGGACCTCCCGGGACCGAAGAACCGCACTGGCAAGCTGAAAAACGGTGCTATCGAGCTCAAAGAGGGTTCCAAGTTCACCCTGACCACCAAACAACTCTTGGGCAATGAACATATAGTGTCCGTGGGCTTGCCGGAACTACCCAGAAAGGTGAAACCACGGGACGCAGTCTACCTCGACGACGGTGACATAGAACTGGAGGTCATCGATACCACCGACACGGATGTCACCTGCATCGTGGTCAGCGGTGGCAGACTGGGGGAAGAAAAGGGCATAAACGTACCAGGCATTGACTGGGATGCGCCGGCGATCACCGAGGAGGACTGGGAACACCTCCGCTTCGGGATGAAATACGAGGTGGACTTTGTGGCGCTCTCGTTCATCGAAGAAGCGACCGATGTCAGGAAGGTAAAGGAATTCCTACGCCAGGGCAGTAATATCCCTGCGGTGATAGCCAAAATAGAAAGGCGGCAAGCCCTAGACAATCTGGACGAGATACTGGAGGCAGCTGATGGCACTATGGTTGCCAGGGGTGACCTGGGTATTGAAATCCCACTGCCCAGGGTACCCGTAGTTCAGAAGGAAATCATTAAAAAATGCAACCGCCTGGGCAAGCCGGTCATCGTCGCCACCCAGATGCTGGAGTCCATGGTCAGCTCCCCCCGCCCCACCAGAGCGGAGGTCACCGATGTTGCCAATGCCATCTTTGATGGTGCGGACGCCGTCATGCTCTCTGAGGAAACAGCGATAGGCGATTATCCTATTGAGTCCGTCTCCATGATGGCACAGATTGCATTGGAGGCTGAAGCCGCTCTGCCCCACGAAGAAATCCTGCTGAGCAAAGGAAGGGATGTACAACCGAAGACCGATGACGCTATCAGCTATGCTGCATGTCACACCGCCCACCAGCTTGGTGCCGCCGCCATCGTTGCCTTCACCTCTTCAGGCAGCACCGCCAGACGCGTTTCCAGGTACCGCCCAAGAGCACCCATACTGGCTATCACCCCGAACCGTGCCACACAGCGCCAGCTCTCACTGTCGTGGGGAGTGCGTGCCTTCCATTTCCCTGAGCCCTCGCGCCTCACAGTCCTATTCGCCCGCGGTGCCCGCCTGGCTAAGCGGACAGGTGTGGCTGGGAAAGGCGATATTGTGGTCATCACCGGCGGCGTGCCCATCGGTGTCCCTGGCAGCACCAACCTCCTGAAGGTAGAAAAGGTGAGGTGAACATGATTGCTACAGTAACCCTGAACCCCAGTCTGGACAGGACAGTCACCGTCGAAGACCTGATAATAGAAGAAGCCAATCGCTGGACCAGCTTTCGTGAAGACCCCGGCGGCAAAGGTATAAACGTCTCCCGCGTCGTCCACGAACTCGGCGGCGAGACTATAGCCTACGGGTTCATCGGCGGCGCCGCCGGCGAGACGCTCAAAAGGCTGCTCCGAAAACAGGGGGTGCCATTCGATTTCACCCCTATTAAGGGTGAGATAAGGAGCAACTTCATCATCACCAACCTGAAGACTAACCGCCAGACCAGAATCGACGCTCCCGGTCCCCACATCTCCAGAGAAGAACTAACTGAACTTGTTGATACATTGAGAAATATGAAGAAAAGGCCCGAGTTCCTGGTCTTTGCTGGCAGCGTGCCCCCGGGCATCCCCGACGACATCTACTACAGGCTGATAATCGGCACCAAGAATTATGGTATAAACACCGTACTCGACTCCGACAAGCAGTGGCTAAGAGAGGGCATAAAGGCAAAACCTGACATCATCAAACCGAATGTGCATGAGACTGAGGAACTGCTAGGCACGGAGCTGAAGGACGAGACAGCAATTGTAAAGGCTGCCAGAACGCTGGTTGACCAAGGCATAGGCATCGTAGCCATCTCCAGAGGAAAACATGGTATGATAGTTGCCACCATTGAAAAAGTGCTAAAAATAACTGCGCCCCGGGTACGTGTCAGCAGCACCGTGGGCGCCGGGGACTCTGCCCTCGCCGGGCTGATCCTTAGATTGAGCCAGAGCTATAGCCTTGAGGAAGCCTGCCGCTGGGCAGTCGCTGCCGGCACAGCAGCCACATTGACGCCCGGTACCGAGCTCTGCCGTCGGCAAGACGTGGAAAAGCTACTGCCAAAGGTCACAGTAGAAAGGCTGCTATAAGACCAGCCAGTTACCGGATGTATTTGATAACCTCCCTGTTCCTGAGCGGTGTAGCTGGTTTTTCGCCGTCCATGTACCCCAGCGCTACAGCGCAGATAAAGTTGTAACCCTCGGGTACACCCAGCTCTTTCTTTAGCTCGTCACCCTTACTCCCGGCGAATGCTAGTCCCGGCGAGGTCATAACACATGAACCTATGCCTAGCGACTCAGCCGCCAGTGCGATGTTCTCCGCAGTCAGACCACAATCTATCTGCCCAAAGCGGTGCTTCTCGTCGGCGAATATCATCACCACCGTGGGCGCATGATAGAAAGTATGGTATCTGGGATCGCTGACTCTCTGCTTCATGACCTCGGGACCAGAATTCATGACGTTCTCCCTGACGGACTCCACCATCCTGTCCAGCAGAGCCTTATTCTGCACCACAGCAAAATACCAGCGCTGAGCGTTCATGGCGCTGGGCGCATGGATGGCAGCCTCCATTATCACCTTTAATGCCGCCTCGTCAACCTGCTTTTCTTTATACTGTCTGATACTCCTCCGGCCCAAAATTACCTTGATCGTCTCGTTCATCCCTAAGCCTCCTTCCTTAATATTCTGCTTATGGGCCAGCCAACCATAGCCTTAGCTCGGCAAGGCTGGTAAGACATTCCTCATGCTGTCCATTCCGGTCGAGGTGGAAAGCGTGTATACCCACCTTTCTGGGAGACACGAAATCGAATTCCCTGTTGTCGCCGACATGGACAATCTGTTCAGGGCGTACGCCCATCTCCTTACAGACTTCATAATAGAATTCCGGTGTCTTCAGTTGCCGGTAGTCTGAAAGCGAAGAGAACACCCTGCCGAAATATGGCTCTATTTCTTCAAGGAGTAGGCACAGGAATTCCCTCATGGAACCTGACGACACAATCAGGGTGTACCGCTGGCTCAGTTCGGTGAGCACTTCCCCGACCTCAGGGTAATATGACACTCGATGTCGGTAGCTCGCCATAACCGGCTCATGTGACCCCAGACCGAACCTGCCAAACCAGTACCGCACATCGTACCACTCCAGTCTCTGCTCGCCCACTTTCCGGTACTCCTCCTCTATGATCCTCCTCGCTGTAGCAAAGTCCAAGCCGTATTTCTCAGCATATTTCTGAGGGATAGCCTCGTACCATACGGAATAGCTGAAGTCCGGGGTCACTAAGGTACCCTCGGCATCAAAAGAGACTATTTTTATTCCGTCGAGCCTGTCCATTTTGCCCGGAAAAATGTTATCATTTCCCCCTTGCCGATTCCAAACCGAAATTGGAAATTTGAATGGCTAAAGTTTAAAATTAGATGATGCGCCTAGATTACCTCGTAGACACGCATAGCCTTAACCTCTACTTCGAAGCGGGTCCGATAAGGCCCCCGAGCGAGGCATTTTCATTGCTCATCAGAGCAACCAGGAACTGCCCCTGGAACCGTTGCCAGTTCTGCCCTGTGTACAAGGGGCAGAGGTTTGAGTTGCGTCCCGCAGACGAGGTGGTGAAGGACATCGAGACCGCCAGAGCCATCGCCGATGGTATAAGGGGACTCGCCTGGAAAATGGGCTACGGGGGCAGGGTCAGGGAAATAGCCGCCAGCATCTATAACAGCTATGCCCATAATGCCAGCGTCCGCAACGTCGCCCTGTGGCTCTGGGCAGGGGGCACAACAGCCTTTCTCCAGGACGCCAACAGTCTGATAATGAGGACGCCTGACCTGGTGAAAGTGGTCTCGGCTCTTAAACAGGCTTTCCCGGGCCTCTCCCGGATCACCTCCTATGCCCGCTCTAAAACGGCTGCCAAGAGGTCCCCCGAGGAACTGAAGGAGCTAAGGGATGCCGGCTTATCACGGTTGCACATCGGTATGGAGAGCGGTTCGGACACCGTCCTCACCTATATGGACAAAGGGGCAACCGCAGAGGAACATATCATCGGTGGTAGAAAGGTGAAAGAGGCCGGTATCTCACTCTGTGAATACGTAATGCCTGGCCTAGGCGGCAGAAAATTGTCAGCCGAGCACGCCAGGGAGACCGCCAGGGTGCTCAACGAGATCAACCCCGACCACATCAGACTGCGCACCCTTCAGGTGCATCCTGACACGCCGCTCTGGAAAAAACTGGAATCGGGTGACTTCGAACTGCAGTCGGAGGACGAGATAATCGCTGAGATCGGCGATTTTATTTCTAGGCTTGAGTTCACCGGTGAACTCAAGAGCGACCATATCTTAAACCTGCTGCCAGAGCTGGAAGGCAAGTTCCCTGAAGCCAGAGACCACTGTCTCACCACCATCTCCAGATATCTCTCACTTCCCGAAAACGAGAGGCTGAACTTCAAGCTGGGGCGGAGGCTGGGACTGTACGAAAGGCTGGACGACCTCCAGGACCCGGCTAAGCACCAGCACATCGATGAAGCACTAAAACGGATGATGCAGTCCGGGGAGGACGTGGAAAAGGTCATCCAGAACTTCAAGAACAAATACCTGTGAGATATAGCCATGTCCAATAAGGGCTACCTTAACCTGAACCGCTTTAAATCAGGTAAGTCGGTAAAACAACAGGCAAAGCAGAGAAAAGATAAGGAACTGCCAAAAAGGAGGCTGGTGAATAAATGAGAAAGAGAGCAGCGATCATCGCCTGCGCAGCACTGGCTGCTGTATGTCTGGTAACAGGAAGCATATATTTCGCCCGCGGATATGGAGGAGGCGAAGTTAAAGTCAAGGGCGTCTTCATCGAAGGGCAGTCAGGTGGCGATGCTGAGACGCTCAACTGGATCCTGGCTGCCGACGCCAGCTCGTTCAGCTACGTGGGACATACTCTGGACTCGCTGGCAACGTATGACAACGACTTTAACATCCAGCTCCGCTGCCTGGCTAAAGACATTGAAGTATCACCTGATGGTCTGGTCTACACCATTACCATCAGGGACGACCTCAGATGGAGCGATGGCTCTCCGGTCACCGCCGAAGACTATGTATATACTCTCAAGAATCTGATGTTCTCCGACTGGTTGAACTACCCCTACAAGGGGGACTGGCAGGAAAAGGTCAACGGAGCAACGGTGTTCGTCACCCCCCAGGTGGTCAACGAGACCACTTTCACCATAACCCGCAAGACGGTCAACCCTGAGTTCGTCTACACCCTCTATGACCTGACCCCATACCCCAAATATATAGCCCAGAAATACGAAGGGAATGCCGAGGCATTCATGCAGGCGCCCGAGTTCAATAACCTGAGCTACACCGGCAACCTCGGTCCCTATCGCTTCAAGGAATGGAACCGCAACGACAGGTTCGTGGTGGAACGAAACCCCGATTACTACTTAGGCAAAGACGTCGGTGCCCCTTACTTCGAGCAGTACGTAGTCAAACTTTTCGGCACCTCCGCCACCAGACAGGCAGCCCTTGAAGCCGGCGATATAACCTATACCGGCATCGAGCCAGAGCAAGTTGTCAAGTTTAAGAGCCTGCCCCACATCAAGGTCTATACCGTCCCTACATCCGGATATACCATCCTCGCCTATAACCAGAGGGCAAATGGCTGGGAAGGGCTGAAACACAAAGAGGTGAGACGGGCGCTCTCCATGGCAGTAAATAAGTACGCCATCACCCAGAATATCCTCCTCGGTTTCGCCGAGCCAGCATTCAGCTTCATCCCCAAGGTGTCACCCTGGTACACAGAGGAAGGTATAGTGAAGTATGGTGTCGATTCGCTCTACGATAAACAGAAAGCCGCTGAAACTTTATACCGGCTTGGCTACGGCATTAGACAGGCGGACAACAGCATAAAGGTCACCAATAAAGATGGTACTCTGCTGCAGTTTGTCCTAGTGGTAAATGTGGGCAGCAAGCCTGCAGAGGACATGGCATTCTTTATACGGAAGGAACTCTTGGGTCTGGGGATAGAGACCGAGATAAAGCTGGTACCCTGGCCCACCCTGCTCCGAGGGTATGTCATGAACACCGTGCCCGGTTCCAAACAGGAGCCTGCCTACAACAACGGTCCACAGGCGGTAAGCCAGGAGCGGTGGGACCTCATCCTCATGGGATTTGGCACCGACCCGCTGGCGCCCTCCGGTAGCCACGTCTTCTTCGCTTCAGACGGCGGGCTTAACTTCATGGGCTTCTCCAGCCCAAAGGTCGACGAGCTGTTTGCCAGAGCCAAATCGAAGGAGGCACTGGACAAGACAATAAGGCAGAAAATCTATGCCGAGCTTTCCCTCCTGCTTTCTGAAGAACAACCGGTCAACTTTATCGCATTTCACAGAGCCAACCGTGGCTTCCAGAAGAATGTCATGGGCATCGAGCCCGGGGTGAATATGGGCTATAATTACCATCTGTGGTACTTCGAATAGCGGTGACACAGCCCGAGGGGCTGGCATAGTACAGCCTCCCGGGACGTCGGTTTGCCACAAGTATGAGAAAGGGCTGGCTCCGTGACTATATCCTTAAAAGGCTCCTCTATTCCATCATCATCGCCTGGGGCATACTGACCATCACCTTTATCCTAGTCAGGGTAGGACCTAGCTCTCCTGCGGACAAGTATCTCGCCAACATAGCTGCCAGAGGGCAGGACCCATCACAGGTCATAGCTGCCATTGAAGCCCGGTACGGGCTCAATAAACCGATCCTGCAGCAATACGGGGAATACATGTTCAACCTGCTCCGTGGGAACTGGGGCTGGTCGTTTAGCACCTCGATGCCGGTGATGGAGCTCATCAAACGCCACTGGATATACTCATTCCAGTTGATACTGCTGAGCAGCCTGTTCGCCGCCATCCTCGGCATCCTTATCGGCATTTACTCCGCGGTAAAGCAGTACACCAAGGCTGATTATGCCTTTACCTTCCTTTCCTTCATCGGCATCTCCATACCCAACTTCTGGCTCGGTATCATGCTCATCCTAGTCTTTTCGGTTAAGCTTGGGCTGTTCAAGACGTACTATGACACCACCCTGCCATTGTTCTCCCTCGCCAATTTGAAGGCGCTGGTACTGCCGGTGATAACCCTGGGCACAGGCATGCTCGCCGCCTATGTGAGGTATACCAGGTCAGCCATGCTCGACAACCTGAGAAAACCGTTCGTCACCACCGCCAGAGCCAAGGGGCTGCCCGAGCATATGGTCATCAGCAAGCATGTCTTTCGCAATGCGCTGCTGCCGCTGGTGACCATAATAATGTTCGACCTAGGCAGCATTGTGTTTGGCGGCGCTTACCTCACCGAAATCGTTTTCGGCATCCCTGGTCTGGGCCAGGTCTCCTTCAACGCCATTTTTGCCAATGACTACCCGGTGGTGGTCACCATTACCCTTATCGGCACGCTGGTGGTGCTGCTGGTAAACCTGATCACGGACATAGCCTACACCTATCTCGACCCGAGGATAAGATATGAGTGACAGAAGGGAAGTAACAGACAGTGATAGGGCGCTGCTCCACGGCGGCTTCAGGCTGGTCAGCTATTACTGGAGAAGAATGGCACGCAACCGTCTGGCTGTCTTCGGTCTTGCCTTCATCATCTTCCTCACCTTGGTCGCCATAGCTGGTCCCTTCTTCACCCCTGACCCTACAGAGGTGGACTTCGAAGCGAAGAACCTGCCACCGGTCGGATTCACCATCACGCAGTCCACTTACGACATCAAGACCGACCAGTTCATCACCACACGGGTCGCTGGCACTTGGAAACACCCATTGGGCACTGACAGGAAAGGGAGGGACATGCTGGCGATGATAGTCTCTGGGGCACGGGTGTCCCTGCAGGTCGGCTTGCTGGCTACTGGCATAGCCATAATCATCGGCACCATCATAGGTGTCATGTCCGCATACTTGGGCGGCTGGGTGGACAATGCCCTGATGAGGTTCACCGATGTCATGATGACCTTTCCCTTCTTTCTGCTGCTGGTGCTCATAGTCTTCATCTTCGGTCCCAGCCTCGCCTTTATCGTCCTCGCCATCGGACTCACCGGCTGGACGGGCACCGCCAGACTCATAAGGAGCGAGTCCCTCTCCTTAAGGACGCGGGAATTCGTGATGGCGGCGAAAGCCCTAGGCGCAAGCGATGGCAGAGTGGTGTTCCGTCACCTTATACCCAATGTGATCAGCCTTATCATCGTCATCGCCACCCTGTCCATTCCCGGCGTGATCCTGGCTGAAGCTGCCCTCAGCTTTATTGGCCTTGGCGATCCCACAGTGCCAAGCTGGGGGACAATCCTCGAGGAAGGGCAACACAGCCTCACCACCGCCTGGTGGGTGGCGGTGGAACCGGGGCTCATGCTCTTCCTAACTGTGCTTGCCTTCAATTTCCTCGGCGATGGACTCAGGGACGCCTTCGACCCAAAAAGTAGCGTCTAGCAGAAAAGTATGGACATGCAGTCTTGCAACAGGAACAACATCGTAATCAGGGTAAACGAGCTAAAAACCTATTTCTTCACCCGTCGAGGTGTGGTCAAGGCGGTAGATGGCGTAAGCTTTGAGCTGAGGCAGGGGGAATGCCTCTGCCTTGTGGGGGAGTCGGGATGCGGCAAGAGCGTTACCGCACTTTCCATCCTGAGATTGTTCGATAGTCCACCGGGCAGGATAGTGGGGGGCACGGTGGTCTATAACTCCACAGACCTATCTTCCTGCCCAGACCAGGAGCTGAGAAAGGTCCGGGGCAAGGAGATCGCCCTTATCCTTCAGGAAGCACAATCAGCACTAAACCCGGTACTCACCATAGGCGACCAGATAATAGAGCAGATGAAAATCCACCTTCCTTTAAGCACAGACGAGGCACGTCTTAAGGCTAGAAATCTGCTCCACGAAATGGGTATACCTTCGGCGGAAGATGTACTGAACTACTATCCCCACCAGCTCTCCGGAGGCATGAAGCAGAGGGTACTGGTCGCCATGAGCCTCTGCTGCGACCCGAGAATACTCATCGCCGATGAGCCCACCACCGCTGTGGATGTGACTATCAAAGCTCAGGTACTTGATATTTTCCGTGAGCTAAAGACTAAGAGACAGATGTCCATCATCTTTATAACCCACGACCTCGCCGTTGTAGCTGAAATAGGGGACAGGGCAGTCATTATGTACGGCGGCAGGGATGTTGAGACCGCACCGGTGTCCGAGATAATAAGTGCCCCCAAGCACCCCTATACCACCGGCTTGCTCGAGTGCCTGCCGGACGTATCCAGAGAGACAGGTAGACTGAACTCGATCCCGGGTATGCCCCCCGACCCCTTAAAGCTGCCACCGGGCTGTACCTTCCACCCCAGATGCCCAAGGACAATGGATATCTGCCGTACACAGGAGCCACCGCTGGCTGAAATCTCAAAAGAGCATAAGGTCAGGTGCCACTTATATGCCTGATAAAGACGAACCTTTGCTGGAAATCAAAGAGCTGAAAAAATACTACCCGCTTACCGCAGGGATATTCTCTCGCCACATCGGTGACATAAAAGCCGTAGATGGCGTGAGCTTCTCCGTGGACGAAGGGGAGAGCCTCGGGCTGGTTGGTGAATCTGGCTGCGGTAAGTCCACACTGGGCAGAACTATCCTCCGGTTAGAAGAGCCCACCGCCGGCAACGTCATCTATAAAGGGACCGACATCACCACGCTGGACAGAAAAGCATTGAGACAGCTAAGAAAGGAGATACAGATAATATTCCAAGACCCTGAAGCCTCTCTCGACCCCAGGATGACCGTTGGCCAATCTATCTGCGAGCCATTAATAATCCACAATATCGGGGATGACAAGGAGATGGAAGAGATGGTGGCACGGCTGCTGGTGCAGGTGGGACTGGAACCGAACCAGGCAAACCTCTACCCTCATGAACTCAGCGGTGGACAGAAACAACGCGTCGGCATTGCCCGTGCCCTAGCTTTAAACCCGAAGCTCATCATCGCCGACGAGCCAGTAAGCGCCCTTGACGTTTCCATCCAGGCGCAGATACTGAACCTGATGCTCGACATCCAGAACCAGCTTGGGCTGAGCTACCTTTTTATTGCCCATGACCTCTCCGTGATTAAATATGTGGCACACCGCATAGCCGTTATGTATCTGGGCAAGATCGTAGAACTGGCGGAAAAGAGGGAACTTTTCAGCAGTCCTCTGCACCCCTACACTGAAGCACTGCTGTCGTCCGTGCCCAGCCTCAAGACCGGGGCAAGGAAAAAGCTCATACTTTCTGGCGAGGTTCCGTCACCACTCAACCCACCACCCGGCTGCCGCTTCCACCCCAGATGTCACCGCACCATGCCCATCTGTCCGCAGGAAGAACCGGAACTGATAGAGGTGTCCGCGGGGCACTCCGTAGCCTGCCATCTACACAGACGCTAGATAAAAGACAGAGGTACTTTCCGGTTCAGGAAACGATAACCCCAGTCTGTGCTGGCACCTGCACCGCAAGCTCTTTCACCATATAGGCTCCGTCCAGTTCGTAGCCGAACTCAGAGCGGAAGTATTCCCTGGCACCGATACCGCTGATAACCGCTATCCTCGAGGCTCCGAATTCGAGCTTGGCAATGTTCTCCGCCTCCTGCAGCAGGCGCTTGCCCAGCCCTTTGTGCTGGACAGCTATGTCCGCCCGGCTGCCCAGTGGCACTTCAGTACCAAACACATGCAGCTCGCGCACCATGGCTGTGCCATTCCAGTCCATGAGCCTGCGGCTGACCCTCATCCTCAACAAGGCAAACAGGGTGCCCTCGCTGTCCTCAAATGAAAGAAAAACCTCCCTCCCGTCTGATGCAAGGTAGTCCTGTCTCCTCAGTTCAGGCCCACCAGCCTTCCAGCCGTCCCGTGTCCGATGTCCATACTCACGGCAGCGGATGCAGTGACAGCTAGTCCCGGCTTCCGCCATCCTCCTCTTCAGAGAGCTCCTTAACGCCAGGTCCTTACAGCCAGCAGCAATATACCTCTCCGGGATATCGCGCATCACACGGGCGATCCTGACATAGGCTGGGACCAGGGATTTTATCCCCATCATCAACTTTATCAGCTCGTCCATACTGTACGGTCGGTAACTGCCATTCTGATACCACATCTCTAGCTCAGTGCCAGCTATCACCAAGGTGGGGTAAAGCTTCAGCCCATCGGGCTTGAAGTCCGCATCATCAAAAAGCCGTTCTGTCAATTTCAGGTCGTACTCTGGGGTAGAGCCGGGAAGACCAGGCATCCAGTGGTAATAGACCTTGAAGCCGTAGTCTTTAAGCAGCCTTGTTGCCTTAATGACATCAGCCACAGTATGCCCTCGCTTTACCTGCCGGAATATATCGTCATCAAGGGTCTGCACTCCCAGTTCCACCCTTGTCGTGCCGAACTCCAGCATCCGTTTCACATGCTCTTCGCTACACCAGTCCGGCCTGGTCTCAATACAAATGCCGACGCACCGGTGCTCTGCCGTTTCGTTCGTCCTTTTGGCAACTTCCAAGCTTGGTGAATCGCAGCCGTTGAGGGCATCGTAGCAGCTCTTGATGAACCAGTACTGATAGTCTTCAGGGCAGGCGAGGAAGGTGCCGCCCATGACTATCAGCTCCACCTTGTCCACGGGGTGCCCCATGGCTGAAAGTGTCTTCAGCCTCAACTCGACCTGCTTCTTGGGATCATATCCGCAAGCCTTCGCTCTCAGCACCGCCGGCGACTCAGGCGTATAACTCTTGGGCGTGTCGGGAAAGTCAGGACAATAGACACACGTACCAGGACAGCCAGTTGGCTTTGCCATTACTGCCACCGGCGTCACCCCGGATATGGTCCTTGAAATTTTCCTCATGCTGTGATTTCCTTAAAGAAGTTTATCAGATTGGGGCTATGGCAACAAACGCAGCCATTTTTGATGAAATAGCTGAAAGCTGGTACCGCGTCCACCACTGGTCACGCTTCAACCAGGAACTGAAAGAGCTATCTCTACGATGGAAGCAGGGAAGGCTTCTAAATATCGGCTGCGCCCACGGTCCCGATTTCCTGCCCTTTAAAGAGGGCTTCGAACTGTGGGGGCTGGACATCTCCAGACAGATGATACGACTGGCACTGAAATACGCCGCAAAGTTCCACCTCCAGGTCAATCTGACAGTGGCGGATGCCGTCAGCCTCCCCTACCGCGACAACTCCTTCGACTGGGCGATCGCCATCGCAGTCTACCATAACATCACAGGAGAAAAAGAAAGACTGCAAGCACTTGTGGAACTCAAGCGTGTCCTCAAACCCCAGGGCGAAGCCTTTATAACAGTGTGGAACCGCTGGCAGCCACAGTTCTGGCTCAAGGGCAAAGAGGTCAGCATGCCGTGGAGGCTAAAGGGGAAGGTGCTCTACCGCTATTACTACCTCTTCTCGTACGCCGAACTTGACAAGTTACTGAAGCAGTCCGGGTTTACCGTCCTGCGGCTCTCGCCTGAAAAATCGTACTGCTCCCCTCTGTCCCTGTTCTCTCGGAACATCTGCGCGCTGGTCAAAAAATAGACACCACCGCTACCTAAGCGTCACGATCGCAAGAAAGCACCCAACAGCGGTGTCAAACCAGTTAATAGGAGTGTGTGGACATGGCAATATGCTATGACGTTGTTCTCCGGCTGCCGGACTACAACCGTTCAGTAAAAGTGGAATGGGCGATCGGCAAAAAAGCCTCCACAAGCTGTGGATCGAACTGGCTGCCGGAGCACTGCTTTAACTCGGCTATTGCTTGCTGGTAGGAAAGAGCACCGCGGTAAGGGCGCGAGGAGGTCATAGCATCGAACGCATCCGCTATAGCAAGTATACGGGCTTCGATAGGGATATTTTCCCCTTTTAAGCCAGTGGGGTAGCCGGTCCCATCCCATCGCTCGTGGTGATGCAGGATAGCCGGCACACACGAGACCAAGTCCAGCACGTGGCTCACGATGGTCGTTGACAGCTTGGGGTGAGCACGAACCATCTCCCATGCCTGCGCATCGAGGGCTCCCGGCTTGTTCAGCACTTCGTCAGGAATACCTATTTTGCCGATGTCATGGAGCAAAGCGGCTGTGCTGATCACCGCCACCTTCTCCGGTGACAGGTTTAGCTTCTCAGCCAGAGCCACAGCGTAGTTAGTCACCTTTCTAGAATGCCCGTAGGTATACCGGTCCTTGGCTTCAATTGTTGCCGCCAGCGCATATATGACATTCAGGGCTTCCTTGTCGGAGGCTGACTCAAGGATGGAACCGACCGCAGCGCTCAAAATCCGGGACACGACGCAGGTCCGGTCACCACCCGTCTTCTTTGCGTAGTAAAGGGCTTTATCAGCAGCACTGAGCAACCCGTCAGGCATGACCCCGTCATTGGGCCAGGTTGCCAGTCCTATGCTGGCTGTTATTCTGGGGTCGACCTTGCTCATCTCCTGGGCAATCTTGCCACGGATGCGCTCAGCAACCACGAAAGCGGCACCGGAATCTGTCTGAGGGAGCAGCACGGCAAATGTGTCACCATCATAGCGGAATGCCAGATCGGTGCTCCGCACCGACCTCTGGATTATTTGCCCCACCTCAGCAAGAAGCCTATCACCAGCCGCATGTCCATGGACATCGTTGTACGCCTTGAAAAGGTCGAGGTCCAGCAAGATCAGGGAAAATGTGCCACCATATCTCTGCCGCAAATCTATCTCCTGTTTCAACCGCTCATCAAAATGCCTCCTGTTGAACAGCTCTGTGACCTCGTCCACCCGTGCCCTTTGCTCAGCCCTGGCATAGAGACGGCTGTTCTCCACTGGCACTGCTATCTGCGCAGCCAGACGCTCCAGCAATAGAACCTGTTCCCGGGTATATGCATTGGGCTTGCGGCTGGCGATTATCATGCCCCCGATGGGCTCACCTTTGGAAATTAGGGGCAGATAGACTATAGAACTTACGCCCTGCTCGACATGCATGTCTCCTGTCCAGAACTTTCGGCTCCCGGCCAAGTCTGGCTCAAAAAGGGCTTTACGGTGCTTTAGTGCCCATTCCGTCCCCGTGCCCTTCAGGGGGATTCTGTCTCCCTGCCGCCACGGTGAACCAACCGTCGTAGCAAACAGAGCCTCGAACACAAGCTCCTCCTTATCAAGCAGGACAATGGCTGCCCAGTCCACATCGACAACCTTTTTCAGCTCAGCCACAAAGGCAGAGTAGACCTCCTGGATATTAAGGCTCGAGGTTATTACCCTGACCAGCTCATTTATCAGTGCCAGTTCCTGCTCCCGCTTCCTCAGTTGTTCGTGGAAATATTCTTTCTCTAGATTCGCTGCTAACTGCCGCGTTATCGACTCCAGAAATCCAATATCCTCAGCGGAGTACCTACCACGCTTCTTCCTGCCCAGCGTCAAGATAGCGGTCAAATTGCCGTCATGGATAAGAGGAAAGAGTAGTTCGAGGTCTAGAGCCTCAAGCTGTGATTTCACTCCGGCGCCCAGATACATGAACTCCGGCAAAGCCTCAATCTCATCACGCAGGAGGTAACGGCATTCGCGCTTCAACCATCTGACAATCGGGTTGTACTTACTTATGCTCAGTGAAGAAACGTCTGTACTCCTGGGTTCAACAAAACTCGCAACATAACTGCCGTCATTCGGCGTCGGCAGCAGCAGCGCTACCGACCTAGCACCGAGGCTGCCGACAACTAGGGGCAGCAGCTTCTGTGCCAATTCGGCTAAATTCGAGGTACGAGACAGCTCATTGCTTACAAAGTGCAATAATCTCAGGCGATAGGTACGCCCTTTTCTGCCGACAAACAGTTGCTCCATGCCCGTAAAGACTAAGTTATGCATCCCGTAAGCAACGCCAGCAATTACTGCAGCTGAGATAACAGAACCTCCAAACACCAGCCAGTCGAACGGCTTCCCGGCAAGCCAGTAAAACAGGGCAAGCAGACAAGCATAGAATGTAACACCGGCAACTATCAGGGTCACCCAGGCCAGCGCTCGACGTAACACAATCTGTAGGTCCAGTAAACGGTGTCTCAGGACTGCATAACTCCAAGTGGCAATAGTCAGCAAAGCGCCCACATTAGCCACAGGATAACGCTTGCCAATGTCACTGAAAGCGTATAGCGTGCTAAAACATGCCAGCAGCACGATGCCAAACAGCAAGTACATAATCTGATTGCGCCCCAACGGGTCAGTGATTGCCTGGAGCCTGCGGTACAAGAGATAGAAATCCCTGCCAAACAATAACACTAGAACCGCTGGCAGGACAAAAATCCAACTTTGGTAGACAGGGATCAAGACACCATTCTCGACCCTTAGCTCATCCACAACATAGCCAGTCAGCACCATACCCATTAGAGCCAGCATCAAAATGTAGGCATAAGGAATACGCATGGCTTTGTTCTCGTAAAAAGAGGTAAGGAAATAGTGGGTCTGCACCGCCGACCAGATAAACAAGCATCCCGTGATCTGGAGCAAAAATAGTTTGTTGTTAGCGAAAAAGCTACTCCGGAAGAGAAAGTCACTAACTGCCCACAGAGTGATGGCAAGCACAGACAAGGCAAAAAGCTTTTGCTGCCTGCTCCATGGACGGTTAAGTAAAAGCACCATACCCAGCGAAACGAAAGCTACAGCAATTACAAGGGCAACCAGCATTTCTGTACTCATTGCCAAAACTCCATTACTCTATAATATTATTAAAAAAGTGAGACCGACCCTTCACGGGT
>FMJZ01016254.1_pt1 | contig 33733 bp, 32 predicted proteins | sample 1987881 | NCBI WGS metagenome assembly FMJZ01 (sample SAMEA4378227, study PRJEB15110) | soil metagenome | biome: soil; feature: Field; material: Soil | place: India | collected 2015-03-11 | depth 0 m
GTTTATTTTAGAAGCCGTAATCTTTCCACCTACTATCAACAAGCCTTTTAATCTCATCTGACATAAATAGTTCATCAGGCCAATCCCTCATCATGCCTTCTTCCCTTGTCTTTCTCGTAGCATCAATGCCCATCTTTGATCCATATCTTGGGAATTTAGCAGCATGGTCAAGGTCATCGAGGGGTCCTTCAGAGATAACTACATCCCTCTTCCAATCAACGTTATTCAGCACACGCCATGCTGTATAGGATATATTTTGGACATCTACGTCATCATCAACAATAATCAACAACTTTGCAAACATCATCTGTCCTTTACCCCATAATCCATGTATAATTTTTTTTGCATGTCCTGGATAGCTCTTTTTTATGGAGATTAAGGCACAATTATGAAAAACCCCTTCCATAGGAAGATTCATATCCCTAATCTCAGGAAATTCAAGCCTTATTAATGGCAGAAATATTCGTTCTGTAGCCTTTCCCATATAACAATCCTCCATAGGAGGCTTTCCTACGATAGTTGCGGGATAGATCATATCCTTTCTGTGTGTTATACAGGTAACATGGAAAACAGGATAGTAATCTGCAGCTGAATAAAAACCTGTGTGATCACCAAAAGGTCCTTCTACTAACATCTCTCCTGGCTCAAGATATCCCTCTATAACAAGTTCACTATTTGCTGGCACCTCAATATCAGAGGTTATGCATTTAACCATTTCTACTGGTTCCCTCCTCAAGAAGCCAGCAAACAACATCTCATCTATTCCTTCTGGTAATGGAGCACTTGCAGAATAAATAATTGCAGGGTCACCACCTACTGCTATAGCAGCAGGCATCCTTTTATTTAAGGCCTTGTATTTATCATAATGTCTTGCGCCATCTTTATGAATGTGCCAATGCATACCAGTTGTATTTTTATCATACACATGAACCCTATACATTCCACAATTTTGCCTTCCTGTTTCTGGGTCTTTTGTAAAAACCATTGGAAATGTTATAAATCTACCCTCATTTTTAGGTGGAAATGCATCCTCTGGAAATTGTCTTCTAACTGCATCACTAATCTGACCATCATTTGGCCAACACTTAATAATAGGAAACTTGCTTAAGTCTGGATTATCCTTTTCTACTACCTCCTGACACGGTGCATCCTTGACTCTCTTCGGAAGCCATTTAGACATTTCAAAAAGTTTTGGAAGCAAGGCGATCTTTTCCATTAGTGTTTTTGGTGGTGATTGATGAATAAGTTTTTCTATCCTCATCGCAACATCGTCAAGACTATCAACCTCTAATGCAAGACTCATTCTCTCAAATGATCCAAAAAGATTAGTGACAACAGGATATCTTGATCCTTTTACCTTTTCAAAGAATAACGCCACACCTCCATTTGGACTTTTACACATCCTATCAGTAATTTCTGAGATCTCAAGGATAGGATCAACCTCTACCTTTATCCTATGAATAAGCCCTTTTCTTTCAAGCAATCTAATAAAATCTCTTAAATCCTTATAGGCCATGCAATATTATATACATAATTATTAATGGTATTCAAATCTATTGCCCTTTATTTAATCAAGCAGGCATGGCATCAAGCCCTTTAAAAGAGGTTATTTGTTTATTTTCGATGGAAAGATTATAAATATATCAGTTATCACTGATAATGATGATGAAAATAAGATAATGTTATTTCAAAAACTAAGTCTAAAGGCTTTTAGACACACCTGCTTGCTTATGCAAATATTTCTTTACGAATTGTACTAATGATCTATCAAAATAAATATATAATTTTAAAAAATACTTTAAAACAAACATATCTTTATGATATAAAGATATTATATGGAAATAATTTTAAATGATATAGAAATTCGGATCCTAGGCTGCTTAATTGAGACAGAAAAACATTTTATCAGATATACGCATACATTTTCAGGGGCTATTAAAATAAATAGCAATATTCATCAAGAAATTTCCTCTCCTCAAACCCAAGAGATAAATAGGATTGCCCAACTTGAGAAAGAGATTGGAGAACTTAAAAAAGAAATATGAAAAAGAATTTCATAATATATTTTATATTGCTTGTAATCCTATTAGCCATTTACATAGTCTTGCCTGATACCGCTTTTTCTTCACAGGTCGCATTGGGGTCATTCATAAAACCTGAAAAGGGCTTTTGTGGATGGGAAACCTCTGGCAGATGTGATGTAGATATTGATTGTATAAGAGGTGGATGTTCTGGGCAGGTATGCCAATCTAAACACGAAGAGCCTGTAATCACAACATGTGAATGGAAGGATTGTTATGACCCTGATCCATTTAAACTAGAATGCAGATGCATAAACCAGCAATGCAAATGGCAGAGAAGTGATTAAAATTTTAAAATAAATGACTAAAGGGCTTATTAATTTAAGATGTCATATACATCAGAAATTGTAATTGATTTTTTAGAAAAAAATATTCATAGACATACCTTTCTTGAACATGAAATAAAAGGTCTTTTTAAAAAAATGGGCTTTTCTGTGCCAAGAAGTATATTCATTCCAAAAGAAGGGGAATTTCCTCCAATAGATTTAAAATATCCTCTCGTTGCAAAGGTATCATCTACCCTAATCACCTCAAAAAGTGATGTCAAAGGACTTAGAATTGGTATAAAAGATGAAGCTGAATTGGTAAGCGCTTTCAGGGATCTAATTAATTTAGAATTTGCAGAGGGTGTACTTATAGAGGAATTAGCACCACCTGGGATTGAGGTTATAGTTGGTGGAATTGTTGATGAACAATTCGGTCCTATTGTTATGTTTGGACTTGGGGGTTTTTTTGTAGAACTATATAAAGATGTATCCTTTGGACTTGCCCCTCTTAATAAGGACGATGCTATCTGGTTAATTAAACAGGTCAAATGTTATAAAATTTTAGAAGGATTCCGCCAAAACGAGCCTCTGGATATAGATTCTTTAATAAAAATAGTTATTGCTGTATCAGAGACAATATCAACCAACAGGATTAAAGAAATAGATCTTAATCCTATAAGGCTTTATCCAAAGGGATTGATGATAATTGATGCAAAGATGCAGGCTATTAGTAATAGATAAATCTTAAAGTAATTTATCAGGTTTCATTGCTGATGATATTTCCTTCTTACTTCTTTTGCCTTGCCACAGGAATATTCACCTTCAGGACATGGTGCATAAAGACAGGCTGGTCCTGCCTTTTTAAATATTTCAGGACATACCTTCTTAACAATCTTTAGCATTTCCTCTGCTAACTGCCTAATCTCCCATTGAGCCCTATTGCAACACCTCATCCTGAAAAAGTGCAATAACTCCCTTGCATTCATAGTAACAATTATCTTGGTCTCTGCTGCATTTGGTAAAACAAAACGGGCATCTTGATTTGCTGCCTCCCCTTTTATACCTTTCTCATTAAGTTTTTTAACAATGTAATTATAAGCATTTTGAGCTTGAGCCATAATATTTTCAAAATATATTGCAAGCTCTTTATCCTCCTTTATTGTTGGAGGAACTATATAATCAAATCCTTTCTCTTCACTAACATATCTCTGGGATTGCTGTGAGTATGAGGCAATTCTATGCCTTACGAGTTGATGTGAGCATGCCCTTGAAATACCTTCAATGGCAAAGGTAAAAGATGCGTGTTCTATTGGGCTCATATGCCCCATCTTCATTAGTTTTTCAATAAATGTATTCTGGTCCTTTGCCTCTATCTTATCCCTTAATGATTCAATATCAATGGAGCTGTAGCATAGCTTTGCAGCCATTGCAACGGTCTCCTCTGGATTGGGTGTATGTTTTAGAAGTATTACCTTTAATCCTGTTTCTGGCATATGAGATTATAAATGTCCATTTATAATGAAAACAAGTTTAGGCAAGAAATACCTGAATTTGTTGGATTTAATAATCCTATCTCCCCATTATTTGCACATACCTTGCTATCCCATTTCTTGTAATGAGACCAACGATAAGGTCCCCTTTTTTTACAACGAGTCTGCCTTTGTCTTCATTTATCATTAATTCAAGAGACTTAAAGGCATCATCATCCTCAGATACCTCCCATCTCTTATCATGTGGAACATATACATCGGAAACGATTGTATCTACCCATCTATCTCTTGGGACATCCTTAATCTCTTTAAGGGTTATAAATCCAAGAAACTTCCCGTTACTAACAACTGGAAATCCACCGTAGCCATATTTGAGAAAGTAATTATTAACAGCATCATCAATAGATATATCGGATGGGATAGTCACAATCTCCTTTGTCATTATATCCTTGACCTTAACTTTATTTAATGTCTCTTGAATGCTTGCCTGCTGATAACTGGACTGGGCAGCAGAATAAAGAAACCAACCTATTAACATTAGCCAGAGACCACCTGGAAATCCGGTAAAAATAGAGATAAAACCAAATATTATAAAAAACATAGCTATCTTCTGTCCGATACTGGATGCCCTTCTTGTTGCATAAAAAAAATCTTTTGTTTTATTCCATAAGTAAGCCCTCGCAACCCTTCCACCATCCATTGGAAATCCAGGGATTAAATTAAATAAACCAAGTATTAGATTTATCTGTGAAAGATAAGAAAAAAGTGCCTTTGTTATGATGTCAGATGAGAGATGGTTTAAGATATAAAAAATCAATGATAATAAAAAGCTTGAAAGAGGGCCTGCAACAGCAATTCTAAATTCTCCCTTTGGATTCGGGGGTTCTCCTTTCATTTGGGCAACACCGCCAAATATAAAAAGGGTAATGCTAATTATCTGGAGTTTATATCTCAAGGCAACCAATGAGTGGGCAAGTTCATGAAATCCCACAGAGAAAAATAATAACAGAGCAGCAATAAGAGCATTAATCCAATATGATCTCAAAGGAAGTTCTGGGGCAGCCTTTGGAAAATAGAATTGGGATAATGACCATGTTATAAGACCAAATATAATAAGCCATGTAAAATGAACCCTAATAGGAATACCTATAATTGTTGCTATTTTAAGAGAACCTGCATGTAAAAATGTGCTCATAACTTACCCTTGGTTGTAGGAAGTCCCTTTATTTTGGGGTCAATTGTTGAGGCCTCTCTTAATGCCCTGCCTGTTGCCTTAAATACTGCCTCGATTATATGATGAGTATTCCTTCCATAGGGAACATTGATATGCATAGTAAGTCCAGCATTGCTTATAAATGCCTGAAAAAAGTCTTCTATAAGATCAGGGTCAAAATCCTTTAATTTTGCTTTTTTAGGAAAGGATATATTATAGATAAGATAAGGTCTATTGCTTATATCAATACTTACCATTGCAAGTGCCTCATCCATAGGTACAGATGATTGACCATATCTTGATATTCCTGTCAAATCTCCAAGGGCCTGTTTGAATGCCTTACCAAGTACTATACCAACATCCTCTACTGTATGGTGATAATCAACATCTATGTCGCCTCTGGCCTCAAGTTTCAAATCAATTAGCCCGTGTTTACACATCAATGATAGCATATGATCAAGAAATGGGATAGATGTATTGATAGAGTAGTCTCCTGTACCATCGATATTTATTTCAGCCCGTATATCAGTCTCTTTTGTCTTTCTTTCAATCCTGGCACTTCTCATTAATTTCCCCGACTATTTTCCTTAATGCATCAAGAAATATATTATTTTCCTCATAGGTTCCTATGGTCACCCTTAAGCCATTTTTTATTGAATCACCTAAATTTCTGATCAAGATACCCTCTTTTATCAATCTTTGATATACCTTATCTGAATTTTTTACCTTAAAAAGTATAAAATTTGACTCTGATGGATAAATCTTTATACCCTCAATTTTTTTTAATTCCCTATAGACCCTTTCACGTTCAGAAATAATCTTTTTTATTTGAGAGTCTATGATACTTCTATTTCTAAATGCTTCTATTGCCAATGTCTGTGATAGAGAGTTTATATTAAATGGGAGTCTTACTTTATTTACCTCCTTTATCAAATCCCTATCACCTATTAAAAACCCTATCCTTAAGGCAGCAAATCCTATTTTACTCAATGTCCTTGTTATGGCAAGATTCTTATAATCTTTAAGTAACGGCAAAAACCCCATTTTACTTGAAAAGGGTTGATAAGCCTCATCAACAACAACAAGCCCCTTTGACTCCTCTATAATCTTTAATATTCTTTCAGAGGAAAAACAATTTCCTGTAGGATTATTGGGAGAGCTTAAAAATATAAGTCTTGGATTGTATTTTTTTATGGCAGAAAGCATCATCTCTAAATCTATGTCAAAATCCTTATCAAGTGGTATGCCTATATTTTTCTCCCCAAGGGACTGAGATATTATTCCATACATTGAAAATGATGGGGTTGGATAAAGAATAGGGCCTCCAAAGACAGTTATCAAATAATATATTAATTCATCAGAACCATTACCTAATAATATATTTTCTCGAGCTATCTTAAGTTGTCTTGAGATTGCCTTTTTTAAATCCCTTGATTCTGGATCTGGATAACGATTTATTTTTTTAAAAATACCTTTATTCAACTTAACATCTATAGTGTAAGGACTCTCATTAGCATCAAGCTTTATTTTGCAGGGAATATCCTTTGGCTCATATGGTTTAAGTGAAAGGATATTTTTCCTTACCAATTTTGTAAAATCTATTGTATTCATTGTCTTTTTATAATAATTAGATAAAGAAACATTGTCAATCTTATAGCTTATCACTAATCCGTAATTAAGCAAGGCAGGCATGATATTATAGCCTTTAAAAAGGTTTGTACTAGTGATCATAAGAATAATACAATCTTTTATGTCTTTTTCATATACTAAGGTTAACAACTCTTAAGCCATTCCTGCTTTGCCAATGAAAATGTTTCTTTACGAGTTATGCTTATATTACTCATAATATCATAAACTATAGTCCATGAATTATTTTGGGTAGTGGAAAATTGGTATTATATTATGGTCAAATAATAATAAAATATCATCCCTAATCAAAAAAAATATGCAAATAGATTTATTAAGAAATATTGGAAAAAAGCTTTATAAAGATATAGGGGGGGTGAGGCTTAGACCTTTTGCATCTGAATCAATTGGAAAAGGTGCATCTGGAGATAAGACATTTCCAATAGATAAGAAGGCAGAAGATATTATTGTTAACTACCTGGATAACCTACGGATACCGCTCACAATTGTCTCAGAGGAATTAGGGATAAAAGAGCTATATGGGGGAGGAAAAAAGATTATAATTGATCCCATAGATGGTAGCAAAAATGCTATTAATGGTATCCCTTTTTATTGCACATCTATTGCAGTAGCAGATGGTGATAATATAGGAAGTGTTTCTCAATCCTATATTATAAACCTAATTACAGGAGATGAATTTTGGGCAGAAAAGGGAAAGGGAGCTTTTTTTAATAATGAAAGAATACAAGCTCAGAAAGACAATATATTTTATCTTGTTTGTTATGAAGCACCAAACCCAAAAATTGATATTCCAAGGATAATGAATTTACTTTCTGAATCACGAAGGACAAGGTGCCTCGGTGCAACGGCCTTAGACCTTGCATATGTTGCCTATGGAGCAATAAGCATATTTACAACACCATCTCCTTCAAGAAGCTTTGATTTTGCTGGCGGATGGCTATTAATCAATGAGGCTAATGGTATTATTACAGATATATATGGTAATTCAATAGAAAACATTAAAATTACTCTTAAAAGGGAAACCTCACTTCTTGCAGCAGGAAACAGTCAATTGCATGAAAAGGCATTAAAATTGATAAATGTATAAGGTTATATCTTCTCTACTTCAGGAATCAGTTGAAAAATATAAAGATAGAGTAGCCTTCAATTATTTTAATGGTCACTGGAAATCATTAACCTATGAAGAGTTCTTTTTATTGTCAAAAAAGATAGCCTCTTTTCTAATAAGATTAGATATAAAAAAAGGGGATAGGATTGCTATAATCTCTGAAAATAGACCTGAATGGTGCTCAGCCTATATTGCTATAATCCTTTGTGGCTGTATTGCAGTGCCTATTGATATACAGCTTGGTAGCAAAGAGATTAGAAATCTTCTAATAGATTCTGAACCAAAGGCAATATTTTACACCTTAAAAACTGAGTCTAATGTCTTAAAGGCAATTGAGGAGACAAGTATAAAGGGAATAAACCTTGATAAGACTGATTTCTCTTATGAACCTATTAATCAAAAATCCATTTCAATCCTTGAGCCAGATGATATCGCCTCTATTATTTACACTTCAGGCACTACAGGACAACCAAAAGGTGTAATTCTTACACATAAAAATTTCTACTCAGATGCTGAATCAATTATACAGGCTGGATTAGTATCCTTTAATGATAATGTTCTATCTATTCTCCCTCTTCATCATGCATATCCTTTTATGTGCACATTTTTAGTTCCTATTTTTGTGGGAGCTTCTATCACTTTTTCACCTGGATTAAAAGCCGTAGATATTATTTCAACTATAAAAGAAAAGAATGTAACAATTGTTGTCACTATTCCAAGACTTCTTGAGATGATAAGGGATGGGATATTCAAAAAAATAAAGGAGAAAAATATATTTTCACCAATTATTTTTTTATTGATAAATATATTCTGGCAAATAAAGAATAGATTAGGTATAAATTTAGGAAAGCTTTTTTTTAAATCAATACATAAAAACTTTGGGACATTAAAATTTTTCACAACTGGAGGGGCAAGGCTTGATCCAAAGGTTATGCAGGACCTTGAGGCACTGGGCTTTCAAATTTTAGAGGGATATGGATTAACTGAGACCTCCCCTGTAGTAACTTTTAACCCTCAAAAAAAGAGGAAACCTGGTTCAGTAGGCAAACCTCTACCTAATGTTGAAATAAAAATAAGTAAGGATCAAGAGATTATGATAAAAGGGCCTATGGTGACTAAGGGATATTATAAAAATCCTGCTGCTACTGAAGAGACCATAAAGGACGGTTGGCTACTGACTGGAGACTTGGGCTATCTTGATAAAGAGGGCTATTTATTTATAACAGGGAGAAAAAAGGAGGTTATTGTATTAAGCACAGGTAAAAATGTATATCCCGAGGAATTAGAAAATATCTACCTTTCTATTCCTTTAATTAAAGAGATATGCATTACAGATATCAATGGATATCTTCAAGCTATAATTGTTCCAGACCTTGAGTATGCAAGAAAAAATTTGATAGGCAATATATATGATGCCCTTCAATGGAAGATAAATGCCCTATCTATGACGATACCAGAATATATGAGAATTAGAGGTTTTACCTTACACCATGACCCACTTCCACGCACTCCTTTGGGTAAATTGAGGAGATTCATGGTAAAAGAGATAATAACAAAAATTCAGGCAAGCAGGGAGTACTTAGAAAGAGTAGAGGACAAGAAACTAATAGAAGATGAGATAGGGAAAAAGGTAGCTGATTGCATAGTCTCATTGATGAAAAAAAGGGTTTATATACAATCGTCAGATAATCTTGAAATTGACCTTGGTTTTGACTCACTCAAAAAAATAGAACTTCTCTCTTCTCTTGAGACAGCCTTTTCTATTACCTTACCAGATACATTTATTTCAGAAGTCCAGACTGTGGAAGATATAATCAAAAAGATAAAGGCATATCAAGTTTCCGAAACAAAGGAAAGGCAGATAACATGGAAAGATATACTACAGAAGGAACCATCAAAAGAAGATATTAATAAAATTGGTTTTTACTATACTAGATTAGAGGCAATACTTGTATATATCCTTTTTAATATGCAAAAAGCCTTATTTAAAATTCTCTTTAGGTTAAAGGTAGAAGGTCAAGAGAATATACCTGCTAACATGCCATTTATAATAGCACCTAATCATTCTAGCTACCTAGATGGTTTTGTTATAGCCTCTTCTGTCTCCTTTGATACCTTTAAAAACCTCTATTTTCTTGGATTTGAGCGATATTTTAGAAGCAGAGCAATGTCATATTTTTCAAGGCTTGCTCATGTAATACCTATTGATCCTGAGGTACATTTAAATAAGGGGATTCAGATATCCTCCTATGTTTTAAGGAATAATAAAGCGCTTTGTATTTTTCCTGAGGGAGGTAGATCCTTTGATGGTAGATTAATGGAGTTTAAAAAAGGTATAGGAATATTAGCATTAAACCTGAATATACATGTAATACCTACATATATAAAGGGCACATATAATGCCCTTCCAAGGGGTTCATGGCTTATAAAACCTGCAAAGATATCGGTAATTTTTGGAAAACCCTTGAAAGTAAATGATATTGATTTTAAACAAAAACCACCAGATATTGATGAATATAGCTTTTTCTCTAATGAACTGAGAAGAAGGGTTCAAATCTTAGCAAATGAAGAAATCATGTAATAGTTATATATGCTAAAATATGTATTATGCGTTATGGTGAAAGGCAAATAAAAGAGTCCAATCTTGAAGTGTGGGACAATACATACCCTGAAAGGGATTATGAGATAAATATCTCCTTTCCTGAATTTACATGTCTATGTCCCCGCTCAGGTTATCCAGATTTTGCAACAATAAGGATAAATTACATACCTGATAAGAAGATTATAGAATTAAAATCTCTCAAATTATATCTAAATTCATTTAGAGATGTGTATATATCCCATGAAGAGGTTACCAATAAGATATTTGCTGATATTGAGAATGTTTTGAAACCAAGATTTCTTGAGGTAATAGGTGATTTCAATCCAAGGGGAAATGTAAAGACAATTATACGGGTAGTTTCAAAGCCCTCACCTTCTCAATAAAATCTCTCATCTTTTTTAGATCCTTTTTACCTTTATCCTCTTCTACACCACTACTTACATCTACAGCATAGGGCCTGACATATCTAACAGCCCTTTCAATATTGTCTGGATTAAGGCCTCCTGAAAGTATTATCCTACCGAATCTCTTTGCATCTACCGCTATATCCCAATTAAATATTTGACCTGTACCTCCGTAAGTTTCAGGTGAGTATGTATCTAAGAGATAGGCTGATACCTTATATTCTTCAAGGGGGTGCAGATCTACAAAGTCCCTTATCCTGAATGCCTTTATGACCTTCTGCCACATCTGACAGACATTATTTGGTTCATTTCCATGTAGCTGTACAATATTTATTCCCGTATATTCAATAATTCCCTTTATTTTAAAAGGGTCTTCATCAACAAAAACACCTACCGTGCTTATAAATGGGGGAAGATTAGAAATTATCTCTTTGACCTTTTCTGGCTTGACATATCTTGGACTTTTTTCATAGAAAACAAATCCTAATGCATCTGCCCCATAATCTGCAGCTGCAAGGCCATCCTCCAGATTTGTTATACCGCAAATCTTAATTTTTACCATATGTTTAAAAAAAACAAACCTAAAATAATTCTAATCTATTTATGTAAGCACCTTTAAATTATATATCACTTAAGTCCATAATTTGTAAGCAACATTTGATTGATTATGGATTAAGGTCAATTATGATATAATACCAGACGAAAAAAATTTTTTCACACTATATTGTATAAATTATTATGAAATTACCAAACAAAAAAGGGTATTTTGGGAAATATGGTGGAAGATTTGTTCCAGAGACACTCATGCCTGCCCTTCTGGAATTAGAGGAGGCATACCTTAATTTAAAAAAAGATGTCTCTTTTCAGAGGGAATTAGGATATTTCCAAAAAACCTATATAGGAAGACCTACCCCTCTTTATTTTGCAAAGAGATTGACTGACTATTTAGGTGGTGCAGAGATATATCTCAAAAGAGAAGACCTTTCACATACAGGAGCCCACAAAATAAATAACGCCATTGGTCAGGCATTACTCGCTAAAAAAATGGGCAAGACCCGAATAATAGCAGAAACAGGAGCTGGGCAGCATGGGGTAGCAACAGCAACATGTGCTGCACTTGTAGGGTTGCAATGCCAGATTTACATGGGATCTGAGGATGTCCAGAGACAGGCATTAAATGTCTTTAGGATGAAACTTCTCGGTGCTGAAGTTATTGAGGTTAAAATTGGCTCAAGGACATTAAAGGATGCCATAAATGAGGCATTAAGAGATTGGACAACCAATGTTAAGACAACCCATTATCTTATGGGAACTGTATTTGGACCACATCCCTTTCCTATGATGGTAAGGGATTTTCAATCTATAATAGGCAAAGAGACAAAGAAACAGATCCTTGCTGAGAAAAAAAGATTGCCCGATTATCTTATTGCATGTGTTGGTGGTGGTAGCAATGCAATGGGATTGTTTTACGAGTTTCTTACGAATCTTAAGCCAATTGATTCTGATAAAATCACATTTATTGGGGTTGAAGCTGGCGGTCACGGAATTCAATCCAATAAACATGCTGCACGCTTTGCTGGCGGTTCAGTCGGTGTATTTCAGGGATGTAAGAGTTATCTTTTACAAGATGATAATGGCAATGTACTTGGTACACACTCAATATCTGCAGGCCTTGATTATGCATCGGTTGGGCCTGAACACTCATTTTATTATGATTCTAAAAGGATAAAATATACATATGCTACAGATGAAGAGGCATTGTCAGCATTTGAAATGCTATCAAAAACAGAAGGTATAATACCAGCTCTTGAATCAGCCCACGCAATTGCAGAGGCAATAAAACTTGCCACCCAATTACCCAAAGACAAAATTATAGTTGTCAATCTCTCAGGTCGTGGCGATAAGGATGTTCAGCAGGTAGCAAGGTTTAAGGGGATAGAGTTATGAGTAAACGAACATCGAGGATAAAAGAGACATTTCATAAATTAAGATCTTTAAATAGAAAGGCATTTATACCATATATTATGGCTGGAGATCCAGACCTTGAAAAGACTAAACAAAATGTGCATCTATTAGAACATCTCGGGGCTGATATTATAGAGCTTGGGGTGCCCTTTTCTGACCCACTCGCAGATGGCCCAACTATTCAAAGGGCCGCTGAAAGGGCATTAAAGGCTGGAGTTACTCTTAAAAAGGTACTAAATACTGTAAGAGAGATAAGGCTTTATTCAGAGATACCTATTGTATTGATGACATATTATAATCCTATTTTTAAATATGGTGAAGAAGATTTTGTCAAAGACTCTGTTGAGGCAGGGGTTGATGGTGTAATAATTCCAGATCTGCCTGTTGATGAGGCAAAGGGGTTTATCAAATTAGCTAATAAGGCAAATCTTGATACTATATTTCTTGTAGCTCCTACATCAACTGAGGATAGAATAAAAAAAATAGTCTCTGCATGTAGTGGTTTTGTTTATTATGTTTCCCTAACAGGTATAACGGGCTCACAATTTTATATGGATGATAGACTTATGAAAAATCTATCCTTTATAAAAAGAAATAGTGATAAACCAGTTGCTATTGGATTTGGTGTTTCAACACCTGATGATGTTAAAAGGATTTCAGAATTTTGCGATGGTATTATAATTGGTAGTGCAATAGTAAAAAGGCTTAATGAACATCCAGAAGGTGCAGATAAATTTATAAAAACATTAAGGGAGGCGATCTAAAAAGTGAATAGATCCTAGTGGTAGTTAATAAAAATTGTTACTACCTATTCACTGTTATTACAATGGCTTGGTTTAAAAGAACAAAGAGAACAGAGGCTGAAAAAAAGGTAAAAATCCCTGAGGGTTTTTGGGTAAAATGCGAGGGGTGTAAGGAGATAATCTATAAAAAAGAGATAGAAAAAAATCTTATGGTATGTCCAAAATGTAATTACCACTTCAGAATTAGCGCATTAGAAAGAATTAAATATATAGTTGATGAAGGTACTTTTGTAGAGCTTGATCCAGATCTTGTAACAACGGATCCCCTTAAATTCAAGGATACGATAACCTATAAAGATAGAATCGAAGAGAACAGGAAAAAGACAGGTCTAAAAGAAGCTGCTATATATGGTGATGCAACAATAAATCAAAGATCGGTTGTGCTTGCTATACTGGATTTCTCTTTCATGGGTGGCAGCATGGGATCTGTCGTAGGTGAAAAAATAAAAAGGGCCGCAGAAAGGGCTTTAGAATTGAAAGTACCTTTAATTACTGTTTCATCCTCTGGGGGCGCAAGGATGCAGGAGGGCATGTTTTCTCTGATGCAAATGGCAAAGGTATCTGCAGCTATCGGCAGACTAAAAGAGACAGATGTTTTATATATTTCGGTACTTGCAGATCCCACCTTTGGCGGTGTAACAGCAAGTTTTGCAATGCTTGGAGATATTATAATTGCTGAACCAAGAAGTCTGATAGGCTTTGCAGGTCCAAGGGTGATTGAGCAGACCATCAAACAACAGCTTCCAGAAAACTTTCAGAGAGCAGAATTTCTTCTTGAACATGGTATGATAGACCTTATTGTTGATAGAAAGAATTTAAAAGGCACTATTTATAAAATTATTGAAAATCTCATGCCTGTCAAAACAAACATAAATAATCAATAGACGGAATTCCTAATTTATAGTTAACACTTTTTTAGGTTATTTCAATGAAATATATTGATTCTATCAATTATTTGTATGGGCTTCAGAAGCATGGTATAAAATTGGGACTTGAAAAGATTGAAAGGATCTTATCCATATTAGGGAATCCTCACAAAAATTTTCTTTCAATACATGTTGCTGGAACAAATGGGAAGGGATCTGTTTCAGCTATGACGGCATCAATGCTTCAAGCCTATGGATTTAAAACAGGTCTATTTACCTCACCCCATATTAATAGCTTTACTGAGAGGATAAGAATAAATAATGAACAAATACCTGAATCAGAGGTAATAAGCCTAACTGAGGAGATCAAACATAAAATACAAAACTTAAAATACAATATTCCTCAACCTACATTTTTTGAGTTTGTAACGGCAATGGCTTTTCTTTATTTTGCGAGAAATAATGTTGATTGGGCAGTTATAGAGGTTGGCATGGGAGGCAGATTGGATGCAACAAATGTGATTAAACCTGAGGTTTCTGTTATTACACGGATTGATTATGATCATAAAGATTTTCTTGGTGAGACATTAACAGAGATCGCTAAAGAAAAGGCTGGTATTATTAAAAAGGAAATACCTGTTGTATCTTCCCTACAAGAGAAAGAGGCAGAAGAGGTGATAATAGAGACTTCTAAGAGAATGTCATCTGACCTATATATGTATGGCAGAGACTTTTGGGGAAACTTAACATCAATAGATATTAAGGGAATCACCTTTGACTATCATGATTTAGGCGCAAAGGTTTTAGAAATAAAAAACCTTTTTGTTCCCCTAACTGGTGAATACCAACTTCAAAATGCCTGTGTTGCTCTAAAGACTGTAAATATTGCAACTAATAAAATATCCAAAAAAATAAATAATTCAGAACATATTTTAAAACTAAAAAGGGGACTTTCAAACACGATCTGGCGGGGAAGACTTGAATTAATAAGCAATGATCCTCCTATTATGATTGATGCTGCACATAATCCAGGTGCTGCCAAAGCCATATCTGAATTCATAAAAAAATATCTGTCAAATTATAAATTAATCCTTATTTTGGGAATTATGTCAGATAAAGATATACCAGAGATATTAAAACCATTGTTACCCTTGGCATCTGATATTATTTTTACTGCACCTAAATATGATAGAGCTACCTCCCCAAAAAAGTTATCAGAATATGCCCTCTCAATTGGATATCCTTCTATTGTAACCGATTCTGTAAAAGAGGCATTAGAAAAGGGATTTGAGATTAAGGAAAGATATACCTCTCCACTAATATTAATAACTGGTTCATTTTATACAATTGGTGAGGCAATGGAGGCATTAGGTGAAACAGCTATTTTAGGAAGATTAAGAGAAAAGATATGAGATTGACAAGAGACTTTATTAGAAAAGTTATAAAGAATTTTATACTGTATATCATCATTTTATTTCCTACCTCAGTCTGGTCAATCACAATTACTGCAGACCATTTAGAATATATAAGGGATGAGGATAAATATATAGCCATAGGCAATGTAAGAATAGAGAAGGATGAGGCAATAATAACTGCTGAAAAGATCATATTTTACCAAAGTACATCTGATGCAGAGGCAATAGGAAATGTTGTTTATGAAGACCCTGATACAAAAATAACCACAGAAAGGGCTGATGTAAACCTTGATACAAAAACTGGAAAACTTCATAATGCAATTATATTTTTTAAAAAGGGGAACTACTGGATTAATGGTGAAAATATTCAGAAAATTACAGAAAACCACTATTATGCATCAGCAGCGACATTTACCACATGCGATACAGAACAATCTGAACAACCTGACTGGTGTTTTAGTGGTAAGGACATAAATATTATCATTGGTAGAAAATTGACTGCCAGGGATGTTCACTACAGAATAAAAGGCTTCCCTATATTATATTCCCCTTATCTCTGGATACCTATTGAGAAGACTGAAAGGGAGACCGGATTTTTATTCCCGACCTTTGGTTTAAGCACAGATAGGGGTTTTCAATTCAGCCCTGCCTTTTTCTGGGCAATAGTTGACAATATGGATGCGACATTTTATTTAGACTATTTTAGCAAAAGGGGAATTGGTAAGGGTATTGAATTCAGATACATTGATTTTAATAGCAAAGGAAACTGGTATATTTACCATATAAGGGATAGGAAACTAAAGAAAGACTTTTTTGAAGTAAAAGGATTTAATGAATATATTACAAAAAAAATAGGTACCTATCTGGAGATCAATTATATAAATGAAGAGGAATATTATAGGGAATATGCAACAAGACAGGATTTAAGAATACAGAGATTTCTCCAATCAAGTGGTGAAATATCTGTTAATTTGGAAAAATCAAGACTATATCTGATTGGTCAATATTGGATAGATCTGAAAGATAACGATAAAAAACCACCTCAAAGACTACCTGAGTTTGGTTACTTTATAAATCCATTAAATATTGGATATTTCACATTCACAATGTCATCAAGCATTACTAACTTTTATAGGGAAAAAGAGACCCGTGGACAGAGACTTGATATCAACCCTACCCTGTCTTATTCCTTTGGCGATAAAATACAGTTTTTTCAATCCCTCTCTCTTAGAGAAACTACATATAATCTACAAAATTCATCAGTAGGATCCTCCATTCATAGGGAGACCTTTGAATATAGGGCAAATGCACAGATGAGATTTTTAAAAATATCAGAGCCATATACACATATAATTGAACCCTCTTTAGAGTACAAATTCATACCGAAAACTAAATCCATTCCTGTCTTTGATTCAACAGAAAATTTCAATAATACCTCTATAGCTCAATTATCACTTCTAAATATTTTTACATTTAAAGATTTTTCTGTCAGTGCACGCCTGACTCAGCCGTATGATTTTATTGCATCAAAGGACAGTTTGCTTCCAATAAAATTAGAGGCATCCTTAATTAGACAACCAATTTTTTTCAGATTTGATACATCATATGATATAGATAATAAAAGATTAGAAACCTTTAATTCTGAAATAGGTCTGAGGATTAGTGACAAAACAAATATGAGCATAGGCGAAAGATATAACAGAGAAAATAAACTTATGTTCTATAAAGCTGAAATAGAGACATCCCTTTCTCCCCAATGGTTATTAAATGCAAATCTTTGGTATGATGCTAAGGTCAAGGAAATAAGAGATTTAAACATATCAGCTACCTACAAAAGGCAATGCTGGGCATTAAATGGGATCTATTCAAGGAAACCCTCTTTCAATGGCAGACCAACTGAACATAGCTTGATTATTTTTGTTGAGCTAATGGGATTAGGAAGGCTAAAGCTTTTATGAACATCATAGTAAATTTCAATAAGGAAAAGGGGATTACCTCACATGATGCTGTCCAATCAGTAAAGAAATTTTTTAAGGTCAAAAAAGCAGGTCATGCTGGTACCCTTGATCCTATAGCTACAGGTGTCATTTTAATCTGTCTAAATGAGGCAACAAAGATTACAGGATTTCTTGCCGATTTGGATAAGGAATACATCATGACAGCAAAACTCGGTGAATCGACCGACACATATGATTCTGAAGGCAGGATAATAAAAAAGGTTGATATATCAAATATCAGCCTGGGCATAGAGGATATTAAAAAAATAATAAGGGGGTTTATCGGACCAATTGAGCAAGTCCCTCCTATGTTTTCTGCAATAAAGGCATCAGGTAAGCCTCTTTATGAATTAGCTAGAAAAGGCATAGAAATAGAAAGAAAACCAAGGATAATAACCATAAATTCAATAGATATAATTAATTTAGAGATGCCTTTCCTTTCCTTGAAGGTCTCGTGTTCCAAGGGCACCTATATCCGCTCCCTATGCAATGATATCGGCAATGCCCTTGGAATAGGGGCCCACATTGTTGAGCTTACACGTACAAGGATAGGGGATTTTTCCATAGAAAATTCCTCAAAAATTAGTGAACTTCCCAATAAAACAAGCGCCTTGCATACAATAGATTCTGCATTAAGACACCTGCCTGAGGTAAGATTAAAGGGAGACAATCTAAAGAGGGCAAGAAATGGAAATCCCTTTAAATTAGCAGAAGGAGATTATCAAGGCCATTATATAAGACTTAAAGATCCTGATGGGAGACTCTTAGGAATTGGAAAAGTCACAAATGGCTCTGTTATCATTAAAAGGTTATTTAATTTTTAAATCATATCAGGAAAAGCTAAAATTAAACAAATCAAAAACGGAGGATCTATGATTTCTCGATATACACTTCCACAAATGGGGAAAATATGGGAGAGAGAGAACATATTCAAAAAGTGGCTTGAAGTAGAGATTGCTGTTTGCGAGGCATGGGCTGAATTAGGAGAGATACCATTTGAGGCATTAAAAACTATAAAGGAAAAGGCAAATTTTGATATAAACAGAATTGATGAGATAGAAAAGACTGTAAAACATGATGTTATCTCATTTTTGACATCTGTTTCTGAATTTGTAGGTGATGAAGCAAGGTATATTCATAGGGGACTTACATCATCGGATATTGTTGATACAGCACTTTCTATGTTAATGAGGGATGCAGCAGATATAATAATCAATGATATCAAAGAATTAATGGATATTTTAAAGACTCATGCATTCAAGTATAAAGACACTATATGTATAGGAAGAAGTCATGGTGTACATGCAGAACCGATGACCTTTGGTCTGAAGTTTGCTTTATGGTATGAGGATGCTAAAAGAAGCCTACAAAGGATGCAAAGGGCAAAAGAGGTAATAAGCGTTTGCAAAATATCTGGCGCTGTTGGCACATTTTCTAACATTCCTCCACAAGTTGAGGAAATAACAGCTAACAAACTCGGTCTTAAGCCCGAGCCAGTTGCAACACAGGTTGTTCAGAGAGATAGGCATGCTGAATATATGACAACACTCGCATTAATATCCTCTTGTATAGAGAAGATTGCTGTTGAGATAAGACATCTTCAAAGGACAGAGGTATTAGAGGCAGAAGAGCCCTTTAGCTTGGGACAAAAGGGATCATCAGCTATGCCCCATAAGAGAAATCCTATTGGATGCGAAAATCTGTCAGGGCTTGCAAGGATTGTTCGTTCAAATGTCATAGCTGCAATAGAAAATATAGCCCTATGGCATGAAAGGGATATTTCCCATTCATCTGTTGAAAGGGTTATTATCCCAGATAGCACAATATTAGTGAATTATATGCTGAATAGATTAAAATCAATAATAAGGGATATGAGTGTATATCCTGACAAGATGATGGAAAATTTAGAAAAAAGTTTTGGACTCTATAATTCCCAGAGGGTAATGCTTGCACTCACAGAGAAGGGATTAAGCCGTGAAGTTGCCTATGAAATTGTACAAAAAAATGCGATGGAAAGCTGGAAGCTTAAGAGGAATTTTATGGATATATTACTTGACGATAAAGAGATAAAAAAATATTTAACCGAATCTGAATTAAGAGAGATCTTTGACCTGAATTATTATATTAGAAATATTGACTTTATCTATAAAAGGGTATTTGGCTAAGTATAAAAGTGTGGTTAGCATTTAGTGTATTTCCATTTTATTTATTTAGTATATGGAAGAGGTCATTTCTATTTATAGGTCTTGCCCTTCAGAGTACTTATCTATTATGGAGGGGGCTTAAATTAGGAAGACTCCCCCTTGTTGGTCCACATGATACACTCACATTTCTTTCTGCATCTATAGTAGCACTCTCTATCCCCTTTTGGAACAGATTAAAGGAACAATCCAATTTTTTTATAGGTGTAGCAATATTAGCAGCATCATTTACAGTTTTTGCCCTTATTTCTAAACAGCATAATACACCTTTGCCACCAGTTCTTAAAACAATATGGTTTGAACTTCATGTTGTCCTTGCATTTCTTTCATATGCACTTTTTGGATTAGGTACAATCTTGGGATACTTGTATTTACAGAAACTGGAAAATTTATTAGAAAACATGCAGTATAAGGTTATTTTTCTTGGCTACTGTTTTTTTTCCCTATCAATGGTTTTTGGAGGCATATGGGCATTTCTTGCATGGGGAACTTATTGGTTATGGACACCTAAAGAGTTATGGACAACAATACTCTGGATTTTCTATACCTTATATCTACACGCAAGATTCAGACAGGATTGGATGGGAAAACCATCAGCTATACTCGGCATGATTGGTTTCGGGGTAACACTATTTACATATCTTGGGGTGAGCCTTCTTATGAAAAGCTCACATACCTTTTAGACTTAAAAGTATATTAATGAGGTTTTAGCAAAAGGATGTTAAAAAAGATTTTAGACTTTTTTCTCTCTCTAAAAACATCTATATGGATTTTATGGGTATTCATTGTCTTTCTTTTTGCTGGCGCATTCATAATGCCAGCAAAGAAGGAGTTTCAGACCATTAACTCTGTTCCTCTATTTCAATGGATGGTTGAACAGCCACTGTCAGTAACATGGTGGTTATGGGGATCAATTGGTCTTCTCATTTTACTGACCCTTAATACCCTTTTTTGTAGTATTGAATCCCTAATAAAAAAAAGAAAGGCCACCCAATGGTTATTTTTAATATCCCCACAGATAATACATATAGGATTTTTATTTATACTTTTAGCACATTTGTTAAGTTCTTTAGCTAGTTTTAAAACCTATGTTGCTGCAGATGAAGGGGCATTATTGAAAATGCCGAATGGCGCATTAATAGCTGTAAAAAATATTAATATATCAATTGACAGAATGGGATATATAACAGACTGGGCTGTAGATGTAGAATATCATAAAGATAGTATTTTAATGAGCGGAAAAATTATTGCTAACAAGCCATTTTTAAAAGATGGATTTGGTGTTAATGTAAAAGACCTTCAGGCATATCCATTTAAAGCAGTACTTCTTGAGATAAGTAGAGAACCAGGCGCTGTATGGGCGCTCATCGGAGGTATTCTTTTTATGGTTGGCACGATTGTCCTTATCTACCTTAGGATGAAACAGAGTCAATAGATAGTATATAATTAAACTATAAGTACATAAATGAAATAGATACCTTTGAATACGAAAATATAGGAGTATAATCTATGCCAAAAGAGTCCCTTTTAATTATAGATATGCTTAATGATTTTGTTCTTGAAGGCGCACCCCTTGAGGTGCCTGATACGCGGAAGATCATCCCTTCTATTAAAAGATCAATTGATGTTGCAAGAAAAAAAGGTCTTCCCATTATATATGTTTGCGATGCCCATGACCAAGCTGATGAGGAATTCTCCCGCTTTAAATGGCCTGCACATGCTGTGAAAGGTACAAAGGGCGGCCAAATTATTGATGAATTAAAGCCAGGGCCTGAAGATATAATAGTAGAAAAGACTACCTATTCGGGTTTCTATAATACAAAACTGAATGAGATATTAAAAGATCTTAATATTGAAACCCTTTATCTTACTGGATGCGTTACTCACATATGCATTATGTTTACTGCCTCTGATGCTGTATTAAGGGGATATAGGGTAACTGTTATAGAGGATGCTGTTGCTGGGTTATCAAAGGAAGATCACGATGCAGGATTACGAATAATGAAGAATGTTTTGGGTGTCAAACTAATTAAGAGTACTGAATTTTCTTAAGGATTATAATACCTCTTCTTTTTAAGTATATATTCCTGCTCTACATAACCTCCGTAGTCGTGTGGATATTTATAATCCTTTCCGTGTCCTAATTTTTTAGCACCTTTATAATGGGTATCCTTTAAATGGTCAGGAACTTCCAAGGTATGTTCATTCTTAATATCCTCCATTGCTGCCTCAATAGCCCTATAGCAGGCATTGCTTTTTGGTGCCTTTGCAATATAGATAGTTGCTTGTGCAAGGGGTATCCTTGCCTCTGGCATACCAATAAATTCTACTGCCCTTAATGCTGATGTGGCAATCACAAGCGCCATCGGATCAGCATTTCCTACATCTTCTGATGCACATATAACAATTCTTCTTGCTATAAATCTTGGATCTTCACCAGCATATAACATCTTGGCTAGATAATAAATAGCTGCATCAGGGTCAGAGCCCCTCATACTCTTGATGAAGGCAGATATTGTGTCATAGTGTTGATCACCCTTTTTATCATATACAATAAACTTTTTTTGTATAGATTCTTCAGCTATTTGTAGATTTATATTTATTGAGTTATTTTCATCTGGTGGTGTTGTAATAACAGCAATTTCTAATGCTGATAATGCCTTTCTCGCATCTCCATCTGACATCCTTGCTATATGTCTCAGAGCATCCTGATCAATAGAGATAACTAAATTACCAAAACCTCTCTCCCTATCCTTGATCGCATTGTTAAGAATGGTTATTATCTCCTCTTCTGAAAAAGGTTTTAATTCAAATACATGGCTCCTTGAAAGCAGGGCTGAGTTAATATAAAAGAAGGGATTTTCTACAGTTGCTGAAATTAATATTATGTTACCCTCTTCAACATCTGGAAGGAGTGCATCCTGCTGAAGTTTATTAAACCTATGGATTTCATCAAGGAATAGAATTGTGCGAATACCTTTAGCCCTTCTTGTCTTGGCACCTTGAATAACCTTTCTTAAATCATCAAGGCCTGCTGTAGCTGCATTTAGCCACTCAAAATAGGCATTTGTCTTTGCAGCAATTACCCTTGCGAGGGCTGTTTTTCCTGTACCTGGAGGACCATATAAAACCAGTGAGGTAATCTTGTCTGACTCAATTGCCCTTCTTAAAAGCTTTCCTTCGCCAAGTATATGCCTTTGCCCAACGTATTCATCTAATGTGCGAGGGCACATACGGTAAGCAAGAGGGACATAATTAGTTTTTTGAGGTATATTATTATTAAAAAGATCCATTTATATATTATAACTGATAAAATAGTTATATATGTTAAACAGATTGAATCACAATCAGTAAAGAAACATTTAAATTAGCTAATCAGGTATGGCTCTAAAGCCTTATATTTGAAATAATATTATCTTGTTTTTGTTATCACCATCGGTGGCAAACTGAATTATGAAATATTTATAATCTTTAGTTTCTCAAAAAACTTTTTAATATTTTAGGGGGTGTTTTATGTTTCATACAGCTAATCATGATGATATATTAAATGGAAAAATCACGGATGTATATTTTCAAAGAACCTTAAAAATATTAAAGGCAAAGGGGATTAATCCTGTTGTTAAGGCAGAATTTATAGCAAAAAGTCTTCCAGACAATTATAAATGGGCAGTATTTGCTGGACTTGATGAGGCATTATATCTTTTAAGGAATTTACCTGTTAAGGTAAGGGCAGTAAGAGAGGGTACTATCTTTTATCCCTATGAACCTGTTATGGAGATAGAAGGTAGGTATCAGGATTTCTGTGTTTATGAGACAGCTATTTTAGGGCTCATATGTCAGGCCTCTGGTATAGCAACAAAGGCAGCAAGGTTTAAGAAACTTGCTGGGGACATACCTATAATAAGTTTTGGGGCAAGGAGGATGCATCCTGTCCTTGCACCTATGATAGAAAGAAATGCATATATAGGTGGATGTGATGGTGTAGCAGTTGTAAAATCTGGTGAGATTATTGGTGAAGACCCTATTGGTACTATGCCCCATGCATTAATAATTTGCATAGGCTCTACTGTTGAAGCAATCAAGGCATATGATGATGTTTTAGAGCCTAAATTTAAGAGGGTAGCTTTAATTGATACCTTTTTAGATGAAAAATTTGAGTGTATAAATGTAGCTGAGGCTATGGGTGAAAGGCTTTTTGCTGTGAGATTTGACACACCAGGTTCAAGAAGAGGTAATTTTTATAGGATACTTGAAGAGTGTAGATGGGAGTTAGACATAAGGGGATATAGGCATGTAAAGTTTTATGTAAGCGGTGGGATAAAGGAGGAAGACATTCCTATTCTCAATCCAATTGTAGATGGTTATGGAATTGGCACATCTATAAGTAATGCGCCTGTTATAGATTTTGCAATGGATATTACGGAATTACAACAAAGGCCTCTCTCAAAGAGGGGCAAATGGTCCGGCAGTAAAAGGTTATTAAAATGTACTTCCTGCAATAAAAGAAAGATAGTCCCTAATAATGAACAGGTACTTAAGGCATTTCTTCCTGATTTAAATTGTGAATGTGGTGGCTCCTTTGAGGATCTCCTCATACCAGTGATGGATAATGGGAAGTACCTTATAGATATGCCTCCACACAAGGTAATCAGGGAATTCGTTCTAAAACAGATAAGGAGTGAGATAAAAGAGGATAATAAACCTATAAACGCTTGACTTTCTCACCATAATTCAAAGATAATTTGATTAAATAAAAATAAGGGGAGGTTTAGGATGAAGAAATTCGTTTTTTTTACATTATTCTTCTTTTTACTTTTTGGGATAAGCTATGCAAAGGATTATAAGGTAAAGAAAAAAGCTGGTGAATATGAGGTTGAGATTAAGATTGACAAGAACCCACCAATCGTTGGAATAAACAGAATAGAAATAGAGATCAAAGACGCTACAAAAAATTATGTTACTGATGCAAAGGTAGAGGTTGAATATTCTATGCCTGCAATGCCAGGGATGCCTCCGATGAATTATAAGACTGACGCAGAATTAAAAGGCAATGAATATAGGGCAAGCATGAACCTCTCAATGGCTGGACCATGGAATATTGCAATAAAGATAACGAGAGGCGGTAAAACTACAACAACCAAATTCAGCATAGACGCAAGATAAAATAATCAATGCGTTTACTGTTAAGCACTATCAGTTATAAAAAACTGATTAGAGCATTGTGTTATTCCTTTCTTATTGCAATAATTCTTTTACAGTTTCATATTAATAATACCTACGCTGAAGAATTAAAACTCAAATTTCTAATTGATGAGGCGTTAAAAAATAATCCGGAAATCCGTGCCTCTGAGTCAAGAACAAATGCATTAAGATTTAGGATACCGCAAGCAAAAAGCCTTCCAGATCCAATGTTTATGTTCGGTTATCAAAACGAAGGAACAAGGGATCTATATACATTTGGGAATGAGATGGCACCTGATTCACAATGGATGTTTTCCCTAACCCAGATGTTTCCATTTCCTGGGAAATTAGCTCTAAAGAAAGAGATGGCTTTATTTGATGCTGAAACCCAAGAGGCATTGACTGAATCAATACGATTAAGAACCATATCAAGGGTTAAGGAACTCTATTATGACCTTTATCTTGCATACAAAAATCTTGATTTCATAAAAAATAGGACTAATCTCTTTTTAAGGATTGAGGATGCAGTTCTTGCAAGATACGCTTCAGGAATGGGATTACAGCAAGAGGTAATTATGGCTCAGACAGAAAAATATATGCTAATTGAAAGAGAGGAGATGATTAAACAGAAAATACAATCCATTGAGGCAATGTTAAACTCTATAATAGGCAGAGATGTTAATTTACCTCTCGGCAGACCTGCTGAAATTTTATATAAACCATATCCATTTACTGTTGATGAATTAATAAAAACTGCATATATGAACTCACCAGATATTAAGACAAGAGAAAAGATGATAGCAGTTGCAGAGGTAAATGTTCAGATGGCCAAAAGAGAGTATTATCCTGATTTTACAATAACTGGAAGCTATTCTGTTAGAAATAAATTTGAACCAGATATGTGGGGTATTACAACTTCTGTTAATATCCCCATCTTTTATAAGACAAAACAGAGACAGGCTATAAATGAGGCAGAGGCCTCTTTATCAGAGGCAAGATATGAGCTTGATGCAATAAGATTAATGGTTGCATCAAATATCAGGGATAATTATTCAATGATTAAGACAGCAGAAAACCTAATGGATTTATATAAGAATATCTTAATTCCTAAGTCTTATCAGGACTTTGAGTCAGCCCTTGCAGGATATGTAATTGGAAGGGTTGAGGCGATCACTGTCATATCAAGATTAAAATCATTTATTGAATTTGAGAATCTTTATTGGATTCAGTATGTTGAAAGGGAAAAGGCAATAGCAAGGATTGAGTCATTAACAGGAATTCAGCAAATCATGGAGTAAAAATGGATAAGAAGAAAAAAACATTCCTATTTCTTTCTATTTTGTTATCAATAACATTACTTTTAATGTATTTTTCATTTCCATCTTTAAAGGGGATCTTTAAAGGTAACAAAAATAATAGTGTTCAGCCTCATTCATTATCCCATCAGGAAGAGACTAATATTTCTCAAGATTCTTCTGAGGCTGAAGAAGATGTACCCATGATAGAGATATCCCCAGAAAAACAGCAGTTAATAGGTGTTAAAACAGAGATAGCTGGTGTTAAATCACTTCAGAAGAGTATCTATACAATAGGAAGGATTGAATATGACGAGAGAAGACTTTATACAATAAATACCAAATTTGAGGGTTGGATAGAAAAGCTGTATGTTGATTATACAGGCAAATACATAAAAATTGGTGATCCCTTAGCAGAAATCTATAGTCCCGAGCTTTATGCAACCCAGTTAGAATTTATAAATCTTATTAAATGGGGTGAAGCAATAAATAAGGGGAAAGGGACAGATAAAACAGAATTAGATAAGATGCTTGCAAAAGATGCTGAGTCAATTATAAATGCTGCAAAAGAGAGATTAAGTCTATGGGATATAACAGAAGAGCAGATTAAAAAAATTGAGGAAACAAGACAGCCAATAAGAAACCTTATAATATACAGTCCTGTAAATGGTTATGTTATCCAGAGGATGGCATTAAAGGGTATGCGCGTGATGCCTGGAGAAAAGCTCTTTGATGTTGCTGACCTTTCAAGTCTCTGGGTAATAGCTGATATTTATGAATTTGACCTTCCTATGATAAAGGTAGGGCAAAGTGCAAAAATAAGTCTTAGTTATTTCCCCGGAAAGGTATTTTCATCAACTATTGATTATGTGTATCCTGCTATCTCTCCAGATACAAGGACAGCAAAGGTGAGATTCTCCTTACCTAACATAGAAGGTCACTTTAAGCCCCAGATGTATACAAATGTTGAAATCAAGCTTGATCTTGGGAAGAGACTCGTTATTTCAGAGGATGCTATTATTGATACAGGTATAAGACAGATAGTTTATGTAGATAAGGGTAATGGTTATTTTGAACCAAGACAGGTAATTACTGGTTTAAGGGCTGATGGAATGGTAGAGGTCATAAAAGGTCTCAAGGAGGGGGAAAAAGTAGCCTCATCAGCTAACTTCCTAATTGATTCAGAGGCACAATTAAGGGGTATAAAACCATTACACATCCATTAGCATTCATAGTTCTAATCCCTATTTTCAAAATAGGGTAAACATAAACACTACAATCGTTATTACCAAAAATGATAGAAAAAATTATCGAATATAGTGCCAGAAATAGGTTTATAGTATTTTTAGCAGTAGCCCTGCTTACTGCATGGGGTATTTGGTCTATACTAAAAATACCCCTTGATGCAATTCCAGATCTGAGCGACACCCAGGTAATAATTTATACTGAATGGCCTGGCAGAAGCCCAGACCTTGTAGAGGATCAGATTACCTATCCTATAGCATCTGCACTTCTTGCTGCCCCTGGTGTTAAAGTAACCAGGGGTTACTCATATTTTGGCTATTCATTTGTTTATGTAATATTTGAAGATGGTACAGATATATACTGGGCAAGGAGTAGGGTATTGGAATATTTAAGCAGGATAGCAGGCTCTATTCCTCAAGGTGTTACCCCTACATTAGGTCCAGACGCTACAGGTGTAGGATGGGTTTATCAATATGCAATTGTTGATAAGTCTGGAAGATATGACCTTTCAGAATTAAGAAGTATTCAAGATTGGTTTCTTAGGTATGCCTTAGAATCTGTAGAAGGTGTTGCAGAGGTTGCACCTATTGGAGGATTTGTAAAGGAATATCAGATAATTACAGACCCTATAAAACTCTCTTCCTATAATATATCATTGATGACAGTTGTAAATGCAATAAGAAGGGGCAACAGAGATGTAGGTGGCAGATCCATAGAGTTCGGCGGAAGGGAATTTATGGTTAGGGGTAAGGGTTATATAAAGACAAAAAAGGATATAGAAGATATCGTATTAACAACTGATAACAATGGCACTCCTATATATATAAAAGACGTTGCAAAGGTATCAATAGTCCCGGCAATGAGAAGGGGTATCGGAGAGCTTGACGGAGAAGGTGAGGCTGTTGGAGGCATTGTTGTTATGCGTTATGGACAAAATGCACTTGAGGTAATAAAAAGAGTTAAAGAAAGGATTCATGAAATCACCCCATCTCTTCCAAAAGGTGTAGAGATAGTTACAACATATGATAGATCAGGCCTTATATATAGGGCAATCGCCCTGCTCAGGGATAAGTTAATAGAGGAAATCGTTATTGTATTATTGGTTACTATTATCTTTCTCTTTCATATAAGGTCATCATTTGTTGTAATCATTACCCTACCAATAGCAGTAATAATGTCATTTATACTTATGAACCTTCTTGGTATTTCATCAAATATCATGTCTCTTGCAGGCATTGCCATAGCCATAGGAGCTATGGTTGATGCCTCTATTGTTATGGTAGAAAACGCTCACAAACAGTTAGAGCATAATCCTGAAAAAGACAGGATAGAGGTGATTATAAATGCCGCAAAACAGGTTGGAAAGCCCTTATTTTTCTCTCTGCTGATAATTACGGTATCCTTTATGCCTGTATTTACTTTAGAGGCTCAGGAAGGAAGGCTTTTTAAACCCCTTGCCTTTACAAAGACATTTGCTATGTTTTTTGCATCCCTTCTTTCTATTACCCTTGCACCAGCACTCATGGTAATGCTGATAAAAGGAAGGATTTTGCACGAGTCAAAAAACCCCATAAGCAGATTTCTTATCTTTATATACGAACCAATTGTAAGGATTTCTCTAAAGCTTAAATGGCTTATTATAATTTTTGCTATAGCATCAATTACGGCAACCTTTTTTATATATAAAAAATTAGGATCAGAGTTTATGCCTGAATTAAATGAGGGGACTATATTCTTTATGCCAACAACCTTTCCTGGTATATCAGCTCAGGAGGCAACTAAAAGCCTCCAGATACAGAATAAAATAATAAAGCAGTTTCCAGAGGTAGAGAGGGTATACGGAAAGGTAGGCAAGGCTGAGACAGCAACAGACCCTGCTCCACTTGAAATGGCAGAGACAGTTGTTATGCTAAAGCCAGAAGATAAATGGAGAAGAGGGGTCACATGGAGTAGCCTCATAGATGAAATGAACACTGCAATGGAAGTCCCAGGATGGGCTAATGCATGGACAATGCCTATAAAGGCAAGGATAGATATGCTTGCTACAGGGATAAGGACACCTGTTGGCATAAAGATCTTTGGACCAAGACTTGAGGAAATAGAAAATATTGGTATGCAGATAGAAAAGGCCCTTGCAGATGTAAAAGGCACAAGGAGTGTTTTTGCAGAAAGAGCTGGAGGCGGTTATTATATTGATTTTGATATAAAGAGAAATGAGATAGCACGATACGGGTTTAATATTGAAGATATAAATGATATATTAGAAACAGCAATAGGCGGCATGATGGTAACAACAACCATTGAGGGAAGGGAGCGATACCCAATAAGTATTCGTTATCCGAGAGAATTAAGGACAGATATTGAGAGATTAAAAAGAATCCTCGTGCCTGTAATGATGGCTCAAAAGACACAGCCAATGCAGGGATCTGAAATACAAAAAACAAGCTTTACAAATCAAATTACCCAGATTCCCTTAGGTCAACTTGTTGATATAAGGCTAAAGCCAGGTCCAGCATCTATTAAAAATGAAAACGGCTTTTTAGTTGCATATGTATATGTTGATATTAGCGGCAGGGACATTGGAAGCTATGTTGAAGAGGCTAAAAAGGTAGTTCAGACAAAGGTAAATCTACCCCCTGGTTACAGTCTTACATGGAGCGGACAGTATGAATATATGCAAAGGGTCAAAGAAAAGCTAAAGATAGTTATTCCCCTTACAATTTCCCTTATATTCATACTTCTCTACCTAAATTTCAAATCTGTCACAGAATCATTGATAGTAATGCTATCTGTGCCATTCTCACTGGTTGGAAGCTTTCTGTTGCTTTACTATCTTGGATACAATATGTCAATTGCGGTTTGGGTGGGCATAATAGCACTTGCAGGTGTTGCTGCTGAGACAGGAGTTGTCATGATTGTATATCTTGATGAGGCATATAATAAAAGGGTCTTAGATGGGCAGATGATCACAATAAAAGATCTCTACAATGCAATAATAGAAGGGGCTGTACAAAGGGTAAGACCAAAGATAATGACAGTATTGACAACAATTGTAGGTCTTCTTCCTCTTATGTGGGCTGAAGGCCCTGGAGCAGATGTAGGCAAGAGAATCGCTGCCCCAATGGTCGGAGGAATGGTAACTTCAACAATACTCACACTTGTTATTATACCTGCTATTTATATGCTATGGAAGGGACATAAACTTACGAAAAGGCTTCAGTGAGTTCATAGTCTTGAACCATTTCAGCCACCTTATCATCTTAATATGAAAATCCAAAAAAATTTATTCCTATACTATCTCCTGCCAGAATGTCCCCTTTCTCCACCAAAGCCACCTCTTCTCTTCTTAAATCCATCGGTTCTACGTTTTTCTCTTGATTGCTGAGGTTTTGCCTCTGCAACAGAAAGGGTTCTATCCATAAATAGTGAACCATTAAGTGTAGAGATAGCCTTTTTTGCGCTTTCTTCAGTTGCCATCTCAACAAATCCAAAACCCTTAGGCTTGCCAGTCATTGCATCAGTTATCATATTGATAGACTCTATCTCTCCGAATTGGGAAAAGAGTTCCCTGATGTCATTCTCATTTGCCTTAAATGAAATGTTTCCTACATAAATCTTTTTGCTCATACTATGTTCTCCTTTTTATTGGTTTTTTAGCTTTTAAAAATATCAGGGAACCCTCAACTTTCAAAAGCTGTTACAATTATAGACCTAAATAAGTATAAATGTAAATGCTAAAATTTCATTTTAAAACACAATCGCTGCATTTCATTTTATTGCATACCCTTGATATCCCATGATGGCATAATGCAAAGTCATATTTAAGTGGATCTTCGTTGTCAATTTTTTTTAATGCCTCTGTTATCTCAACTGCTGTTTTCCAGTCATTTGATGCCCTTTTTGTAAAACCAAGGCATCTTGATATCCGAGATATATGGGTATCAAGGGGTATTATTAGTTTATTCTTAGGTATCCCCTTCCATATACCAAAATCAATATCCCTGTCTCTTATCATCCATCTTAAAAACATGTTCATCCTCTTACAAGCGCTACCTTTTTGAGGGGAAGGGAAAAACTGTAGAAAGCCCTTGCCTGCTTTTCTACAGAGAGAAGAAGATAGAAATGATTTATCCTTAAAAGGTAAAAAGTCCATTGTAATAATAGCATTAACAAATCCGGATAAACCATTACCTATATCAGAATCACCTTCTTTGTAATACTCTTTAAACAGGGATTCAATGCGACCATATTTTCTAATTACAGCGCTTATAACATACAAAAGACAAATAATATCCTCATTTTTATTAAACCTATATTTAATGTCAGAAAATAAATGACTATGTCTGTCTATATTAAAGTTTAATAGAAATTCATAAGGGCTTCTACCCATTATAAAAAGTATCTTTTTTATAACTGGTTTGAAGAGATCAACCCTACCGTATGCAAAGCATGACGCTATAAAACCAGATACTTCAATATCTTCTACTCTTTCATACTGATGAGGAATTTCTATAGGATCGTGAAGAATATGTTCTTTAAAGTTGTATTCATTATAAAATTTATCAAGGATTTGTCTTAATCTCATCTATAATTAGCAAACTGTATATGAATCCCGAAGTCTTTTTCCTTAAGCTTTGAGATAATTGCCTGAAGGTCGTCTATCTTTTTCCCTCTTACACGTACCTGATCCTTTTGTATCTCTGCACTTACCTTTAGCTTTGTATCCTTTATAAACTTGATTATCTCCTTTGCCTTATCCTGAGGAATTCCTTGTTGGATAGTTATTACCTGTCTTACTGTATTTCCTGATGCCTGTTCAACCTTGCCATAATTTAAAGCCTTTAATGAAATGCCCCTTTTTACTAATTTTGACTGCAAAATATCTATAACACTTTTAAGCTTAATCTCATCATCAGAAATCAATGTAATAGTCCCCTTCCCTTTATCAAGCTCAATATTGCTCTTGCTACCCTTAAAGTCAAACCTCTGTCCAATCTCCTTCATTGCCTGATTTATAGAATTTGTAACCTCTTGCATGTTAACCTCGCATATAATGTCAAAGGAATGCTCATCAGCCATTTATTTACCTCCTAAACTCTTAATTTTCTTAATCCCTTCAATTGTTATCTTAATTATATCATTAGGGTCTGGCTTACACACAGGACAGTATGGCTCCCCTAAATCCAAGGGGCATACATGGCCTCATTCAGGACAACAGGTACATTCATTTAATGGTAGTTTGCAAATAGGACACGAATCCATATTTTACAATATCATAAAACATACCTTATAAGTATAAAACCTCCTATAAGTAAAGCCATAAAAACAATTGTAAGCAGATTAAAATACCTATCAATAAAGGTTCGTATAGGAGGTCCAAATTTATATAGCAATGCAGCAACAATAAAAAACCTTGCACCTCTACTTAAAATAGATGCAATAATAAAAACAACAAAATCTGCCCTGAAGAATCCTGCTGCTATGGTAAAGACCTTATAAGGAATAGGTGTGAAACCAGCGATGCCTACTGCCCATGCCTCGTACTGTATAAAATAACCTCTAACTGTCTCGAAACCTTCAGGGGCAATATAATTAAATATTATGCCCTTTGCAATATCCCAAAAATGCCAACCTAAAAGGTATCCAAAGGCTCCTCCAAGTACCGACCCAATAGTGCAAACTAATGCGTATCTAAAAGCCCTTTTAGGTATCGAAAGACAAAGGGCTATTAAAAGTATATCAGGGGGAACAGGGAAAAATGAAGACTCTGCAAAAGCTATTAGAAACAATGCAGGTGTTCCGTATGGAGTATTTGCCCAATGCAAAACCCAATCATATAATCTCTTAAGTAATTTCATTTATATCTTTTATATCCATAATCATAATTAGTGTTGGAAGGTGATTAATTTTATACTATAGTCTCAAAAGATAGCCATTCTTCTTTAGCCAATCTT
>FMJZ01027340.1_pt1 | contig 33537 bp, 35 predicted proteins | sample 1987881 | NCBI WGS metagenome assembly FMJZ01 (sample SAMEA4378227, study PRJEB15110) | soil metagenome | biome: soil; feature: Field; material: Soil | place: India | collected 2015-03-11 | depth 0 m
GGTCTTAAAGGTGAGAAAAATTTTGATTCTTCAGAGCTGTATAAATAAAAAATGTTCTGGTTGATTTTTTAAAAAAATTAAATATAATTATTTATGAGTGGAATAAAACTTGGATTTTTGAATATAAATACAAAATCCGATGTCCCTGAACCACCATCAAAAAGAAATTTCATGCTCTGGATTGGACCGGTAATGATGACGGTTGCTCTGGGGCTGGGCACAAGTGAAGTAATCCTGTATCCCCATCTAACTTCCCGCTTTGGTGTGGGATGGCTTGGTCTAATGATTTTGACATTGTTTTTTCAAACTGTCTGGGTACAGGAACTGGCGCGTTGGACTGTAGTATCAGGAGAACATGCAGTTCAGGGAAACGCAAGGATTCTTTCTTATCCTGGTGCAATTATTTCTATCAGCCTATTTATGTTTCTTGCCTTTATGTTGCCCGCATGGGCAACATCTGCGGCATCAGCATTAAGAGAAATTCTAAACTGGCCAACCGATGTCCGAACTGGAACAGTATTCTGGGCATATATCACATTTATCATTGTTTTTCTGGTAGCATTCCTCTCAAGGATTGCGCGTAAATATATTGAGCACATTGCGACCTATACAACAATAATTGCCTGGGTTATATTGATATTGGCAGCGGTTGTGGCAATAAAATTTGAAACAATCATAAATATGTTTTGTAGTATTTTTGTCTGGCGCGTTCCCCAGGATATGGACTGGTGGGTTCTAGGCTCAACAATTGCCTGGGTAGGTGCTGGACCTACGCTTATCTGGTATACATACTGGATGAAAGATGCAGGTTGGGGAATGGCAAAATACATTGATGCGATACCTGGGTGGTTTGGAAAATCTGCAAATCCTGCAGGAACTGGTTTTATTCCAGACAAAAATGGGGAAAATATTAAACGATTAAAATCCTGGATATTGCGCTCCCATTTTGTATTATGGATCGGTTATTTTATTGGCAGTCTTTTTACAATTTTTATCTTTGTGGGATTATCTGATTCTATCTTGAGACCCGCTGGTCTGGTGCCTAAAGGATTTGATGTAGTGAAGCACCAGGCACAATTCTTTGCTGTGCCCCTTGGCAAATTAGGAGTTTCGTTATTTTTACTTATGGCGTGGCTTTTGTTTTTTAATACGCAATTGACAACAGCTGAAGCTCTGGTTAGACAGAATGCGGATATCACCTGGAATATTTCAGAGCGATTGAGAAAGTTCTATAATAACAATATAAAAGGAGTCTATTTCCTGTGGTGGTTGATTTATCTTGTCATCTCGTTTGGCCTCATTGGGCTTCAATATTTTGTAAAAGGTGCAAATCCATTTGTTTATGTTACAACTGCAGCGATGCTTTCTTTTGTCAGCTTGTTGTTTTCAATGGTTGCGACTTTTATTGGCAGTATCATAATTTATCGTCAACAGGTAATTGAGAAAGTGAAACCCCATTTTATCTGGATAATAATTTTAGGGATTGGTACCTTTGGGCATGCATATATAATTATCAGGGCAATTGGTTATTTTGTTGGACTCTGGAAATAGCAGTTGATATTGATTACATTAATGCCTCAACAGTGATTTTCAAAAAGGAGGTATAAATAATATTTTTCTTTTTTTTATTTATGCAATGGGGTTCTGATGGAACCGAAGCTAAATGGCTCTGTTCTTTGCCACAGAGACAATTTGTATTCGCCGAATCTCTGCATTCTTTTGATGTCTTGAAGTATCAACTGGAGGTGAATCTACCAATGACTTCACGCTCAATCCAGGCTTTTAATCAGATAAAATGCCGAAGTAATACAAATGGATTGAATATTGCTACATTGCATTCTTATGGCTTGATAATTGATACTATTAAGGTCAATGGCATTAGTTCCACATATTCAGCGTCAAATGAAACCTTGTATATTGACCTACCCCAGACATTCAATTATGGCGATTCGTTCAATATCACAATCTACTACCATGGTTCATGGAGTGTAACGAGCTCCCAGACCGGTTTTTGCTACTGGCCTAAAAATTATAACATTTATACATTGCATTCACTTGCCTACACCCTTAACGAACCTTGGGATGCAAGAAGATGGATGCCCTGCTATGATGAACCATTTGATAAGGCGGACCAGGGCTGTATTATAAAAGTAACAGCACCCGATACATTTGTAGTCTGTGCTAATGGTCAGTTGGTGAGTGTAGTAAATAATCCAAATAATACGAGAACCTGGACCTATGAAGAGACAAGACCTATAGCAACCTATCTCATGCACTTTGGTGTATCAAGATTTGCAAAATGGTCTCAATGGTTCCGTGATTCTGACGGAGATTCAATTGAAATCAGACACTTTATCTGGCCCCAGGATTCAACCCAATCCGTAATTGCATTCCAGTATCTTCCGGATGCAATGTATCTATTTGATTCTCTGTATGGCGATTATCCATTTAGCCGTTATGGACAGGATGCGGTCTATCCATTTGCCTGGGGTGGAATGGAGCACCAGACCCAGACCACAATCCATCGCTGGTGGATAATAAATAGTTCAGAAAATGGTATGGCGCATGAACTTGCCCATCAATGGTGGGGCAATATGGTCACCTGTGTTGATTTCAGAGATATCTGGCTCAATGAAGGGTTTGCTACATACAGCGATGCTAATTATAATTGGTATCGTTTCGGATATAATAATTTCATCACCACAATGAAAAATCGGGCAAATGACTATTTTACTGCGGATGCCCAGTGGCGCTATCCAATCTATAATCCACCATTAAGTCAATTGTTTAATTGGGGACACATATATTGCAAGGCATCCTGGGTTCTGCATATGCTCAGATACTTGAATCCCCAACAGTTTTTCAACGCCCTGGCGGTCTACCGCGACTCATTTGAATATGGATGTGCCAGTACCGAAGATTTAAAACGGATATTTAATCAAGTCTACGGGATGGATTTAATCTGGTTCTTTGATGAATGGGTTTATGGGCAGGGTTATCCGATTTACAATATCTACTGGGGTTGTGAGCCTTCGGGAAACAATTACCGTTTTGTCGCAAATATCCATCAGGTTCAAACGAATGCACCACCGGTATTTCACATTCCGGTTCAGATTAAATTATTTATGGGAAACGCTGATACATTATTGAACATTCCAATAACCAATTCGCCCACACATATTGAATTAGTGGTAAGTCAGAGTGTTGACTCAATCAAATTTGACCCAAATACTTGGATTTTATGTAAATACTATATCTATACCGGCATTGCAGAGATTTCAAAAGAAAGTCTTGATAATAAAATATTTTTGTCATCCAATCCAATGCGTAAATTAAGGTTTGATTACAAAATAAATACGAGGGTATATGTGCAATTTATAATCTACGATGCTGTCGGCAGAATGATAAAGGAATTAGATGCTGGGTTGAAACAACCTGGTTATCATGAAACTAAGATACAGAATTTACCTGCTGGTGTCTATTTTATTAGAATGAGTCTGAGAAACGAAAACAATTTAAAGTTCGAAAAATATCTAAAGGCTGTAGTCATTGATTAAAATCCTAAAGGGATTTTAATCAATTGCGCAACTCCAATTATTTTTTAAAATTTTTACTCTATAAGATATCCCAGTAAGCCCCTGCCTATGGCGACTTCTGGTATTTCTTTTATTCGCACTTTGAAATCGTAGCGCCAGTCATTTTCAAACTGCGAGAAACTGAATACTCCTTCCCAACAATGAAGATTTCTCGTTAATGTTAAACTATAATTAACAAATCTCTTTAATTCATAATCATATCTTCCACTGTAAGAAACAGACCAGTTCTGTGTTGGTTTTATCTCACCTACAAAGCTCACCTGATATTTACCTCCTTTTGTATAGCTCTGGTTTATATTTACCTTAAAATTTTCCATCTGTATAGATGTTCCTTGGTCCATTGTATATATGTATTCTCTTGTATACAAATTATAAGAGCCACCAAAACGAGTACTGAATGCAGTTATTGGTTTGGGAAATGGATTCAGTGGCAGATTGATAGAAAAATTTATCGGTGAAATTGTATCATTTATTAAATTATATCCACTATTTAAAGCAATTTGAGCAAAATTTTTCTTTTCGTTTTTTTCTCCAACCTTTGCCTCAAATTCCTGATTTATACCAAGACCGATATTATGCGCATGCTTATAACCTGGAATACCATATACCGATGGAAATCTGCCGAAATTGAAATCTGGTGTATAATTATAGGAAATACCCGGCATCACCTTATGAAGGACTCCTTTTATTCCAAATATTTCAAGAGTAAATACCCGGTATAAATTTGTGCTGGCATTGGTAAAAAATGAATAACCGAGGCGTGACGGGTATTTATTGCCAGCAGTATCTTCTTTGAAAATTGCAAAATCTATATCAAGACCCGGAGAGACTGAGAAAGCATCAAAAACATTCTGTTTGAAAGAGGGACTCGTATGAATATTTGCACCACCTGCCTCAACTTTTTCGCTGGGATAAAATTTTCGTTCATAGCTAATGTGTCCAGATAAAGAGTAGGTCAGAAAAGAAAATAATTGCCTTGAAGGGGTTGTAACGGTGTAGTATGGAATCTTTTCAAGGGTTGTCGTATCACCAAAATCAACTTTTCTTTCAATAGTAATGTTGTTTCTAATTTCACCAAAATCCCGATTGATTGTAGCCTGAGATGTTATTTCTTTATCCGCCCAGATGATTGTAGTCTCAGCATAATCAGAGCGATATTTATTATCACTTATATATTTTACATCACAATTGAAATTGGAACCAAAAAGAAAGTTTAGTGAGCTATTTCTCGTTTCAATACTGTACCTTGTCAATCGTGTATCAATCTCTTTTATATAATTAATATGAAAATTTCCTGTTGAATAAGGACTATAATCCCATACACCTTCCAAATGGGGCATCATCCCTTTCTTCTCCAATGCATCTATCTGAAGGGTTATGTCGGCATAATCAGAGATGACATAGTAATAAGCAAAACCCCTTATAAATTTTCCATATGCGCGTGAATTTCCAACCTTGAATGGCAATAATCCTGATTTCCGCTTTGACGATATCGGCACAAACCAGAAAGGCGCTGCAATAACCGGCATATCATATATACATAGATAAATAGGTCGGGCAATGACCATATCACCCAGAAATACTTTCATTCGCGGTGCATAAAAATAGTAATGTGGCGGTGAATCGCTGCAAGTTGTATATTTACCCTCATAGGCATTAACAACCTTTTCTTCAACCCAGTAGATTTTTTTTCCCTCAATGAAGCCCTTTTGAATCTGGGTCCTCCCAGTATCCATCATTGCTTTTTTTGTATCAAGATTGTATTTTAAATGCGTTCCTTTTATAGAATCACTCATCTGTCTTAAACGGCATAAGCCAAATGCCTCAAGTGTTTTTGTGTCTATGTAGTAATAGGCACTATCAGAAAATAATTGTATATCACGATACGATATATATGCTGAATCATTTAAAATCACGATTGCACTATCAAGATTATAATTTATTATCATTGCTGAATAATTAACGATATTTAGACTATCGGAATGGAGTGAATCATTATTTAGTTGGAGTATAAGAAAAAAAATCATTTATTTTGGAACTAACTCTTTAATACCATCATTCCAACTTTTACCCCGAAAACTATTCTTTCAGGATTTCTTTATAACTATCAAGAACCACCTTATAATATTTCATCGCCTGTTCCTCATCCCCCATAGCCCGATAGATATCAGCCAACCCTTCGTTTATTACAATCACTGTCTCAAGATCAGCAAGATCTTTTTCTCTTCGGCATAATTCTAATGCCTGCAGATAATAGTTTATGGCTGATTCATAACCGCCTTTTTCTACCGCAATTTTGCTGGCTTTCAGCAAGTATTCCATTGTCCGTTTATAATTTTCCGATTTCATATAGTGAAACAAAGTATACTCCTCATATCCTTCACGCCGGCGATAATAATCTGCAAGCCGCGTATGGCGTGCATTTTTATCCGGAATAAGGTCATAAATAGCTTCGTGGAGTAAAGGCGAAGTAAAGAAATATCTTCCCTCTATTTTTTTTAAAAAATTATGGTCTATAAGATATTCGATATGTTCCTGGATATTCTCTGCAATAGGGATATCCTGTGGATTAATTTCATAACCGAGGGCAGCAAGGGCATACAATAATTCTTTATTTTCCTCAAGCAATTCTACCCGGCGTTTAACGATTGTCTTGTAGTCAGTAAATGGCAGGCTGAAATTGACAAGAGGATTTTCACCACTGTAAAGCGAATAAAAGTAATCAACCTGCTCTTCATAATATATGGCAAGATATTGAGCAATATTAAAGATAGTTGTGGATGGGAAATTTATTTTCTCTCCGATTTCGTTAAATAAATATTCCTCTATCTGCGAACGGTCAATCTCTATTAGTTCAAATTCCTTTATCCCTTTTAGATTTACCTGGGCACGATTGGAAGTAAAGATAAATGTAACATTCTCGTCAGACAATTTTACGATAAAATGCTGTAGAAAATTTATTGAAGATGGGTCAAGATTTTCTACATCTTCAACAATAATAATCAGAGGTTTTAAATGAGATAGCTTCGCCATCACATCACAGATTGTATTTATAATCAACTCAATTCGAACTTTTGGCTCCATCTTTCTTAATATCGTTTCTTCTTCGCCAATATTTAAAAAATCAATGATTGCTAAATAACTTGTGCGGATGTCCCTTATGCCGATTTCCTTTAATTTACTTTCAATTACCTTTTGCTTTTCTTCAAGGGTAAAATCTATTTGAATTTTGAATAACTGTGTTAATAAGTCACATATCGGTTTCAATGTTATATTGGAAAGATAGGCAGGCGCCGTTGTTCTCAAAATTTCTTTTTCCTGTCCAAATTCTTTAGCTAATTGATCGATGAATATCGTTTTGCCTGTTCCATCTGGTGCAAATATCAAGGCAGATTTTGTAACATTAAGAAAATTTTTAAAGGCATCAATCATTAAAGAACGTGGAATAATCTTTGAATGTTTTTTAAATTCAGGAAATTTTTCTTTTCCTTTTGGATTATCAATACGACAGACAAGAATTTCTGTCTTCATGCCTTCTATCGTAAGCATTCCCAATGAGGTGATGTCGAAATTTTCAAGAATCACCGGCTCGGTATCTGCGGATGTGAGTATTTCGCCAATCTGGGCAATGCGTGCCAGTCCCTTAGCAATTCCTATGTATTGAGATATGCCCGCACGAATCTCTGGATATATTCCCTTAAGCTTAAACAGGCAGTTAACTATATTTATATCGTCAATGGAAAAAACAAGTAAATGTTTCTCGGGCGGTTCAATTTTTGAACCAAATCGCTTCAGGTCTTCAATAAAATTATGAAATTGCTTTTTCTTTAAATCTCTGATGAGAATTCCAATGTAATACATATTTAACTCCTGATTTTAAATGGTTGTTTTAATAAAGTGAACAATGGGAAAAATTTGAATTCTTCGTTTTTATTCATAGTTGCAACAATTATCTTGGGGGTAAACTCATTAAGCACCTGCAAGCAGGCACCACAAGGAAGGATAAAATCATACTGGGGTGAGTATATAAGTAATAATGAAAATTTCTTTACGCCTTCAGAGATACCTTTAAAAACCGCAACTCTTTCTGCGCAGATTGTAAGTGAATAAGAGCTATTTTCAATATTTGTTCCAGTATATATCTTTCCATCCGGACAATATAATAGAGCGCCCACCTGAATTTTTGAATACGGAGCATAGGCATATTTTACCGTCTCTTTAAGTTTTTTTATCAGGAATCTAGATATCTTCATTTTAGTTCCTTTACGCCATTACAATATCAAGAAAGTCCTTACCATTTTTCAAACCGTCTATTTCCATATACCGTGCAATCGTTCGGGCAAGATCAGCAAAAGTATCCCTTATTCCAATCTCTTTTCCCCTCTTGGCATTATAATAAGTGATTATTGGTACATATTCTCTTGAATGATCAGTTGATGGCGTAGTTGGATCATTCCCATGGTCAGCCGTGATAAATAATAAATCATCTTCTTTCAGATTTCTCACAATCTTTTCAATTCCAGTATCCATTTCTTCCAACCCCCGTGCAAAATTCAATATATCATTACGATGTCCCCAATCCATATCAAATTGAACAAAATTCGCTACAATCAATCCTTGGTCCATTTCTCCTAATGATTTTATAACAAAATCTACACACTGAAGATTATTGACAGAATGAAAGGATTTTGTATAGCCCTGTTTAGCAAATATATCATCTACCTTGCCAATTGCAATGACATCAAATCCGCTCTCTTTTGCATAATCAAGAAGCGTGGGCTCGGGTGGTTTTAGAGAAAAATCCTTTCTATCTTTGGTGCGATAAAAATTAGGCGATTTTCCAGCGAATGGACGGGCAATAACACGTGCAACCCCATGTTCTCCCTTTAATAAATCACGCGCAATTTCGCAGAATCTATATAACTCATTAAGACTGAAGACATCAATGTGACAGGCAATCTGGAATACGCTATCTGCCGAGGTATAAACTATCGGCATTTTTTTTGCAATATGTTCTTCGCCAAGTTCCTTTATAATTTCAGTGCCTGAGGCAGGATAATTTCCCAGTGTTTTATAACCAATGCTTTCTTCAAATTCTTTTATAATTTCTTCAGGAAAACCTTCGGGGTAGGTTGGAAATGGTTTTTTAAGTATCACACCCATCAATTCCCAGTGCCCGGTCGTTGAATCTTTTCCCGGAGAAATTTCCGCCATCTTACCAAAAAATGCCTTTGGATTTTCAATCCTTTTTACTCCCTGAATCTCAATAATGTTGCCAAGCCCAAGATTCTCAAGGAATGGTAATTTCAAACCTCCTACTGCCTTTGAGAGATTACCCAGGGTATTACTCTTTTCGTCATTGTAGTTATATGCATCAGGTAGTGCACCCACTCCTACACCATCAAGGATTAAAACAACCACCCTTACCATTGAATTATTATATACATAAATCATTTTTTGTAAAGTAATTTTTAGCATTAACTTGACTCTGATAAAGTTTTAAATATAATAATCATCTATGCCTGCAATCATAGTTAGAGATTTATACAAGAATTTTGGAAAAATTAAGGCGGTTGATGGTATCTCGTTTCAGATAGAAGAAGGTGAAATCTTTGGTTTGATCGGACCAAATGGTGCAGGGAAGACCACAACCTTAAGGATGATTGCAACGCTTTTACAACCCACAGCAGGAACGATAGAAGTATTTGGATTAAATCTATTAAAGCAAGGCACGAGGATAAGAGAAATGATAAGTTATCTTCCTGAAGAAGCAGGTGCATATAAAAATCTTAAAGGGATTGATTATCTCAAATTTATGGCAGGGTTTTATGCAAAAGATAATCAAGAAAAAAAACACATAATAGAAAGGGCGATTGAAATAGCAAAACTTGGAGAAAGGCTGAATGATCCGATCAGAAACTACAGTAAGGGAATGGTAAGAAAATTGCTCCTTGCCCGTGCCCTTATGCATAATCCAAAACTTGTAATCCTTGATGAACCTACCTCAGGACTTGATGTAATAAACTCTCTTGAGGTCCGAAAATTAATCATTGATTATGCAAAAACCGGAACAACGGTCATTGTTTCTTCCCACAATATGCTTGAGGTTGAGTTTTTATCAAACAGGGTCGCATTCATCCATCAAGGTAGAATAGTTGAATCCGGTCCCCCATCAGGACTACGCAATAAATATAGGGCCGAAAACCTTGAGCAGGTTTTTGTGAAGAGTTTAAGTCACATAGATAAGTTATGAAGAAATTTTTAAATATTTTCCAGAAAGAAATAAAAGACCTTTTGACCCTAAGGATGATACTGCCGTTTTTAATCTCCATATTTATGCTTTTCTTTATTGGTAAACTCATGCAACGCGAAGTAGTCAAGGCAATTAAACCAATTGATATTGGTATCATAGATAAGGACAAAACGAATTTATCCCTGTCATTGATTGAGGGTCTAAAAAGTTCACAAAATATAATCACCATTATTTCTGCAGAAAATGATATTGAGGCGGTAACAATCGCAAAGAAGCAGAACCTTTCTATGGTTGTGATAATCCCCGAAGGTTATGAATCAAATCTAAAAAATAATATGAGCACAGAAATCAAAGTTTATTCAATTATAACTTCATTGAGCATAGCATCCTCTGCACAGCGAGCAAATATAAGAGCTTTTTTAAGAACGGTCAATCAGGAAGCTGCAGAATCGTTTATAAAAGAAATAAATCCGGATTTCAATGTGGATATGCTACGTGAACCTATTAAAACAAAAGAATTTGTCGTTTTAAAAGATATTATTCAACCGGGAAGCGCTGCTTTCATCATCACCTACATTTCAACGCAAACAGTTATCGTACCCGTTGCTCTCCTAATGTTAATCATAATAACCGGCACAATGATTGCTTCATCAATTGCCCAGGAAAAGGAAAACAAGACCCTTGAGACAATCCTTTCAGTACCAGTTTCAAGATTTACCATCTTCTTTGCCAAGATGCTTGCGTCTGTAGTCCTTGCGATATGCTTTGCACTTTTCTTTGTCTTAGCAATGGGCAGTTATATGTCTTCATTTGGTGGCATACAAACGAGTGCCTCTCCTGATTTTCAGAAATTAAGTTCGGGTATAAATCTCAGTCTTGATATCTATGGCAAAATTTTATTAGGACTGAGCATATTTTTATCAATCGCTAATGCCCTTGCCTTAGCAACACTTTTAGCATTATTTGCCCAAGATGTCAAAGATGCCCAAGTGACGATTATGCCACTCACGATAATGATACTGATTCCATATTTCTTTACCCTGACATTTGACCCCGGTACAATGAGTTTGGGTTTAAAGATATTCACATTTTTAATTCCATTCTCTCACACTTTTTTTGCCTTTAAATTTCTGCTCCTTGGACAGAGATTCCCTGTCATACTGGGGAATTTCTATCTGTTTTTCTTTGCAGTCATCGTGCTTTTCCTCGCCACAAAAATCTTTTCATCAGAGAGAATTTTGACAATGAAGTTCAGGTTTGGAAAATTCAGGAGGATGGTATGAAAATACTGATTCTTGGTTGTGGAATGCAAGGCAGAATTGTAGCAAGAGATTTAATAAATTATTATTCTGAAATTACCATCCTTGATATTGATGAGAATAACCTCAAAAATTTGTATTCTAATAAAATTAAAAAGATAATATTTGATATAAGAGATCGTAAAAAATTGATAAGATTGATGAGCGATTATGATTTAATTATTGGTGCCCTGCCAGCGCGATTTGGTTTTTACTCAATGGAGTGTGCAATAGAATCCGGAATTGATATGGTTGATATGTCATATTCATCAGAAGACCCATTTTTACTTGACCAGGAGGCAAAAAAGGCAGGGATAAGGATCGTGCCCGATGCAGGTTATGCGCCGGGTTTGAGTAATATCCTTGTGGGTGAAGCATATATCCATATGAAAAAATTAGACAATTTAAAGATAATGGTGGGAGGAATTCCACAAAAACCAATTCCACCATTCAATTATCGCATTACCTGGTCACCGGGTGATTTGATTGAAGAGTACACAAGACCCGCAAGGATTTATAAAAATTACAAGGTGATAACCGTACCCGCCCTAACTGGAGTAGAAGAGTTTTATATCCCTAACATCGGCAGACTGGAGGCATTTTATACCGATGGTCTGCGCACATTGTTGAAGACTATGTATAAAGTGAGAAATATGGAAGAGAAGACGATTCGGTATGCGGGACATGCGACAATCTTTAAAACTTTAATTGACTGCGGATTTTTTTCAAACAACGAGGTAAAGTTTAACGACATTAAAATTCCCTGTTACGAATTTATGTTCAAATATCTTAAAGAAAAATTGAGTAAAGGGCCGGACTATGATATTACTATTTTGATCATTCAAATGCAGTCCGGTGCAAAAAAGAAGAAATATTGTATCATTGATTACTACGACAGAAAGAATAAGATTACCTCAATGGCAAGGATGACCGCATATTCGTGTGCAATCATTGCCCGATGTATAAAAGATTATCCTCAATTTGGTATAATCCCGCCTGAATATCTTGGTATGAATCCAAAATTCTGTGAATTTATTAAAAAAGAATTGAAAAGACGGAAAGTAAGAGGACTTTAAATTCTGAGAACGAAAAACATCAAAACTTTCCCAGTTTAAGGGTTATGTGCCCTGTCGCACCTCTCAGACCCCTATCGCTTATTCCGTCAAGTTCGGTTCCATAAATATAACGATAAGAACCTCCAACATCAATTCGAAAAACCCTTGTGATATTAATTGTCATTTCTGCAGATGGTTCTAAAACAAAAAAGAAATCTTCATACCATGGTTCGACATTTAATGGATGTTTATATTGTACAGAACCACCACCAATGAGGGTATGTGTTCCAAAATGAATCAATCTTCTTGAACCAAATACCAATTCAAGTATAATGCCGCCATATCCAAAATCCATATTGAATTTCCTCATTGGATAATTGGTATTCACATCCATTCTGTTCACCATTCCATATAGACCACCGCCTATTCCTAAAGTACGATTAAATGTGATACCACCCCTTACACCCATTAGCATCGCAAATTGGTCATTCAATTCAGTAAATTTAAATGTTAATCCACCAAATCCGCCCTTATCAACAGGACCTTTTATCAATACTTCATCTTCTTTTTGTTTTGGCACGGTTTCAATCTTTAATGCATAGCCTGTTACAAATATCATTAAAAAGATAATCATCAACTTTTTCATACTCAACTCCTTTCATCTATTTATAAAGCAAAATTTGTGCCTGGATTTGTGTTGAAATCTCAGGAGGTTATAAATTTGATGCATAAAATTTGGTAATTGGTGCACAAAATTTGTGCTAAACTGCTGTAGTTTCTATTTTTGCAAAACGGTTTCTGATATATTCTGCCCTTCTTATATCCCTTTCCTGTTCTTCAAGGATTTCGCTATAATATAATTGTATATTACCGGGTCTTGTAATGAGCATTATCTCATTCAGGATATCTATGCCCATATCCTTTATTATTCCTAATCCTATGCCAAGTCTTACAGCGGAAAGAAGATTTAAAACCTCATCGCTGTTTATAACTCTTGCAGAACGCAATATTGCGATACTTCGATATACCTTATCTTCAAGTTCAAATCTGGCACGTTTAATTATTACATCCCTTGCCTTTTTTTCAAGATCTATTAACATCCGCGCAAATTTGTTTATCTTTTCTATCAGTTCATCCTCCTTAAATCCAAGGGTGTGTTGATTTGATATCTGGAATAGATTACCTCTTATTTCTGTTCCTTCGCCATATAATCCACGAACCGTCATTCCAAGACTGTATGTACTCTTCAAAATTTTATCAATTTCATTTGTGTAGACAAGCCCCGGTAAGTGGAATAAAACCGATGCCCTTAGCCCGGTTCCAAGATTAGTTGGGCAGGAAGTAATGAATCCATAATTTTCATTGTATGCATAGCCAATCTCCCGTCCCAGGATTTCTTCAAATTCATATACTGCACTTGCGGTATTTGTCAAATTCAATCCACAGGATAAACCCTGAATTCTCAGATGGTCTTCTTCATTCACCATCAATGTGACATTCCCTTTTTCACTTATGAAGACCGCAGTCGGTTGTTCTTTTCTTATTATCGCAAGTGAAATTAAATGGGATTCAAAAAGGGACTCTTTCTCAAGCGGTTTCATCTTGTTTAAATCCAGATACTTTCCTTTAAAGTTCATCTCTACTGCGGACTTTACAATCTCAACAATCTTTTCTGCATCCTGATTTTTCATCTTTTTTTCAAATGGAATCCCCTCAATATTCCTTGCTACCCTTATCCGGGTTGAAACAACTATTTCCTTTTCTTCGCACTCCTGAGTAAATTCAGGGGCAATTAGCCACTTAATATTATCAAACATTCTCAACCCCTAATGTTTTTAATTTGTCTCTTATCTGAGCAGCATCTTCATAAGCCTCTTTTTCAAGGGCACGCCTTAATTCTTCTCTTAATCTGAAGACCTCTATCGCCCTTCTACCTCCTGGCTGTGCCCTTCTTCCAATATGTTTTTCACTATTCTGAATTTCTTTAATCATTGTCTTGATATATGGTTCAAAAACATTAAGACAATTTGCACATCCAAATCTTCCGACCGTCTTGAATTCAGCCAGATTCAAGAAACATATTGGACAGACCACTTTTTCATCTTCGTGACTTATATTTTTTAGTAATTTCTGGAGAACTTCCATAGGTGATAATTTTTTCTCACTAAAAATCCCCTTTTTTCTGGCGCACTCATCACAAAGATGCGCTTCTTTTATTTGCCCACCTGATACATCTTTGAAAAAAATACTGGCTGGCTTCTTTTTGCAATCATCACAAAGCATATAACCTTCCTTCTCTTAGGTTATACACAACATCACCTAATTTTGCAATATCCATTGAATGCGTCACCAGAATTATTGTCCGTTCTTTATTTTTTAGATGAATAAACATATCCATTAGTTTATTGGTATTTTCATAATCAAGATTACCTGTGGGTTCATCTGCAAGGATTAAAAGTGGATTATTTATCAAGGCACGGGCGATTGCCACCCTTTGCCTCTCTCCACCTGACAGTTCATCGGGTAATCGTGATTTTTTATCATTCATTCCAAGAATATCAAGAATCTCAAATGCTCTTTCCCGAGCAGATTTTATATTCTCGCCATTGAGATACGCAGGAAGCATAATGTTCTCCAAAACCGTGAACTCCGGTAAGAGGTGATGGAATTGAAAAACAAAACCTATGTGTTTATTTCTTATCTTTGACAGCGATTCATCATCATTCTTGAATAGGTCAATATTGTTAAATAATACTCTCCCCTTTGTAGGACAGTCAAGGCTTCCCAGAATATTGAGTAGGGTGGATTTCCCACTTCCTGAAGGACCAAATATTACTACAAACTTTCCCTTCTCTACTTTGAGATCAATACCGCGGAGAACAGTTATTGTTTCATTTTTCAGATAATATATTTTTTCAATATTCTCAGCAATCAATATCTCATTCATTTCGTAATGCCTCCACGGTTACAAGGCTTGCTGCACGAAATGCAGGATAAATCGTTGCAAGAAAAGTTATCAATATTGCAGCAATTGAGACTGCAACAAAATCATTAAATGACATTTCCACGGGCAGGGTTTGAATAAAATATACATCTCCCGGGAGGTTTACAAATTGATACTTATTTAAAAGATAGCAGGCAATAATTGAAAACCCTATCCCTAAAATTGTTCCAATGATACCCATTATACTACCCAGCAATATAAAAACACGCATAATCTGCCTTCTGGTAAAACCATAAGAACGCAAAATACCGATTTCTTTTGTCTTTTTCTTTACAATGTTAACCAGAGTGCCAACAATATTAAATCCAGCAACAATTATAATCAAAGTCAACACAATGAATGTAACAATTTTTTCTAATTTTAATGCCGCGAATACCGAATGGTTTGATTCTATCCAGTCCTGAACTCGAAATGGATAACCAACCTTTTCTTCAATCAATTTTGAATATTTAGGTGTTTTATAAACATTATCTACTTTTAATTCAATCGCACTCACTGCGTCACCAATTTCAAATAAAGATTGAACATCTTTAAGATGCATATAAACGGTCGTAGCATTAAAATCATAAACACCAAGATCAAAAATTCCTTTAAGGATCAACCTCCGGGAACGAGGCAAAAGTCCGATCTGTTCGGTAAAAGGAGATGTAATAATGATTGTGTCACCAACACTTGCTTTCAGGTTATGTGCAAGTTCAATCCCGATCACACAACCGTTTTCAAGGTCAAATACACCATCAATAATGTGCTCATTTACTTCGGTTACATTCTTTTCTAATTCAGGTATTACACCCCTAATCACAACCCCATCCACATTTTTCTTGTTTCGAATCAACGATTTGGTAATGATGAAAGGTGCTTTTGCCTTAATGAATGACAAACCCTCAAGTTTTTCCATAATCTCCTGATAATTTTCTAACGGTTCATTAAAAAATCTTCGCACTACTATATGCGGTGTCCCGCCAAGGATGCGCCGTCTCAGTTCATTTTGAAAACCATTCATTATGGAAAGGGTGATAAGGAGTGCACTTACACCCACAAATATACCACCAATCCCTATAACAGTGGACAGAGAAAAGAATCTTCGGTGTCGGGAGCGCAGATATCTACGGGCAACAAATAATTCAGCGAGCATCCTCTCTCCTCAATTGTGGAAATAGTATCACATCCCGTATTGAAGGCTGATTTAAAAGTACCATACATAAGCGGTCAATCCCTATCCCCAATCCGCCGGTCGGTGGCATGCCATATTCAAGTGCCTCAAGATAATCATAGTCTATCTCACCGATGCCTTCTTCTTTTTGAGCTAACTGCTGATCAAACCTCTTTCTCTGATCAATCGGATCATTTAATTCACTAAATGCATTGGCAACCTCCAGTCCGAAAATGATTAACTCAAATCTTTCAACAAGTTCGGGGTGATTGCGGTGTTGCTTAGCAAGCGGCGAAATAATCTTGGGATGGTCAATAACAAATGTTGGCTCTACCAGATTTTTCTGAATAAGTTCACTGAACAGCTTATCGATCTTATAACCAATTGTTTGTCCTTCGGCTTTAACCCCGAATTTCATACATAATTCATCAAGTTCTTTTTCAGAAATTTCAAGAATATCTACACCCAATCTTTCTGTGAGTGCCGCAGTATATTTGATTCTTTTAAAAGGTCTCTTAATTTCAACGGTTCTATCCTGAAATGTGATACAATTTTCTGAATAAAGATTTTTTACAAGAAATTCAAAGAGTTCTTCTACCAATTCCATTACACCGAAATAATCTGTATATGCTTGATATGCCTCAATCATTGTAAATTCAGGATTATGAAATCTATCCAACCCTTCGTTTCTAAAATCTTTGCATAGTTCCCAGACCTTTTCATAACCACCTACAATTAATCTTTTCAGATAAAGTTCATCAGCAATACGCAGATACATCTCCTGATTCAGGGCATTATAGAAGGTTTTAAAAGGTCTTGCTGCAGCACCACCATATATTGGTTGTAAGATCGGAGTCTCTACCTCAAGAAATCCTTTTGAATCAAAGAACTCTCGTAATAGAGAAATTACTTTTGAACGATTTTTGAATATTTCCCTCACTTCTGTGTTTGCAATTAGATCAAGATATCTTTTGCGGTATCTAATCTCAATATCCTTTAATCCATGCCATTTTTCCGGTAGTGGTCTCAAGGATTTTGTAAGAAGGACGAATTTTTCAACAAGTATCGTTATTTCGCCAGTCTTCGTTTTGAATACCCTTCCTTCCACGCCGATAAAATCACCGATATCAAAATTATCAAAAACCGCAAATTTTTCTCCAAGATCCTGTTGTCTAAGATAGATTTGAATCTTATCGCTTTCATCATTAAGTGTTGCAAATATAGTTTTACCATGCCCTCTTATTGCAATTATTCTCCCCGCAGTCTTAACAACAGTTTCAGCCATGGATAGTCTTTCAAAATTCTGTTTTATTTCACTAAAGGTATGAGTTCTATCAAATCTGTATGGATAAGGGTTGATATTTAGTTCTTTTAATTTATTTAATTTATTAAGGCGCTCTTCCATATAGAATAATACACCAAACAATTCAAAAGTCAACGGGGTTGCTAAATTATTGATTTTTTCTTTCAATTGAATATAATCTAAAAATATGGGGAAGAAGTTAGTCTATCTTATATTCCTTCTCAATGTGACTTGTGAAAAATCTTCTTATTTTAATGACCTTAGAATTGTATCTCTATCACCGGCGATGACCGAAATAATCTTTGCGCTCGGTGCAGAAAGTCATCTTGTTGGCACAACTACCTATTGTGATTTTCCCGATTCAGCAAAAAAGATTTACAAGGTTGGTGATTTTTCAAATCCAACGCTTGAGAGGATTATCAGTCTTAAACCCAATCTTGTTATTGTAAATCTTCCTGAGCAATCAAGAATAAAAAATCAACTTGAAAAATATGGATTAAAAATATTTGTTACTTCTCCGGAAAAACTTGAAGATATTTATAACGAAATATCTGCACTTGGAAATCTCATAAAAAAACAGAAACAGGCAGATTCCCTAATAAATTATATGAAGGCAAATATTAAACCGCTGTTCCGAGTGAAGAAAAAAGTCTACATTGAACTTAGTGCCAGACCACCGATTACGATCGGTGGCAAATCATACTTAAATGAACTAATAGCAATGGCTGGAGGTGAAAATATATTTTCGGATATTAATAAGGACTACCCAGTTGTCAATCAAGAAGAGGTCATTATGCGAAACCCCGAAATCATAATTGTTCTGCATCCAGAAGATATCAAGAATCGCATAGGCTGGAACAGAGTTAATGCCATTAAAAATCAACGGGTTTATAGAGATTTAAACTTGGACTGGATTCTACGTCCTGGTCCGAGGCTCGTGCTTGGTTTTGAACAACTGGAGAAGATTTTTGAATAAAATACTCCTGTTGATTTTTATATTATTGTTCAGTATTATTCTTGAATTGTCTATTGGCCCCGGAGAATTAAATTCCGAAATAATACAATTGCGAATTTACAGAGTAGTGCTCGGGATATTTGCAGGCAGTATATTGGCGTTTTGTGGCAATGTTCTCCAGGGACTGTTTGGTAATCCCCTTGTTGAACCGTATACACTGGGTACTGCATCCGGTGCCGCACTCGGTGCATCGTTAGGTATTGTTATGTTTGGCTATGCGCATCCTGCATTTTCTTTTGGTGGTGCTCTTTTGATTGGGGTATTGGTATTCACCATTGCGCGTGTTGAAGGGGGATTATTACGAGACAGATTGATACTATCCGGTGTCGTTATGAGCTTTTTATGCAGTTCTCTGGTAATGATAATAATGATTACTGGGAGAAAAGAATTGTATGAAATACTCTATCTATTAATGGGATATTTAGGGATTGTAATCACACCTCAAAACAGAATAATGATAATAATCATTGCTGTAATATCAATAATTCTACTCTTCTATCTTTATAGGTTCTACCGTGAATTTGATATTATATCTACTGGCACAGAATCAGCGATTGCACTTGGAATAGATATACAGAGATTTTCAATTGAGGTATTTCTAATCGTAACACTCCTTGTGAGCTTTGTTGTATCAATCGTCGGTGCCATAGGTTTTGTCGGGCTTGTCATTCCCCATATTTCAAGAATTTTGTTCGGTCCTAAACATATTAAAAATCTTACGGGTTCTCTATTTTTGGGCTCTGCTTTTGTATTGTTTGCAGATGCACTCGCCCGTTCACTTACTTTCTATGAATTACCAACTGGTATAATCACCTCATTAATTGGTGTTCCTTTCTTTATCTATTTATATCGTTTGAAATAGGCGATGAAGGTTATAGAATTATCAAATATAAATTTTTCGTACAACGTGAAAAATGTTTTGCAGGATATAAATTTGATTATTGAAACAGGTGAATTTATTGGAATCATCGGACCTAATGGTGCGGGTAAATCAACCATTTTAAGAATAGTTGCAGGTATTCTAAAGAAATTCAGCGGTAGTCTTCGCATAATGGGAAGAGATATAAAAACAATTAGACAAAGAGAATTAGCACAGATAGTGGGATTTGTTCCCCAGGAGACGCATTTTCAGCACAACTATTTGGTTGAAGACATTATTTCAATGGGAAGGTATCCTTATCTTGAACCTTTCCAGCATTTTAAAAAAGAGGATATAGAAACGGTGGAGTGGGCAATTGCAAAATCCGGGTTGAATGAATTAAGAAAAAGACCGGTGAATTCCATTTCCTCAGGGGAAAGGCAGATGGTCGTTATCGGGCGTGCCCTTGTTCAAAAACCCCAGATCCTTCTGCTTGATGAACCGACAAGTCATCTTGATATTCAACACCAGGTAGCGATAATGAAATTGTTAAAAGATTTAAATCAACACGGAATGACGATAGTAATTGTAAATCACGATTTAAATGTAGCAAGTCAATTCTGCGAGAAACTCGTTCTCTTACACCGAGGTAGAATTTATAAAATTGGCACGCCAGAAATGATAATTGATAAAGAATTACTCATGGATGTTTACGGTGTTGAGACAGAAGTAATCATCCATCCTGAAAAAAATATACCACAAATTTTTTTGAAATAAATTTATTTTATTATCTGAATCTGAGATGGGCTTTTTACGATAATTTCGGGTTTGCCATTATATTCTTTTATTAGCCCTGATACCCTTACTTTTTTATTGAGATAATAATCTTCTGGATTTTTCGGGAATTTATCAAAATCACTGGCAAATATTACTGCGGTAAAATGACGTTTCCAGTCTTTATGAAAATTTAAAAAACAGACCTTGCCAGTATTTTTTGTAAGGACAATTATGCCTTCTATTGTTTTAGTCTTACCATAATATTTATGTGCATCAAGATATGGGATTATTTCATTGGACGCTTTGAATGAAGTGATTTCTTTGCTGAAAATCCCCGTTGTATCAGGGATTTGAAAAACGGGGAATGACCATAAACCTCTTCGGTTTCTAATGGCAATTTTTTCTGTATTTTGGAATTCATTTTTAAATAGTGTATCAGGCGGATAAAACCTTGTCTCAGCAAGACCGACGCGAATCATTTCATCGTTAACGAACTTTCCATCAAGATAGACATAATATAAGTATCTACCATAATTATCCTTTTCTGTTATGTCTTTTTTCAACACCACGGTTTTACCAAGAACCATATTCATTAAAAATTCTTTAGCCAGATCTCCACCCGGATCCAGCATTTCAGGTGCATTGATTCCTAAGAGACGAACAGTTTTTCCTTTATCGGTTTTGAATGTATCTCCATCTACTACTTCAACAACTTTTTCTTTATTAGAACAAAAGAACAAAATCAACAGAAATAGTAATATCAAATTTTTCATGGATAATTATATTAAACACCTGTATGTCTGTCAAGTATTCATCTGGGCATTGACATCAAAGATTATTTCTGTATAATTTTTATGATTTAAGGCAATAAATGAAGAAAAGAAAAAACAGAGAAACTTTTAGAGCAAGATTGTTGGAGGAAGTTGTTCGTTTAAAGACACAATTAAAAATATTACAGAATAAATTACGCGAACACCGCGTATTGAATAAGGCGGTCTTTGAACATTCTCCTGTTGGTATAACTGTGCGGCTTGGTTCTGGCGAACTTGTGTCTTATAACAAGGCGTGGAAGAGAATCTGGAATCTTACCTACCGCAAGATACTTGAGAATGAAAAAAAATGTCGCGGTTGGACTGTAAAAAAGCGCTACCCGTATCTCAAAAAATACGCATCAAGGGTTCAAAAGATATTTGATAAAGGTGGTGAGATATACATACCAGAAATCCATGTAATTGACCCCAAAACAAAATTTGATAAATGGATTGCCCAGTATTATTATGCAATAAAAAATAACCGTAGCAAAGTTGAACATGTCGTGACCATTACCCAAGATATTACCCCTCAGAAAATGGCACTCTTGGCACTCGAGGAGAGTGAAAAAAAATTCCGTGCAATTGTGAACAATGTAAATTTAGGTGTTTACCGTTCCTCTGCTAAACAACCTGGTTATGTGATTCAGGCTAATCCAGCATTTTTAAAGCTATTTGGATATGAATCAATGAAACAGATTTTACATATTCCCGCAGAAAAATTTTACAAAAATCCGAAAGACAGAATTCAGCTTTTGAAAGAATTAATCAAAAATGGAGAGGTACGGGATAAAGAATTAGAGATGAAAAGGAAAGATGGCTCAACATTCTGGGCTTCTGTATATGCCAAGGTACATTATGATGAAAGTGGTTATATAAAATGGATAGATGGTGTCATTGAAGATGTAACCGAGCGAAAACAGATGACTGAAACCCTGCAGGCACTTTCTTTCACAGATGAACTGACAGGTTTATATAACCGGAGGGGATTTATGACCCTTGCTGAACATCAAATCAAAATTGCACAACGTACGAACAAACCGATGTTGCTATTATTTATAGACATGGACAATTTAAAGGATATAAATGATGAATTTGGACATCCAATGGGAGACCAGGCACTCATCTGGACAACAAAAATTTTAAAAAAGACATTCCGGGGTTCTGACATAATTGCCCGCATCGGCGGTGATGAGTTCGTTATTCTAACATTGGAAATACAAAAAACAAAAGGTGAAATATTCTATGAACGTTTACATAAAAGCCTGGGGGTATTTAATCAATCAGGACAACTACCTTTTAGGATTTCATTGAGTGCTGGATGGTCATATTATAACCCTAAGCATCCCGAAAGCATCAAAAGTCTTTTAAAAAAGGCTGACCATTTGATGTATATTAATAAAATGAGAAAGAAAATGAGAAAATAAAAAATTACTTGACACCTCATTTTATTTTTATATAATTCTTTGTGCAGTGGCAATGTATTCTGGATGTAAATCTTAATCGTCTTACCGAATCCCTTAAATTCGCTGAAGATTATATTAGATTTACAATTAAAGAAGTTTTTATCCTTGAAAAAATAAGAAAATTGAGAAACACATTTTTTGTTTTAAAAAAATCCCTGCCTATAGTTGATTTGGTTGCTTATCGACGGAGTGAGATTGACCCAGGTAGAAATTATCAATTTGATTCAATTCCGCGCCGGAAGGATATTGATTTAATTCTGGCAAATTTCTCAAGGGCAAAGGAATCTGCCCGCATAATTGAAGAAATTTTGCGACAGAGGAATAAATCGTTGAGTAGGATTATCAAAAAAATAAGGTTTCAAATATATGATCTTGAAAAAATTGTCTTGCAGAAGATTCCCAAGAGATTTGATCCAAGATTATATGTAATCATTGATGAAAAATATATTGATAAATTGCCATTATATGAAATGTTAAATATCCTTCAAAATAACGGCACGACAATGATACAATTACGCATCAAGAACCTGCCAGATAAAAAATTTTATTATTATGGAGAAAAAATAAAGAAGTTGATAACCAATCCAGAATTGAAATTTATTATCAATGATCGTCTTGATATTGCATTGGCGGTAAATGCGGATGGGGTTCATCTTGGTCAGGAAGATTTACCCTTGAGAAGTGCAAGAGAGATACTTGGAGAAAAATTTATCATCGGCGTTTCGACCCATAATTTGAAAGAGGCATTAAGAGCCCAGGAGAATGGCGCGGATTATCTTGGAGTTGGTGCCGTATTCCCGACGGAAACAAAAAAAGATGCGTGGGTTTGTGGTCTGGATTTGATTCGGAAACTTAAGAGTAAAATCAACATTCCAATCATTGCCATCGGGGGGATAAATAATAAAAATCATAAAATGGTTTTAAAGGCGGGTGCTGATGGTATTGCAATTGCATCCTATCTATTTGAAGGCAACCTAAAAAAAAATTTACAATCATTAACAAAAAGGGCTTGAGATGTTTTATTTTTTTTATATAATTAAGCATTAAGGAGGTACAAATGAATATAACAATATCGGCAAGGAATTTCACATTGACCGATGCAATGACTGAATTTGCTGGAAAAAAATTTGCAAAATTAAAGAGATTTGAACGCGTCATAATCGATGGCAATCTTATTCTTGAAAAAGATAAATCAATAAGTGTGGTAGAACTCACCCTCCGTGTGAAACATTCCACGATTAACTGCAAGGTGGATACTCAAGATATATATCAGGGTATCATTGATGTAGCAAAAAAGGCAGAACGACAATTACAGAAATATGAAGATAAATTTAAAGAAAGAAAAAGAATTGCCGCAAAAACAAAAAGGATATGAATAAAATCACCGCAAAAATTTTGTATGAAGAAAAGAAAAAAGACTTTTCTTTTGAGATAATCACCGGCGCAGAACATCTACATAAAAGAGTAATAACAAGTTGTGATATATTTAGACCCGGACTTGCTCTCGCCGGCTACACCGGGTATTTTTTGAGTGAAAGGATAATGATAATTGGAAAGACAGAGACCTCTTATTTAAAAACACTTGATAAACATACAAAGACAAGACGAATTGCCACAATAATGAAACTTGGCACTCCCTGTGTTATTGTAACCAAAAAACTAAAGATTGATGAAAAATTTATTAATGAAGCAAACAGACAAAAAATTCCAATTTTAAGGACGCCTTTATCAACAACACCATTTATCCATTCCCTTTCAACATATCTTGATTATAAACTGGCACCAACATTATATTTGCATGGCACATTAATTGATATCTACGGGGTAGGTGTTCTATTTTTGGGTAAACCCGGCATTGGAAAAAGTGAGTGTGCATTAGACTTAGTAGAAAGAGGACACCGTCTCGTGGCTGATGATCTAGTAAAGATTGTACGTCGTGGGGAGATGCTAATAGGGATGGGTGCGGAAAAGAGCGATAAACTAAAACATCACCTTGAAATTCGCGGTGTTGGGATAGTTGATATATTTAGAATTTTTGGTGTTAAGGCCGTTCGTCTGCGTAAACGCATTGAGATAGTGATTGAACTTGTTTACTGGGAGGATACAAAGGGTGAATATGAAAGGCTTGGATTGACCAAAAAAACGAAGAAAATTCTCGGTATTAAAATCCCTTATATTAAACTACCCCTGACCCCCGGGAAGAATATCTCAGTGATTTCCGAAGTTGTTGCAATGAACTATCTGTTAGAATTAAGAGGAGTAAATGTTGCTAAAGAATACAATAATGAATTATGCAGGGTAATTTTTAAAAAGGAAATTCCCAGTGTTCATTTTGATGAGGATATAGAATGATTAAAGGTATTATTATTGGACATGGTAATTTTAGCCAGGCATTACTAAATACGGTTGAGAAAATATTGGGTAAACAGAAAATGGTTGATGTGATTTCAAATGAAAATTTATCCTGTGATTCACTGACAGAAATTTTGAAGAAATCAATGACTCCTAATAATCAAGAAAAAATAATATTTGTTGACCTTCCGGGGGGAAGCTGTGCGATTTCATGCTTGAATCTCTTAAAGGAAAATAAAAATTTAAAAATCCTCTGCGGTATCAATTTACCAATGCTTCTTGAATTTTTCTTATTGCGCGATAAGTATAATGTAGATGAGTTAGTTCCGATATTATTAAAGAAAGCAAAGGATAACATCATAACTTTAGGAGGGAATAATGAAGACAATCGGTGAGATTTTTGAAGAATCGTTTATAAAATATCCTGAAAAGGTTGCTTTAAAAAAAGGTAATAATGTTTATACCTATGGGGATTTAAAAGATAGAGTGCTGGCAGTAAAACAGTATTTATATAGTTTGGGGTTGAAGCCCGGCGACCGATTCGGAGTCCTCGGCGAGAATAGTCCAGAATGGGCAATCAGTTATCTTGGAATAATACGTGCCGGATTAATCTGTGTTCCACTGGATGCGCTGCTTTCTGAAGCTGAATTAATCCATATCTTAAGAGAAAGCACCGCAAGGGGTGTGTTATGTTCGGAAGGCCATCTTTACAAAATTGAATCGATCAAAGGTGAACTAAAGAATTTGCAATGGTTGATAAATATGAAAAAAATCCGTGAATTACCTTCTACTAAAAATGAGAAAAAAGTAGAAATAAAACCTGAATCCCTTGCAGTCTTAATATTTACATCAGGAACGACTGGCCTTGCTAAGGCAGTAATGTTGAGCCATAAAAATATCATTTCAAATCTCCAGGCAATAGAAAAAGTTCTCCCTCTTTATCATACAGACAGCTTTGTATCAATAATTCCTATGCACCATACATTTGAAGCAACCTGTGGCTTTCTATATCCCCTGTATCGTGGAGTATCAATATTCTATCCCCCAAGCCTTAAACCAAACGATTTGATCGCTACATTTAAAGAGGCGAAGATAACCTGTTTGGTCGCGGTTCCCCTTCTATTTGCAAAATTTCTTGCGGGTATCCAGCGAAAAATCGCCACTGCATCTGTTCCTACAAAACTGATATTTACAACGATCAGCGGAATGGCTTCAGTCTTTAAATTTTTACGAAAGCCACTTTTCAGTAAGGTCAGAAAGGAAATGGGTTTAGAAAATTTGCGCATTGCTGTTTCGGGAGGTGCAGCATTATCGGCAAAGGTCGCTCAGGGACTTGCATTACTTGATATTCCGATATTCCAGGGTTATGGATTGACCGAGGCCGCACCGGTTGTATCAGTGAATCCTATGTCTCGTCCCAAAAATGACACTGTTGGAAAACCAATACCCGGAGTGGAAGTCAAAATCTCTGAACCAGATGAGAATGGAATCGGTGAGATCATTGTAAGGGGTCCCAATATAATGCTTGGGTACTATAATAACGAAAGGGCAACAAACGAAGTCATAAAAGACGGATGGCTTTATACTGGTGATCTTGGTTATATTGATGATGAAGGATATATACATATCACGGGTAGAAAAAAAAGTCTCATTGTGACTCCAACGGGAAAGAATATAATACCTGAAGAATTAGAGGAAAAATTGCTTACAAGTAAATGGATAAAAGAAGTTCTCGTCGTTCCCAGAATTGATCCCCAAACTAAAAATGAAGAAATTTGCGCATTGGTTTATCCTGATTATGAATTGTTAGAAAAGTATAGTATTGCCCATAATGTCAAATTAGAATTTTCTGAAATAGAAAAAATAATCAGAGATGAGATAAGAAAAATTAATGAAAATTTACCGGTTTACAAACGTATCACAAAGTTTGAGATCCGCGAAGATGAATTTCCTAAAACCACAACCCAGAAGATAAAACGGCATATGTTTATTGAGCAGAGTATTAAAGTTTAACGTTAAATTTTTTATTCAGGTTTTTCTCTACAACTGGTGGCACGAAGTTTGAAATATCACCACCTAATGATGCAATCTCTTTAGCCAAAGATGAACTGATAAAGATATAATTTTCTGAAGGCATAAGAAAGATCGTTTCAATCTGCGGTTTTAATTTTCTGTTCATTAAGGCAAGCTGAAATTCAAAGTCAAAATCTGATACTGCACGGATACCACGAATAATTACATTAGCTGAAACCGACTCTACAAATTCAACGAGTAATGAAGAGAATCCTTTTACTATAACTTTGTGATTATTCTTAAATACTTCATCTATCATCTTAATTCTCTCATCAAGAGTAAATAACGTCTTTTTAGGACGGGCACTAACACCAATAATTATCTTATCAAAGATCTTTGTTGCCCGATTTATCACATCAATATGTCCATAGGTTATCGGATCAAAGGTGCCTGCATAAACTGCCTTTTTCATTCTTAACTCCTTTTTAATTTTAAAAAAGATACAATTGTATCGCCATATTGTTTTTCTTTTATAATTTCATACTCTTTAATAATGGAACAAGGATTGAAATGTGAATACTCAATAACAATTGTGGATTCTTCTTTGAGCAGATGATAAAAATATAAAAGTTCCAGAGCTTCATTAAGGTATTCTGTTCGGTAAGGTGGGTCAATAAATACTAAATCAAATTTCATACCGCGCAATTTTTTTAATCCCGGGCGAAAATCCAATTTTATCACTTTTATTCTATCATTGAGATCGAGCGCCTTAATATTCTTTAAAAGTGCGGTGGGATTTTTTTCCATAAATATACAAAAGTGGGCACCTCTTGATAATGCCTCAATTCCCATTGCACCGGTCCCGGCAAACATATCTAAGACCAAGGCATCATTAACCTTCTCTCCCAAAATATTAAATATTGCTGAACGTACAATCGCCCTGGTGGGTCTGATACCGCTTTTCCCAACTTTAAGTTTTTTGCCTTTATACGAACCGGTAAGAATCCTCATTATTATTGAATGAACCCCGAAGCACATTTTGTGCTCCGGGGTTGTTTGATTATTTTGTGAATTTCTCTATATTACTTTATTATCGTCGGGGTGATGAATATCAATAACTCCCTGTCTTCATAAGTCGTTGCTGTTTCACGGAAGAGTGCACCTATGAGAGGAATGCTTTTCAATATCGGTATACCCCGTACACTTTTTGTCTCTTTCTTTCTAATAAAACCACCAATCACAACAGTATTACCATCTTTTACAAGAACCCTTGTATCCGCCTCAGAGGTGGTAATAATTGGTCTGCCTGCCAATGCGGATGCACGGTCAAGTTCACTCACCTCAGCATGAATCTCCATCGTAATTTCTTCTAGAGAGTTTATATGTGGCGTAACTTCAAGTTTTGTACCTACGGTGTAGAATTGTATCACAGTATTGCCGGCCATGTCCCTAGTAGGAATGCCAAACCTTTGTCCACCAAGGATTGATGCTTTTTTGTTATCCACTGCCGATACCCGTGGTGCAGAAATTGTGTTTGCTTTACCTTTTTCTTCTAATAAATTGATTGTCGCACTTACCTGTGCAAGAGATGGGATAGTTCCAATATTGAATACTCCATATCCTGCGATTGTTGGTGTTGGATTGCTTGTAACATCAACTCTTAATAATCTACTCTCAAGTCCTTTTAATGTCCAGTTGATACCGAGTCCCTGGGAATGAGATGCATCTACATCAACAACCTTTGCCATTATCTCTACCTGCGGCGTTGGTGTATCAAGCAATTTTACAAGTTGTTTAATCTTATCATGAATAGGTTCTACATCCGTAACTACTACGGAATTTGTTCTTTCATCAACATTTGCTTTACCCTTTGGCGAAAGCATTGCCTGAATTTTAGTCAACATTTCAGAAGGGCTTGCAAATTCAAGTTTATAAATATTGGAAATAAGAGGTAAATCAAAATCCTGTTTATCAAGATTTTCCGCCGTATCAACCCTTATTACACCAGGGTCTTCACGATAGGCATAACCAGCAGCACGTAAAATAATCTCTAATGCCTGCTTCCAGGGAACATTATGGAGTCTTACTGTAACCGTTCCTTTTACATCTTTTCCTGCAACAATATTAACACCCGCATATTCAGAAAGCGCCCTTAATACAGTGAGAATATCCGCATTCTCAAGATCAATACTAATGGGCCTTCCGGTTATACTGACCGGGGGTCTGGAACTCGGAACCGCTGGAGGCGGTGCCTCAGGTGCAACCGGGGCTGCTGCTTGAGTGGTTAATGCCTGCCATGTAGATATTGGAGCAGTTAAACCGGTCAGCAATGTTACAACAAAATTGTTGCCTTCAGTTGTTGTCAAGAATGAGTAATCTTGATTCAATTTTGCTACAACTCTTAATAAATCGGGTTGTCCAGTAAATCCCGTGATAGAAATATCTTTGATACCGCCTGTATTGAGAATATAATGTCTTCCTGTGAGATTGCTGGATACCCTGGAGCAGTCAATAACAATCCTTGAAGGGTCTTTAAGGCTAAAGGCATTGACGATAAATGGTCCATCCGCTTCAATTATTAATTTTGTATTTACTCCCTCAGATTTTACAACTATATCTTTAATAACCACACCATTCATTATTGAGAGTATTGAGAGAATTGTAAACAAAAATCTCATAATTTACCTCCTTTCTTTTCCCTCTTGGAGTCTTAGTTCATATTTTGTTATAACTCCTGCATGCATAATTTCAAAAATTATTGCCTGGCGCTTTATTTCACTTACATGACCACCAGCAACGCGGTCACCACGTTTTAAAATGTAACCGTTATCCTGGCCATCCTTGACAAGGGCATAATAACCACGATCTCCCCAGAGAATACCAATGAGACGAAGGTTTTCAGGACTCAAATGACCAGTCTTACCACCACCCAATTCCAACCCCAATAATGGAACAAATGGGTCTCTACGTCCTGCAGGTTCATAATCATATCTTTCTACAGGAAATAGAGAATCAGCAGTTGGAATCTGGTTTAGAATTACTATTAAAGTAAGAATACTACCGATGGCGTGGAGCACCACTTGGCACCTCCTGTTTTTTTATAACAGTATAAGTGATCGCCTGTAAATCAGCTTCAGTGCTGCGGTCTTTGCCTGGGTTAATTCTTATCGATGGGACATTTACAATCCTGGATAGATTGCCGATATTAGATAAAAATTTTCCAAGTTGATGATAACCACAAGCGACTTTGATCTGAACCGGAATTTCTGAATAATTTTGTTTGGGAACAGGACCACTCGGTTTAAAGAGCAAAAAACTCACACCCGCTTTTGTACCGGAATTTGAGATTTGCTGAATCAATTTTGGAATCTCCTTTTCCTGAGGGAGCATTTCCTTAGCAATTTCCCATTCGGCTTCAAGTCTTGCTATCCTTGCCTGGAGTTCAGGTAGGCGCGCCTTAGCTGCCTCTGCTTCCTGAACTTTGATCTGGAGTGAATTCCTTTTTTCCTCAAGAGCCTTTATCTTATTTTGATTTGAGGTATAAGGAAACCTAAAAAATAGAATTAACACCAGTATTATGAGGATAAAAAATACAATTGTCTGCTGGGTTTTTGATTCTTTTAGATTCATCTCGTACCTCCAATTGAATCAATTCTAACATTTGCGGTAAGTGTAAATTCCATCATTTCCTGTTTTTCAACAGTCCTTTTTTCCAAAACAGTCAAATCTACATCACCAATATAAGGCGATTCTTCAAGTCGATTCATAAATTCAGCAACAAGAAGATTTGAGGCTGTTGTACCCTTGATATCAATATTCTGCGTTGATACATTGAGCATTGTTAACCATGTAAATTCCGGAATCCGCGCTGAAATTTCGTCAAGGATGTGTGCAATAAGAAAACGATTTTTATTGAGTTCCTTAATCGGACTAATTAGAGTCATCAAATCTTTTTCCCTTTGCTTCAAACTATCAACAGTTGCGACATAAATTTTTAGTTCATCAAGACGTGTTTGTAATTGATTTATATTACGATTGAGTCCACCAATTTTCGTACTTTGAATTATCAGGAAAAGGGCAATAATGATGACAACCACCGCAATTCCTAAAATATAAAGTGCACCTAATTTGATAGAAGGCAATTTAATCGGCGGTGCACCTGGTTTTGCGGCTTTTGCTTTCGGTGCCTTTGCCTTCTTAAGGCTGGGCGATAGATTTATTTTTATCATTAGTCCCCCCTTAATGCAAGGCCAACTGCCTGGGTTAAAACTGGACCAATCATTTCAACCCCTTCAGGTGCGAAAATTGAAGGGTCATAAAGAATATTTTTGAAAGGGTTAAATATTTCTACACCTACATTCAAGCGTCGTTTTAGATAATCAACCATATTTGAAATCAATGCACCCCCACCCGTGATATACATTTTGCTCACTCTTTCTTCACCCGTTACCGTAGAGAGAAACTGGAGACTTCTTTCAATCTGTGTGCTAAGATCATTAACAAACGATTCAAAAACACCGTGAATTGAATCCTGAGATGCACCAACCGGGATTGTTCCTTTAACTGCATTTGCTGCATCTTCATAATTGAAGCCGATCTCTTTTTGTAATTTATTTATATAGGAATTGACACCGTAGTACACATCTCGTGCGAGTAAAGACGAACCACCTTTAATCACATTTATTATTGTCATTCCTGCGCCAATATTTACCAATGCAATTGCTTCATCCGGACTTGGCTGATAATTATATTCAAATGCATTTTGCAGAGCAAAGGCAGAGGTATCAATGATAATCGGGTTGAGGTTTAGTTCTTTCAGAAGGACGGTCAGATTATTTATCAATTCATTTTTTGCTGCAACAAGAACAACTTCCTGTTGATTCTCGCCGTAGTTGGGATTCACTACATCAAAATCCAGGGAGACTTCGTTGATATCAAATGGTACATATTGTTCTGCCTCCCACTTTATTTGTTCTTTCGTTTCTGCCTCGCTCAAACGGTCCATAACAATCCGTTTTATTATCACATCCCTTCCCGCAAGACCGATTACGACATCCTTGGTTGTGATATTGCGGGATTCAAAAAGAGTTCTAATTGAGTCCAGGACTGCTTCCCGGTCAATAATTTCCCCCTCAACAATTGCATCCGGCAATATCTTAGAGATCCCGTAATTTATTAGTCTTTTGGTCTTACCGGGCAAAAGTTCGACGACCTTTGTTTGACTTGACCCTATATCAAGACCAACTACTTTTTTCTTTTTTCCAAACATATTCACTCCTTTGCTCTTTTACTAAATTCTACACAAACTCCAAATGGGACTTTACCCCCTAATAGATTAAATTTGAATATTATATATATAATTAACGGAATGTCAAGAGCCAAATTCATTATTTTTACCTACTGAACGAAAATTAAACGATTTTTTCGATTCGAGTAAGAATTTATCCAAATCCCCTTTTTTGATATGAAATCTAATTTCTCTCATAAGCTGTGTATAAAACATTATATTATGATAACTAACAAGACGACCCGCAAGTGCCTCACCTGCATTAAAAAGGTGTCTGATATATGCACGGCTGAAGTTTCTGCAGGTATAACAACTACAATTTTTATCGAGTGGGGAATCATCTCTGGTATACCGACTGCTTTTTATAATCAACTTACCCTCTGATGTAAATGCCATTCCAGTTCTACCATTACGGGTTGGAAGGACACAATCAAAAAGGTCAACACCGAGTCTCACCGCCTCAAGAATATCCTCGGGATAACCACAGCCCATTAAGTATCTGAGTTTATTTTCTGGTATGATTTCATTAACTACATTTACCATTTCCATAGTTAAGTGTGATGGTTCACCTATCATCAATCCTCCAATTCCATAACCTGGAAATTTCAATTCAAGTAGGCGATAGGTACATTCTCTTCTAAGTTCTTTGAAAGTACCACCCTGGATAATTGCAAATATACGGGGTTTTTTTTTACTTTTAAACTCCGCTCTGCCCAGTTTACCGTTCTTTCCACAGCAATACGTGCCTCAATGAACTCTGAAGGATAAGGTGTGAAAAAATCAAGACACATTGCAATATTGGTTCCTAAGTCGCGTTGAACCTCAATCGCTTTTTCCGGGGTTAAATGAATACGACTACCATCAATATGTGAAAAAAATGTCAATCCATTATCATCAACATTTCTTAATTCGCTCAACGAATATGCCTGGAATCCCCCTGAATCAGTCAGGATTGCCCTTTCCCAACTCATAAATTTATGTATACCTCCAAGTTTTTTTACAAGTGCAGTCCCCGGTCTTTGCATCAAATGATATGTATTACAGACAATTATCTCAACCCCAATTTTTTTTAACTCATCAGGCGAAATCATCTTTACACAACCCTGGGTTGCCACGGGCATAAAATTTGGTGTTTTGACTTCGAAATGTCTTGTTTTCAAAAGGCCTAATCTTGCCTTCGTATTACGGTCTTTCTGCAATAACTTAAACATACTGATATCATACATAATTATTCAATCTTGTCAATAATTATTGAGTCTGAGTCCTCCTCACTTTTCGCTTGTTAAAATTAGGAAAT
>FMJZ01093855.1_pt1 | contig 33525 bp, 30 predicted proteins | sample 1987881 | NCBI WGS metagenome assembly FMJZ01 (sample SAMEA4378227, study PRJEB15110) | soil metagenome | biome: soil; feature: Field; material: Soil | place: India | collected 2015-03-11 | depth 0 m
CACCTCTCCCCGCGTCGGGGAGAGGTTGGGAGAGGGGTTTGTGGCTCTTATCCCCCTACGTATTCTGCCTGACCGCGTTGCGGATGTCTATCAGCCGTTTCATCACGTGGTACAGGTTGCCCTGCCACCCGCGCGTGCCGAAGGCGTCGTGCAGGTCTTTGTACAGCGCGAACAGCTCGCCGTATACTGCCTGCGCCTCCGGGTTCGGCTCGTAAGCGACGTCCTTCAGTCCGCACATCGCCGCCTGCGCCTCTTCAAAGGTGGCATAGCCCCCTGCATCCCTGCCAGCTACGACCGCGCCCGCAATCGCCGCGCCCAGCGCACAGGTCTGCGAGGAACGCGCCAGACGAATGGTGCGCCCGCTGACATCCGCCAGAATCTGCATCACCAGCGGGTTCTTTTCTGCCACACCGCCGCAGGCAATCACGTCCCGAATGGCTACCCCGTACTGCTCCAGCTGGTTCATAATCACCAGCGAGCCGAAACAGGTGGCTTCAATCAGCGCGCGGTAAATCTCCTCCGGCGTGGTGTGCAGGGTCTGCCCAACCAGCAGTCCCACCAGCCGCTGGTCGCCCAGAATGGAGCGGTTGCCGTTGTTCCAGTCCAGCGCAAGTAATCCTGACTGACCGGCTTTGAGTTGCTGGGCTTTCACCGTCAGCGCCTCGTGCGAACCCAGGTCGGGACCACCCGGCTCGATGTAGTTGACGAACCAGTTATAGATGTCGCCAAATGCACTCTGTCCCAGCTCAATGCCGAAGTATCCGGGCAGGATGGAGCCGTCCACAATCCCTGTCGTACCCGGAATATCCGCCAGCGCTTCGGTGTTGGGCACGACCATCATGTCACAGCACGAAGTGCCGATGATTTTGACCAGCGTGCCCGGCTTGATTCCTGCCCCCACGCCGCCCAGATGGGCATCAAACGCGCCTACCGCCACCGGGATACCTTCGGGCAAGCCCAGTTTTGCCGCCCATTCCGCGGTGAGGCGTCCTGCAGGATGGTCGGAGGTGTAGGCAACGTCGTACAGGCGGTCGCGCAGCTCCGCCAGCTTCGGATGCAGGGCAGAGAGGAACTCCTTATCGGGCAGACCGCCCCACTGCGGGTTATACAACGCTTTGTGTCCCGCTGCGCACACTCCGCGCAGGATGCGCGAGGGGTGGTCGTTACCGGTGAGCACGGCAGGTATCCAGTCGGCACACTCTACCCAGGTATAAGCGGACTCGAAGACCTCGGGGTCGGTGTTCAGGCAGTGCCACACCTTCGCCCAGAACCACTCGGACGAGTAGGAGTTTCCACACTTGGCAAGGTACTGTGGGCGCAGGCGCGCGGCGGTCTCGGTGATGGTCACCGCCTCCTGGGTGGAGGTGTGGTCTTTCCACAGCCAAGCCATCGCGTTCAGGTTGTTCTTGAAACGCTCGTGGAATGCCAGAGGCACGCCGTTTTCGTCCACGGGAAGGGGGGTGCTGCCGGTGGTGTCCACACCGATACCGATGATTCGCTCAGGCGCAAAGTCGGGGTTGTTGCGTCGGGCATCTTCCAGCGCGGCACGCACCGATACTTCTGCTCCCTGCAGATAGTCGGCGGGATGCTGGCGGGCGAGGTTGGGGTCGGAGCTGTCCAACAGGATACCTGCGTCGCCATGGGGATATTCGAAGACGGCTGTGCCCGCCTCATAGCCGTCCTGCACCCGCACCACCAGCGTGCGCACCGAGTTGGTTCCGTAGTCCAGTCCGATGACGTACTTGGGTTGCATCGTTTACCCCTCCTGACGGTCGTCGCTTCTCGTAAACCGCTTCGACAGCACAGGAGGGGTTTCCTCTGGGCAATAAACAGCCAGAACCCTCCACCACCCGCAGTAAGTATGGTATCATAGAAAAAGGAGTGGCTCTATGGCTCTGCATCGTACCAGGCTGACCATATTCGCGCTCTTCTGGGCGTTGTGGGTGATGGTGTTGCCCTTTGCGCACCATCATCTCATGCGCACGCCTCGGGAGGGCACGGGTATTCACTGCGGGGGGCAGTCGTGTGCGGTGCAATGCGTAGCGTGCGTCTGGGAGTCTACCAGCACCGCAGAGGTCGAGCAGACCCCGCTTTTTATCCCCCCGCTGGAAGCTCCCGATTTTTCTGTACCTGCCTTACCCTCGGTTTGCCGTCTTCTGACGGGCGGTTCCGCTCCACGCGCCCCTCCTTTGGGATAGGAATACCTCTTGTACAGGGCTATTCTACTGCTCATCACATCCAGCAGTAGATAATGTGTTTCATATCACCATTAGTCAAAGGAGGTTTTCGAAACAATGCGCACTTTTCTGCTGACAGTGTTGCTGTTGGCGTGCGGCGCTGTGGGTTTTGCCCTCGCGGCGCCGGATCCCGCCCTGCAGGCGGAAATAGAGGCACTCAAAACGCAAATCCAGCAGATGACCGAACGTCTGCGTGAACTGGAGCAGAAGATGGCGGAGCAGGAGGCGCAACCGCCTGCCCCTGCAGCGCCGGTCACCAACCTGCCCCAGATTAGCGTGGTGGCGAACGGCAGCGCCCTGTTCCAGGACCGCAAACGCGACGAGAACCGTAACCGCTTTGAACAGAGCGAGATCGAAATCGCCTTCCAGAGCTTTGTGTACCCCAGCATCCGCTTCGACACCATCGTCGCTTTTGATAAGGAGAAACACTTCTCGGGTTCGGTGGAGGAGGCGTACGCCACCATCATCCAGCTGGGCAACACGCCGCTTGGGGCGCGGCTGGGGCGGATGCGCCTGCCGTTCGGGCGGGTTAACCCGATACATCCCCATCAGCTGCTGTACAGCGACCTGCCCCTGCCGCTGGTGAACCTGCTGGGCGACCACGGCGCCATCTCGAACGGCGGCACGTTGAGCTACCTCATTCCAGCACGCAACTTGTATGCCGACCTGAGGGTGGGGCTGTTCACTCTGGAGGGCCATGCCGCTCTGGGTGTGCCACACGAACACGAGCACGAAGGCGAAGCGGAGGAGGAACATGACCCGGCGCAGTTCGGCGCGGAGGGGCAGCTGCTCAGGATGGCTCGGCTGACGCTGGCGCCCGTGATTAACCCCGATAACGAGCTGGAAATCGGGCTGTCGGGGCTGACCACAAAGGCAGTCAACGGCGACAACCTGCGCGTGCTGGGAGTGGATTTCCAGTACCGTCGGTTCTACGGCGCCGCGCAGAGGCTCCTGCTGTCGGGCGAGTGGTTCCAGCATCGGCGAGAGAGCGCAGGGCGCGGCGTCAACCGACAGGGCTACTACTTACTCGCCTCCTATAAGCCCGACCGCTACTGGGAGTACGGCGTGCGCTATGACTGGTCTCAACGAGCATACCTGCACGAGGAGGACGACGTGACCGGTGCTGACCGCGCGCTCAGTGCGATACTCACCTATCGCCTGAACGAACAGTCCTACCTTCGCCTGCAGTGGCGTAACCTGAAGCCCGCCGATGACGACATGCGCAACGAGCTGATTTTTCAGCTGATGTTCGGCTTCGGACCGCACTCGCATCCGCTGGAGAGCACGCAATAAGGAGGTTCAGCCATGAGATACATTCTAATAACGCTATATGCCATGCTGGCAACGCTTCCGGCGATGGCGCAGGTGCGCGTGGTAGCCACCTTCACCGACCTCGCCGACATCACCCGCCAGATTGGTGGAAACCGTGTGCAGGTGACCGCACTCGCTCGTCCACAGGACGACTTCCATCTGGTCACTCCTCGTCCGAGCATGGCGCTGGAGCTGTCCCGTGCCAAACTGTTCGTCCGGGTGGGGATGGACCTCGACCTGTGGGCGGATGACCTGTTGAGCGCGGCCCGAAACTCGTACATCCTGCGCGGCTCGCCGGGCTACGTGGACTGCTCGGTGCGGGTCAAGAAGCTGGAAGTGCCCACCACCCGGGTAGACCCCTCCATGGGCGACATCCACATCTACGGCAACCCGCACTATCTGTTTGACCCTGCCAACGCCAAACTCGCAGCGCAGGAGATACTGGAGGGGCTGAAGCGCGTGGACTCCGCCCATGCCGCCGAATATGAGCAACGCTACAGGGCGTTTGTCCAGCGGCTGGACGAGTACCTCAAGCGATGGCAGGAGATCATGGCGCCCTATAGAGGCAAGCCGGTGGTGGTGTACCACAAGAGCCTGCCCTACTTCCTGCAGCGGTTCGGTCTGCAGGAACTGGCAACGGTGGAGCCCAAGCCGGGCATTCCTCCTTCACCGGGCTACCTGCGCGAGGTGATTGCCCGCATGAAAAGCGCGAACTGCCGGGTTATCCTGCTGGAGCACTTCCGACCGCGGCGGTTCGCCGATGCCATCGCGCGGGAGACGGGTGCCAAGGTGGTGGTGCTGCCCGCCGCCGTGGGGGCAGAGGGTACTACCGATTACTTCAGCATGATAGACGCGATGGTGCGTCGCGTAGCGTCTGCGCTGTCCGGTTCGTAAGCAACAGGCTGGGGGGCGTTCATGCCCCCAGCAACGCATGGAGGTAACGAGATGCAAACCGCACCGCTCGTACGGTTCCGGAACGCCACGCTGGGCTATGGTCGGCGGCAGGTCGTGCTGGACAACGTGAATATGGACATCCTGCCGGGTGACTTTTTCGGGCTGGTCGGTCCCAACGGTTCAGGGAAGACCACTCTGCTTCGTGCTATCTTGGGGATACTCAAGCCCCTCTCTGGCGAGGCGATTCGTCAGCCCGGTCTGCGTATTGGCTATGTGCCTCAGCGCGAGATGCTGGACCCGCTGTTTCCGCTGACCGCCTTGGACATCGTGCTGATGGGCAGGTATCCGCAGGTTGGAGTGCTTCGTTCGCCCGGGCGGGCGCATCGCGAGCGAGCACTGGAGTGCCTCGACCAGGTGGGGATGGCAGAGCACGCGCACAAACTCTATCGCGACCTCTCGGGCGGACAGCGCCAGCGTGTGCTGATTGCCCGCGCCCTTGCCGTCGAGCCGAGCCTGCTGGTTCTGGATGAGCCCACCAACGGACTGGACCTACCCACCGAGGCATCCATTTTAGACCTGATGGAGCACCTCCACCGACGGCAGGCGATGACCATCGTGCTGGTGAGCCACGTGCTGAACGTGGTGGCGCGCTATGCCACACGAATCGGGGTGCTGATGGACGGCAGGCTGATAGCAGGCACAGCGGAAGAGATGATGCGCGAAGGGGTGCTGCGCGAGGTGTACGGCGTGGACGTATGCGTTCAGCAGATAGACCATCATTACCTGGTGACCGTTCGCGAGGCGCAGGAGGTGTGTGGGGCATGAGCGAGTGGATAGAGACCTGGCGTTCTCCGATAGTGCAGGATGCCCTGCGTGTTGGCGTTGTGCTTGCAATAGTAGGGGGCTGTTTGGGCGTGTATGTGGTTTTGAAGCGTATCGTATTCGTGGGCGCAGCGCTGGCGCAGGTGAGCGCAGCGGGAGTGGCGCTGGCTCTGCTGGTGGGCTGGAATCCGCTGTGGAGCTCCGCTCTGTTCGCCCTGGCGGCGTCTGCCTTCTTCGCACAGTCATGGGGCGAGCGGCGCATATCGCGCGAGTCGCTTATCGGCGCGGTGTTCCTGACCTTTTCTGCGCTGACCGTTCTGCTTGCTTCTAAAGGCGCGCACGGCATGGAAGAGGTCCAGCACCTGCTGGCTGGGGACATCCTTGCCGTCGCGCCCGAAGAGGTCGTCCGTATCGCATTGCTGGGTACGGCGGTGCTGGTGGTGTTTTTGCTGTTACGCAAGCAGTTTTTGCTGGTGGCGTTTGACGCGGAGACCGCGCAATCGCTGGGATACCGAACACGCTGGTGGGAGTTCGCCTTCTACCTGATGCTGGGTGGGTTTATCGGGGTGGTTATTCATCTGGTCGGGCTGGTGCTTATTTTCGGTTATCTGGTCCTGCCTGCGGTTGGTGCATTGATGCTGGTTCGGCGTATGACGCTGGTGGCTGGTGTGGCGGTGGTCAACGCCCTGCTGGCAACGGTGGCGGGACTGCTGGTGTCTGTACTCTTTGACCTGCCGACCACCGCCACGATACTGGTTTTCATGAGTGCGCTGGCTGGGGTAGAATCTCTGGCAGGCATTCGGATTGCCAGATAAACTGATACCGGAGACTTGAAAATTGGAAACAGCAGGGTTGCTCATCGGGGGGTTGGTATTGCTTCTTTTGGGCGGCGAGTGGCTGGTGCGAGGAGCATCGCGCCTTGCGCTGTCGCTGGGCGTTTCGCGCGTGATTATCGGGCTGAGCCTGGTGGCTTTTGGCACCAGCGCGCCAGAGATGGCGGTATCTGTGCTGTCCAGCTATAGAGGGCAATCTGGCATTGCGGTCGGCAATGTGGTTGGCAGTAACATTGTGAACGTGCTTCTGATACTGGGACTATCGGCGGTCGTGGCCCCTCTGGCGGTCAGCAAGCGCATCATTCGCATCGAGGTGCCCTTCATGATTGCCTGCTCCCTGCTGTTCCTTGCGCTGGGCTACGACGGTCTGCTTTCACGACTTGACGGATTCATTTTGGTAGCGATTTTCCTCTCCTACATGGCGTGGATGATGCACACCGCCAAAAAGGAGTCTGATATAGAAAAGGACCTGCCCGTCGGCGATACCGCAGCGCCGCCCTCTGCGCTGGGCTATCTGTATCTCGCAGGGCTGGTGGTTGCTGGGCTGGCGGGGCTGGTGCTGGGCTCGAACTGGCTGGTGGAGGGCGCGGTGGCTCTGGCGAGAACGATGGGCGTGAGCGAAGTTATCATTGGTTTGACGATAGTGGCGGTGGGCACGTCCCTCCCGGAGATGGCTACATCGGTCATCGCCAGCATCCGCGGGGAACGAGAGATTTCTGTCGGCAACGTAATCGGAAGCAACATCTTTAACATCCTCTCTATACTGGGCTTCAGCACGGTGGTTGCGCCTGCGGGGTTGGAAGTGCCTTCCGCGGTGGTGCGCTTCGATGCGCTGGTAATGATTGCGGTGTCGCTGGCGTGTTTGCCCATCTTCTTCAACGATTTCGAGATTAAGCGGTGGGAAGGTGGGCTGTTCGTGGCGTATTACATTTTTTACGTGGGCTATTTGATCCTGTACGCCAGCCAGCACGATGCGCTGAACGAGTACACTTTAGCCATGCGCTGGTTCGTGCTACCGTTTGTGGCGCTAACGCTGACACTTGTGCTCTTTCTGGCATGGCGGAAGCATGTCTGGCTGCCGCGCCGAGCAGTGGACGACCAGACGTGAACTGGGCGTAAAAAGGGGGGAGCGCGATGCAACGGTTTGGACTCTGGCTGGACGGTAGATGGCATGAAACCGACCGCTGGATAGAGGTGCATTCACCGTACGATGGTTCGCTGGTGGGCATGGTATCCGCAGGGGACGCTGAACATCTGGCGCAGGCGGTGGAGGCGGCACGGCGGGCAATGGCGCACCCTCTGCCGGCGTATCAGCGAGCGGAGATACTCAGCCGGGCAGCGGGGCTGGTGGAACAGCGACGTGAAGATTTCGCACGCACCATTGCCCTAGAGGCTGGCAAGCCCATCAGAACAGCACGTATTGAGGTCATGCGGGCGGTCGCGACCCTGACTTTCTCGGCGATAGAGGCGCGTACCCTGACGGGAGAGGTTGTGCCGATGGAAGGGGCGTCTGCCGGGGCAGGCAAAATGGCGTTCACCGTGCGCGAGCCGATTGGCGTGGTGGGGGCGATTACTCCGTTCAACTTCCCGCTGAATCTGGTCTGTCACAAGGTGGGTCCCGCCATCGCCGCGGGGTGCGCGGTGGTGCTCAAGCCTGCCAGTGCCACGCCCATCACCGCGCTGAAACTGGCAGAGGTATTTATGGAGGCTGACCTGCCACGCGGCTGGCTGAACGTTATCCCCGGCTCCGGCGGCGAGGTGGGCAACGCGCTGGTGGACCACCCTGATGTGCCCCTTATCTCCTTCACAGGCAGTGTGGAGGTCGGGCGGGCAATTCGGGAACGTGTACCCCACAAGAAGGTGCTGCTGGAGCTGGGCAATTCGTCGCCGCTGATTGTGCTGGAGGATGCCAACCTGGAGAGCGCAGCGCAGGCGGTAGCAACACACGGCTTCTCGCACGCGGGACAGAGCTGCATCTCCGTACAGCGCGTGCTGGTGCACGAACCCGTCGCCGATGCCTTTGAACAGCTGGTGGTGCAGAAGGTGCAGGAGCTGGGAGTGGGCGACCCCTTAGACGAGAAGACGCACGTGGGACCCCTGATTACCACCGCCGACCGCGACCGCGTGAAGGCATGGATTGACGAGGCGGTTTCGGCGGGGGCGCGCCTGTTGGCCGGGGGAACGATAGAGGGGAACCTGCTCCTGCCGACGGTGCTGGCAGACGTCACGCCCGACATGAAGGTGTTCTGCAGGGAGGTTTTCGGTCCGGTGGTGGCGTTAACGCGCTTCCGCACGGTGGACGAAGCGATTGAGCTGGCAAACGCTACCGAATACGGCTTGCAGGCAGGGGTGTTCACTGCCTCCATCCATATCGCCCTCGAGATGGCGAAACGTCTGCATTTCGGCGGCGTGCTGATTAACGAAGCGCCCACCTACCGCACCGACCAGATGCCGTACGGCGGGGTCAAAGCCAGCGGGAACACCCGCGAGGGACCCCACTACGCCGTACGCGAGATGACGATAGAGAAGCTGGTGGTGATTCAGACATAGCGTGGTGGGGACTTTGCCTGATGTCAGGGGATAGGGCAGGAACGGGTGGTGGAATACCGACAACCCTTCCTCACGCGCGCATCAGAAACATTGCTCAATCGCCCCGCCATTCCAGTGCCTTCTTCTGTAGCTCCATAGAGGTGTATTCATGCCGATATTCCCGGAGATCTCCTGCCCAATCCTGCCGCAGGGGCTTGCCTGTCCTGCGACTTCGCTTCTCCAGCAGAAACTGAACGAAGTCAGTGACCTCTTGCTGCAGTTCAGGCGGAAGCTGGCGTATCATCTCCTCTAGATTTTGCATGGCTTTCTCCTTAAAGCTCCGTGCATGCCTTGCTACGACTCTTCAGCAACGGGCCGGTTACGTTAGCGCGATGTCTTCTAGCACCAATCGCCGAAATACTTCCGGGTCGCTGAGCTTCGCGCCTCTTTGATTATAAGCCGCCGGGCGGGGGTAAGTCAACCGCACCGGTTAAACCTCGAACTCCACCCGCATGCCGTCATAAGCCAGCTCGATGCCATCGGGCAGATGGGCGCTGGTGGTGGCGTGGTCGTAGTCGTGCGACAGGTGGACGAAGGCAGTGCGTCGCGGTCGCAAACGCCGTACGACCTCAATAGCCTGCTCCAGGCAGAAGTGCGTGGGGTGAGGCTCGTAGCGCACTGCGTCCAGAAACAACCATTCCAGCCCCCGCAGGCGTGCCTCGGTCTCCGGCGGGATGTAAGACACATCAGTCACATAGGCAAACCCGCCCACACGAAACGCCAGAATGGGCAGCTGCCCGTGATACACGCGCAGGGGTTCAATCGTCGCGCCGCACAGGTGAAGTGGTGCCTCCAGCGGATACAGGCGCAGCTGGGGCTTGCCGCCCGCCAGCTGGGTGGGCATGAACACATACGCGAACGCCCGCTGGATGGTCTCCAGCACCTCCCGCTCAGCATAGATGGGCATCTCGCACCCCTGCAATTCGTTGAAGCGACGAATATCATCCAGCCCGAACAGATGGTCGGCGTGCGCGTGGGTGTACAGCACCGCGTCCACCCGCTCCACCCCGAAACGGATGCACTGCAGGCGCAGTTCGGGCGGAGTGTCAATCAACACGTTGCCTTCGGGAAGCTCTAACAGCACGCAGGGGCGGGCGCGCTGGTTGCGTACATCCTCAGAAGTACAAACAGGGCAACGGCATCCGATCATCGGCACGCCGTGCGAAGTGCCACTGCCCAGTACCAGAACGCCTGCAACAGCCATAGCAGGAATATCTTACCCCGAAAGTCAAAAGGAAAGGAGGCACTCAAACGTTTAAGATGCAGGAGGATATCGGATGCAGATTCGTCTCAACACCATTGGCTATCTGCCTTCCGCACCCAAGCGGGCGTCGGTTGCAGGCAGTTTCTCGCGCTTTCGTGTAGTGCGCGTGAAGGATGGCAAGACGGTATACAGCGGCGAGGCGGAAGGACCCATCACCAACGCCGACACCGACGAACAGCTCACCATCGCCGACTTCAGCGCACTCAAAACCCCCGGCGAGTACCGTCTGGAGATACCGGGCATTGGCTCCTCACCACCGTTCAGGATTGGCGCGGACGTCTATAACTTCGCCTTCTACACGGCAACGCGCGCGATGTACCTGTGGCGCTGCGGCACGGCGGTCTCCGGCAAACACGGCGGCGATACCTTCGCCCACGCCGCCTGCCACCTGCAGGACGCCTACATGGACTATGTGGGCGGGGGAAACGTGCGCCGGGATGCAACGGGCGGCTGGCACGATGCGGGCGACTACAACAAGTACGTGGTCAACGCCGGCGTGACGGTGGGCGTGATGCTGAGGGCATGGGAGGATTTTGGCAGCCGCCTGCGCCGGGTACGCCTGAACATCCCCGAATCGGGAGGCAAACTGCCCGACTACCTCGCTGAGATAAAGTGGGAGATGGACTGGCTGTTGAAGATGCAGGCGGATAACGGTTCGGTGTACCACAAGGTCAGCACGCTTCGGTTCGGTGGATTCATCCTGCCCGAGCAGGAGAAGGAGCCTCGCTACTACGCCGGATGGAGCACCGCCGCCACCGCCGATTTCGTGGCGATGACCGCCGGCTTTGCGCGGGCGGTCAAACCGTATGACCCGGAGTATGCGAACCGCTGCCTGCAGGCTGCGCAGAAGGGCTGGCGCTTCCTCCAGCAGAACCCTCGCAACATCCCTGCCGACCTGCGCGGCTTCTTCACCGGAGCGTACCAGAGTGACGACACAGATGACCGCCTGTGGGCGGTGGCAGAGCTGTGGGAGAGTACCGGCGACCGTGCACTCCTGCGCGATTTGGAGGAGCGTATCCGCGCTTACCAGGGGCAGTTCGAGCCTGTTTTCGACTGGGGCAACGTGCGCAATCTGGGGATGCTGGTGTATCTGTTCTCGCGCAAGGGCGGACGCGACCCCAAACTGCTCGCGCAGGTGAAGGAGAACCTGCTATCGGTTGCAGACGGCATCGTACGCACCGCGAAGGCACACGGCTACGCCCGCCCGTTAGGAAGCCTCTATTACTGGGGCTGTAACGGCGCGGTCGCCCGACAGACGGTGCTCCTGTACGCCGCCTATCGCCTGACGAAGAAGCCGGAATACCTGCACACTGTTCTGGACGCGCTCAATCACCTGTTCGGGCGCAACTATTTCGGGCGTTCGTTCGTCACCGGGCTGGGCTATCAGCCGCCGATGCGCCCCCATGACCGCCGCTCTGGTGGCGACAAAGTGGATGCTCCCTGGCCTGGCTATCTGGTGGGCGGCGCGGAACGGGGCGCCAAAGACTGGCGCGATGAAGAGGCAGACTATCGCACCAACGAAATCGCCATCAACTGGAACGCTGCGCTCATCTACGCGCTGGCAGCGTTCGTATCAGTCTGAGCGCAAGGAAAAGGGGGCTGAGAGGCAGAAACGTTCCATAAAGACCCGTTCTGAGGAAGAGCAACATGACGCACAAAGAGAGACTGTTAGCGGTGTTCCAGGGACGGCGCCCCGACGTCATCCCCTGGTACGCCGATTTGACCTACTGGTACAGCGCGGAAGTGGTTAAGGGGACGCTGCCGGAAAAGTACCGCGGCGATGGCGTGGTGCAACTCTATAAAGACCTGAACGTGGGCGCGCACGAGCATGTGCTCAACTGTCCCTGGCGCACCGAATACGAGGACGTGCGGATACAGGTGGAAGAGGAGCGCGACGCCGATGGGCGACCGATACGCACCCGAACCAGCTGGATTACGCCCATCGGCACGCTGTCGCAGGTGCAGGAGTTCGAACCCAACTCCTACTGCTGGGCGTATCGCGAGTACCCGGTCAAAAGCCCCGAAGACCTGAAAATACTGCGCTTCATCTTCCAGCACCAGCACGTCATCCCTGACTACACCGAGCAGTACCGCCAGATCGAACTGTTTGGCGACTGGGGCGTGGCGGCGTCCATGCCCAACCGCACCCCGATGGCGAACCTGTTCGTGATATGGATGGGCGTGACCAACACCAGCTATGCCCTGGCAGATGCCCCCGAAGAGATTGAAGAGACCATCGAGGTGATGTCGGCGGCGGAGGACGCCATATACGAAATCATCTGTCACTCCCCGGCGCCTCTGGTATACTTCCCCGATAACATCACGGGCGAGGTGGTCAGTCCGCGAATCTTCCAGAAGTACTACGCGCCGTACTACCGACGACGGGCGGAACAGCTCCATCGGGCGGGCAAATACATCTTCGTGCACATCGACGGCACGTTCAAGAACCTCTTGCCCTACGTGGGACCGACCGGCGTGGATTGCGCCCAATCGTTGACGCCCGCACCGGTGGGCGACGTGCCTCTGGAAGACTTCCGAACGCTTGCCGGACCCGACCTGATCCTGTGGGGAGGCGTGCCTGCCGCCTTTTTCAGCCCCATCTATCCCGAAGAGGCACTGCGCGACATCGTGCTCAAAGCCATTCGCCTCTACAAGCACGACCCGCGATTCATGCTATGTGTGTGCGACCAGGTACCGCCTGATGGCATCATCGAGCGCGTCAGGATGGTCAGCGACCTGGTGGAAGAGCACGGGCGAATCGAGGAGTGATTACCGGTGGAGCAGTTCCACCACTTTGTGCGCAATCTGGGGCAGGGGAAGCACAAACTCTGCCCCACCTAAGGCGATAGCCTCGCGCGGCATCCCGAATACCACGCAGGTCTGTTCATCCTGGGCGATGGTGCACGCACCGGCGTCGCGCATCTTCTTCATGCCCCTTGCACCGTCCGCGCCCATGCCGGTCAGCAGAACCCCCACCGCCGCAGAGCCGCTGGTCTGCGCCACCGAATCGAACAGCACATCTACCGATGGACGGTGGCGGTTGACCGGCTCGGTCTGCACCACCCGGGCGCGGTACTGCGAGCCGTTACGGCTCACCTGCAGGTGGTAATCGCCCGGCGCGATGTAGGCGTGCCCCGGTTCCAGCAGGTCGCCGTCTTCGGCTTCCTTCACGCGCACCGTGCACAGCTTGTCCAGCCGTTCGGCGAACGAGCGGGTAAACACCGGCGGCATGTGCTGAACAATCACAATGGGGGGCACTTCGGCGGGCAAGCCTTGTAGAACCTGCCGAATCGCCTCGGGACCGCCGGTGGACGCGCCGATGGCTATCAAATGTGCGGTGCACTGTCCACGCTTCGCCAGCGGTGGGGAAGCCACTGGTGTTACCGCCTCAGTATGCGCCGTTCGCACCCGCGCCCGCGCGGCGGTTTTCACCTTCATCACAATCTCGTGGGACAGGGCGGACATTCCCGTGAAGATGCTCTCGGTGGGCTTGGCGATGAAGTCCACCGCGCCTATCTCCAGCGCCTTCAGGGTGACCTCACTGCCCTGGCGGGTGAGCGTGGAGACCATCACCACAGGCATCGGATGGGTGCGCATCAGCTTCGAGAGGAACGTGATGCCGTCCATGCGCGGCATCTCCACGTCCAGCGTCAGCACATCAGGCTTGAGCTGAACGATTTTGTCGTAGGCGTCAATGGGATCAGTCGCCGTGCCTACGACCTCGATCTCGCTGTCCCGCGACAGGATGTCCTTGAGCAGCTGGCGAATAACAACCGAGTCGTCAACAATCAGCACACGAACGGGGCGACCTTCTGCCATCGGCATGCTCCTGAAGCCATGGTGTGCACGTTCCCATTATCGGCAGGAACGCGATGGGGCTTCAGGAGTTGCGCTCGATGGTGCTGCAGGCGAACTGCGAGAACGGTCCCGAGGTGCACTTGCCGCACGCCAGCGCGGTGGTTTCGAATATCGCCTCCGTCAGGATTTGCGGCTTGCGATAGGGCTTGCGCTCCCTTGAACGGTTCTGAGATGTCTCTGTTTCACGGTGTTTATCCAACCTGTTCACCTCCCGCCTGTTCAATCTCCTCTTCCGAGGTGGGATGGTCGCTGATGAACGCCACTCCTTTATCCCTCAGCGCCTGGGCAAAAGCCAGCACGTCGGGCAGAACCTCTTCCGCCGTGACGTCGTACGTCTGCGTCAGCTCCTGCGCTATCTGTGCCAGTGTGCGGCTGCCGTCTGCCAGCCGCCAGATGGCGGTTCCCACCTCGTTCAGGCTGTGCAGTTCCCGCTCCTGCGGCGAGATGACCACTGCCTCCCCTTCAATAATCCGCCATGCCAGAAACGGCGAACGCACCAGATAGTGCTCTGGAGTTACTTGAACTGTCGACGTCTCCATCTCCATACCTTGCGAAGCCCGTGCACGACGCGCGGGGCGCGCGTCTGCAGTATACCGTACAACCACCACGCTCCACTATAGGGCGAGAAACGCTTCTTGCCGCGCCAGACGGTGCGCACCTCGCCCAGCACCTGTTCGCGAACCACCTGCTCTTCGTCCTCCAGGCTGTCGCCGCGCAGAACAATCTTCCCATCCGCTACCGATACCACGCGGTGACAGCGAAGCCCCCACGGCGTGTTGACCAGCGCAATCATGCCCGGCTTAATCCGCAGGGAAGGCACAATCTCTAACACATCCCCGCCCCGAATAAGGGGCGACATACTTGCGCCGCGCGCCTTCAGCCATACGCTCTCTCCCGCCCGGAGGCGCGACAGCAGGTCTGCGCTGTCAGGATTTAGCGGTTGGAACTCCCCTTCTGGTTCTTTCGCCATTGCCACATCACCTCGCTCAGGGTCGCCAGAGACGCGCCCGGATAGTACGCCTGCAGGATTTGCTCCATGCTCTGCCCCGCTCGCGCTCTGCCCGCCGCGCCCCACTGACACAGCCCTTTGCCGTGCCCGGAGCCACTGCCCTCGAACACAATCATGTTGCCCTGGTCCAGCCGCACGCTGAACAGCGTGGACGGCAGAGATAAACGACTGCGCAGCTGTACCCCACTGACCTCGCGCACCACCTCGCCACAGCGGATGCGCAGATTCAGCACGCGCCCGCCCGCGTCGGATTGCGCGATTTGCACGTCAACTTCTCCTTTCGGCGGCTCCTGGGCGGAATCCTGCTCGCCCGCCGCCTGCCATACCTCCATAAAGGCAAAGCCAACCTGCCAGCGATGCCGCGGGTTGTCGGCGCAGTAGTCCCTGCCCGCGTCGTCGCGGTCGGCAGGAGGGGGTTCTACCCCGTTGCCCAAGGCAGGCTGCCCCCCGCAGTCGGCGGTGTACACACCGTCCACCGGCAGGTCGCTGTTGACCAGTATTACCCCAGCTGTACCTCTGACCGCTGTGGTGGTGCTTTCCTTTTCGGCGTTCATCCCGCCGTACACCTGACAATGTATTCCGTCGCACACATCTGCGCCGTCTGCCTCATGTCTGAAACGGTTGCGCACCGTCCAGCTTCGCGCAGCGACTGCCTGTGCCTTCAACGCTTCGGCGGGAAAGCCGGGCGGCATCTCCAGCGGGACAACCCCCAGCAGATAGTCTTCCAGAGGCAGAACGTTCAGCACCTGAAGCCTGCTTCGATACACCCGCACCACGATTTTGCCCCGGTAACTGCGTCCGTTGTTGCCCTGTGCATCGGAGAGGGAGAGGGGAGCTTCACCCTGCAGGTTCCATTCCTTCGCCTCCAGCCGTTCGTCGCCAATCTGTAGCGCCACCTGCTCGCCGGCACGCTCGACCAGCACCGTTTCGCCCGCCGGAATCTCCCTCTGCGTTTCGCCCGAAACCACCTGCCAGCGTGCGCTGCAGGTAATATGCAGAGAGCTGTTCCGCCAGCGCGTCAGCCACACCCTGACCTCGGGATTGAAAGCCTGCTGTGCCAGCGATGGGAGGGCGAGCGCAAAGAGCAGGAAAAGCAGCGCTATGGCAGGTGCGCCCCTCATGCTTGCAGGCTCCGCAGGAATCGTTCGCGTGTTCTTTCGGGTAACAGCCATAGCGGATTCTGTTTCAGGATGGGCAGGATGATCTGACGAAGCATCCCTGCGTGGATCAGACGGCAGTAGGCGTTGCCCACCATCTCCTCGCGCATGGCGCCCGCTTCGCGCAGGGGTTCGTCTACCGCCGTGAAGTCGCGCTCCCACCGCCACAGGTGCAGACGGTTGCGCACCACGATTTCACGCCCCTCGGCGTCAACCACGATGCCGTCCGCCCACTCGTCCTGCAGGTGGTAAGGAACCTCTGCCAGCTCCTCCAGGGCGTGCAGACTGGTGTTGCTTTGCTGGTTACACCCGAGCAGGAGGATATATCCGTTCATGTCCATCAGCTTCACGTACGGACTGCCCTCGCCGCAGGGGGTAGTGCAGCGCTCATGTCCCTCGGTGTAGAAGTCGGCGCGCGCGCCCAGCGCAGTGACCGAATGCGTGGGATGCAAACTGCGCCGTACGCCCGGGTAGCGTCGGAACGTTTCCGGGATGATGCCAATCCATTTGGGGCAGGGCGTCGTGCGCACATCCATGCGCGGCGGGTTCTGCGGAGAATCCTGCGGTGAGCCGTTCAGCGCAGGCATCAGTATCGTTCCTGCCGGCGACACCGCCGACAGCAGTGCCTGAATGACGGTCTCCGCGCCTCCCTCCACCCAGCCGATACTGCTGAGCGAAGAGTGCACCAGCAGGTCCATTCCCCGCTGAACACCCAGCCGACGCAGTTCCTGCGTCAGTGTCTCTCTGTCGATTCCTATCTGCATCGGGTCAGCCGCCTCATCTTTATTATGCTGTACTATTCCGCTTGCATACGGCTTATGCCTGCTCTGTGAAGGATGACGCGGGACCATAAGTAAAGGTTACATAAACTGGCGCGGGTATTGACATTTTTGTTCGCGTCGCATAGAATCGGTGCAGAAGTCGGTGCACTGAGAGGTGTAGAGGGTGTTAGGGCAGGTCTCATTGGCTAACACGTTTGGGGACTCGTTGAAAAAGCTCTCACCTGCCGAGCAGAAGGCGGTAAAGCTTACCGTCTTCGACTTCTTCGAGAACCCTGCCTCGCCCGGACACTCGCTCCATCAGGTAGACAAAGCCCCCTGGCCCCACTGGTGGTCCTTGCGCGTGAATGACGACCTGCGCATTATCCTCGCGCATCAGGCAGATTCTTATGTCCTGTGTTATGTGGACCATCATGACGAGGCGTATCGCTGGGCGCAGCGCCGTCGGTTTGAGCAGGATATTACCGGAACACTGCGCGTTGTGCTGATAGAGGAGGAGATACAGCACGTTATCCAAACGGTGGAAGTCAATGCTCCTCTGAGCCGTTATGATAAAGAGTATCTGGTGCGCATTGGTATTCCCGCTTCGTGGGTGGATTATGTTCGGCACGCTTCGGAAGAGGACCTTATTGAACTCATTGACGAGTTCCCTGAAGAGGTCTGGGAGCGTGTGGAGGACCTGCTGAAGGGCAAGGTGGTGAAGATTCCTGAGCGTGTTGCTGTGGAGAGCCCACTACACCATCCCGACAGTCGGCGTCGTTTCTGGACGCCAGCCAGTTTGGAGGAGCTGAAGCGGTCGCTTGATATGCCATGGGAAAAATGGATGGTGTATCTTCACCCGCTACAGCGCGAGGCGGTGGAGACATATTACAGCGGTCCGGCGCGAGTATCGGGAGGCGCGGGCACCGGCAAGACGGTGGTGGCGATACATCGGACGGTGGAGCTTTCTCGTCGCTATCCCAGCGAGCGTATCCTGCTGACCACCTTCAGCCGCACGCTGGCTCAGCACCTCCGCCATCACCTGCAGCTGCTGATGGGCAGTGTGCCCCCCAGAGTGACAGTGGCAAACTTGCACTCTCTGGCGCGGGGCTGGTGCTCGCATCTCTATGGCGACAGATTCACCATTGCCGAGGACCAGCAAGTGTTTCAGCAACTGGAGTGGCTCAGGCTGGAACTGTGCCCCTCGTTTTCACCGGGCTTCGTGCGGATGGAGTGGGAGCGGGTGATTGAGCCGTGGAACATCCGAAGTCCGGAACAGTATCTCCACACTCAGCGGATAGGGCGCAAAGCTCCCCTGCGAGCAGAAGACAGACACAAGCTGTGGCAGGTGTTTGAAGCGTTATGGCGGTGGCTGGAGCAGAACAACCTGTTGACGTGGAGCATGTTGTGCTATCAGCTGGTGGGCGACGCAGACCTGCTACCACATTACCGGTGTATCGTCGTTGATGAAGCGCAGGACTTCGGTCCGGCGGAACTACTGCTGATTCGCGCCCTGTGCCCTGAGAACGCGGACGACCTGTTCCTGTGCGCAGACGCCGAACAGCGTATCTACCGTACGGTCTCACCCTGGTCTACGCTGGGCATCCACACGCGAGGCAGGAGCACCCGTTTGCGCGTGAACTATCGAACCACCCGCCAGATCCAGTACTATGCCGAACGCATCCTCCCCGAATACGCCGAACAGGGAGACGACCTGCAGGACGAAACGCTCTCCCTGCGACCCCTGCCACTACTGCGCGGCGATGACCCGCGTATTCGCCCGGCGATTTCAGAAGCCAGAGAAGCGGAACTGCTTGCCGAGTGGTTGATGTTGCGGACACGGGAAGGCTATCAGCTCGGCGAGATGGGCGTGTTCGCCCGTACACGAAACTACCTGAAGGACTACATCGTGCCGGTATTAGAAAAATGCGGACTGCCTGTGCACTGGTTAGACGACCACAACCTGCCAGACCCCAACCGCGTCAACGTCGGCACGGCGCACCGGGCGAAGGGGCTGGAGTTTAAGGTGGTGGCGGTCGTGGGGGTATGCGCCTCCCTGTTTCCCCTGCAATCGGTTCTAAACGAGCACGAAGACCCCGTGGAGCGCATGGAGTTCGAGCGGTTGGAGCGGCAGCTGCTGTACGTCGCCTGCACCCGCGCCCGTGAAAAACTGTGGGTCAGCTATTGTGGCGTGCCCAGCCCCTACCTGCCCCCAGCGCCGCAGGATAAATCGCACTGAGAGAAGAACTCAAAACACCGAAAGCGATGAATAGAGCTATCACGGGCGTGATCACCACCATACTCAGCCTGCTGGCGGCGTGCGTTCTGGCACAGCCTCTGGTGGATGCTGGCGAGCCGTTCGGAAGGCTTCCGCTGGTGGACGAAGTACTCTGTGGTGACCCGAACGACCCGCACGAGTTTGCCGAATCCGCCCCCGGCGTCTCTTCGATAGAGACCATTCTGGGCAAGCGATGCCGGGTTCTGCCCTCTTCGCCAGAACAGAAAGGCACTGCATACTTCGCCTATCGCATCGGCAGGGGCAAGGGATTGAAACCCGGCGAGGCGTACGTGCTGGCGATAGACTATCCCGAAGATAAACCGCGCACGGTGCACGTGGTGAACCGCGGCTGTGAGGTGTTCCAGGGATTTCATACGGGCAATGCGCTGGGCGATAGCATGCACGGCTATGTTGCCAGCAATCCCGAATCGCTGAAGCTACCGCTGTCGGGTTCCTATCGCACGTGGCGACAGATGTTCTTTCTCTTTGAACGCTTCTACCCTCTCAAACGCACCCGCGACGACCTGAACCGCCCCGATAAGCCAGAAGACGGCTTCTGGGTGATTATCCTGCGTCCCGACCCCGCCGACGACCCCACCTCCGCAGGTCCCGCAGTGCATCGTATCCGCCTGTTCCGTGTGCCGGACGTGCGCAGGCTGTACCTGCCGGTTCGTTTTCCTCCCGACCCTCTGCCCAGGCGATACATCTTCGTGCGTGAAGAGATGGCGGATACCTACGCCGAGTCCACCAATCCCCGACAGGCATCGCCGGGCGTGGACATGACCCGCTTCTTCGAGTTCAAGGCACACACCATGCGCTTTCTGGGCATCAACACCTTCTGCAAGGACCTGCTGGAGTTCGGGCACAATCAGGGCTGGGACGCCGGAGACGACAGCTGGTATGTGCCCTCGCACGACCCGAAGCGCTGGGAACGCATCCTCCAAATCGCCGCACAGCATGGGCTGACGGTCCTGCCCTACTACGAGTACGCGGGAAGCATGGGATTGAACAGAGTGGTTCAGTGTGCGCCGCTGAAGGGACCGGGACAGCCCTATACCGGCATCTGGTGGGGCGAACTGTACCATGCCGACGTGACCGACCCGCGCACGCTGGACGACGCCAGACGTCTGCTGGATGCCACTATTGTGCGTTTCAAGGGGCAGGTGAAGTTTCTGGGCGCGTGGTTTCGCAACCGGGTGAGCCATATCCCCATCTCGTTCGCGGATGACGTGCTGGCAAGGTTCAGCGCAGAGGCAAATGGCGGGCAGACGGTAACCCGCGAAATGCTGAGGGCGGATAGCAACCTGCTGGAACGCTACCGAAACTGGTGGCTGGGCAAGCGCAAAGAGTTCTTCCTCGCCCTGCGGGACTACCTGCGGGAGAAGGTATCGCCCGACTGCCTGATATTCTGGACAAACTGGACGGGTGAACCCGGTCCACCCCTGGACAGCGGCAAGACGGTGGTGACAGACGACGTGGACCTGTGGAAGCCGTTATTGCCCCAGTGGTGGCAGGCAGTGAGCCTGGAGGAACTGCTTCGCACCGACCGTTACCTGCGCAGTATCACCCGCTATCCCGACACCTGGGGAAGCGATGAATGGCAGCACGGGGAACCCCGCGCCGACGTGGAAAACTACCGCGATACCGAAGGGGTACTGTTCACCTATCCCTTCCATCGTATCTATTCAGTATCGCGCCCGGAGGACATGGATGCCTTCCGCACCCGTTCAGGTCTGGCGATGGTGCGCATGTATTCGCTGAACGAACACCGCGACGGCGGCATCCTCGGCGATTTTCTCTCCGATGTAGAGCGGGCGGGACCGTTCTGCATGGCGGCGGAGGTGCGCGCGGTGGCGTTTGGCGACCCCTTCTATCTGGGCTATCTGGTGGGCAATACCCACTATCGCGGCTTTCCCGAATATGTTCGCCGGTTCAACGCTGCCTTTCTCGCTCTGCCTGCCCTACCCAGCCAGCGACTGGAGGACGCCTGCGCAGACCCGGAAGTGGTGGTGCGGATGATTCCCACGCCGGGCAATCGGTTCGGCACCTACGTGGCGATTGCGCATATCGGCTGGCGGGCGAAGAGGGATGTGCGCATTGTCCTGCCTCTCGCCGGCAGAGTGGTGGATGCCGTAAGCGGACGCGAGATGAAACCCCTTCGCGCGGATGGAAAAGGGCTGGTACTGAAACTCTCGCTGGACGCCTGCGAACTGCGTGCCCTGCGTGTCCTTCCACCCTCCACCCCGCCCAGAAGATAGGCACGAACGTTCAACATCCTTCCGGGTGATGTTCAGGCTGGCATGTTATCGCCGTTCCATCCTCCAGCCTGAGCCAGGTGCGGAAGTCGCGCACGCCCTGTTCTAACTGGATCACCCGCGCTCCGCACAGGAAACCCTCTTTGCCGTAGCCGCCGTATCCGCTCACCCTGCCGTAGCACAGGCGAATGCCGTACAGGTTGCCCCAGTAGTCGTTGATATGCTCATGCCCCACGAAGGTGCCGATGACATCGCCCACCTCATGCAGGGCAGCGAAGAACCCCGTGTTGATTTTGGGAGCGCACACATCCTCATGCTTTTCCCCGTAGCAGACCTGCGTGCGCCACACCTCATCGTACTCGGGCAGGGGGATATGGAAGAAGGCGAGCGACGGGATGGTCTTTGCCTCCTCAGGTGCGATGCCCCATCGCTGGCGAACCTGCTGAGCGGTGCGCACGTACCACCCTATCTGGTCACGAGTAATCCATCCCCACCCGCCGATGTCGGTGGTAGCATAGCTGTTGGAATCGATACCCCACAGGAAAGCGGCAGGTCGCTCACCGTTCCTGCTCATGATGGGCAGGACATAGTTGCCCACTCCCGTAACGTTCTTCGGTCCGCGCCTGCCCACAAAGTGCGGACAGGTCTCCATCACGCGCCACAGCGCATCGCGGCTGAGGGATCCCTCGTCATCGTGGTTGCCCACCACCGCCGTCCACGGAAGGGAACGCTCCTCTATCGGCTGGACAAGCTGAAGCATTCCCTGCGCCGGGTCACGGCAGTCCGCCCCGCCCAGCATATCCCCGGTGAGGAACACTAGGTCGGGCCCTTCGCAATCCAGTACAGCCTCAATCACCTCGCGCGTGCGTCGGTCGCGCTCGTCGAAGTTTGTCCAGTGCGTATCGGTCAACTGCACGATTTTGAAGGTGTCCGCACGGAATCGCAGAGTTCTGGACATCGGTTACTCCTTTCGGCATGGGTTCGCCTCTTTCTACGCCGTTTCGGGTAACCACTCCTGCCGGGAGAGACGTCTAATAGCACGTGATGGCAGAGACGTCTCAACATCAACATACTCGACGCAACCGCTGGAGGCTCATCATCCAGATAGCGCTGGTGTGGGCAACGGCGCAGGTTACGCTCGTAACCCTGCTCACGTGGGGCAGTCGGCGTGAGCGAGCGATTGTGCTGATGGCGGATGGACTGTTCCTGCTGTGGTGCGTTCTGGGCGGGTGGCTGATGTGGCGATACCGCGAACCCTTCGCCCGGTGGGTGGCAGGATGGCGGTTGGGCTGGCAGGTGAAATTTATTCTGCTCTGCACGCTCTTTGCGCTGATAGAGGAAGCCGTTACCACCACCATGACCAATCTGGCGCCTCTGTTCGGTGTGCGCATCGGCGAGGCATATATCACCGCCTCCACAAACTATCTGGATGTGGTGCTGGGGCACAGCGTCATCCTGTTCGTGCCGATGTTTGCGGCGTGGGCGTGGATGCTGTCGCGCTGGTCGTTTCGCCCTGCGTCGGTAATGGTGCTGTTCGGACTGACGGGCACGCTGGCGGAAACGGTTTCGTTCGGCTGGCACAACCTGCTGGGCTGGGGGTTCTGGCTGATGGTGTATGGCTTGATGGTGTATCTGCCCGCGTATGCCGTACGGGACAACGTGGGGAAACATCCGCCGCGTCCGAAACACTACGTGATGGCGGTGCTTCTGCCGTTCGCGTTCGCGGCGCCGGTGGCAGGCTTGGTCGGATACCTGCATCCGGTGAAAATACATTTCCCGCAAGTGGGGTCTTGAGTATTCTGCACGGTTATACTACAATATCAGCACCGGCACTTACGAAAGGCGGGGGTGGCGATGCGGCACAGCGTTTTCACAAATCTTTTGACCGTCTTGTTCTTAATTACCACAGCATCAGTGATAGCCCAGCAGAATCTGCCTCAAAACTGTGAAGAATGGATAGCTCTTGCTCAGCAGTATGAGCGTGCGCGAAGATACGAAAAGGCGGCTGAGGCATACGTCCATGCGCTAACGCTCCGACCGGACGATATACACCTGAACCTCAAGATTTGCGAGCTGTATCCTCTGGCGCGGTGGTGGTATATCCGCGCGGCGGAATCTCTCCTGCGCGCCCCCAACCCGGATCCGGAAGCCGTACAAAAGCTCTGCACGCTCCTGACAAAGCCTCTCCACCCTGAGATTTCAGACCCAGAGCAGAGGGATACCCCCTTAGCGCACCTTCCTAAAGACCTGCAGATTCGGCTTGCAGACCGCTTTGCGCCGCAGCTCTTTCTCAGCCCGCTGGCAGAGGCAAAGCATCGCTTACGGCTGGAGCAGTACGACCGCGTTGGGGAGCTTCTTCTTCAGATGGTGCGCCAAGGCGACCCGTTCGCCCCGCGGCAGCTGTATCGCACCATGGCAACAGAGGTCGGCGACTGGCGACGGCAGTTGGCGCAGGTCTGGGAAAAAGAAGCTACCAGAAGCAAGGATCCTGCACTTTTGATTGCCTTGCTGGATATGTACTGGCATCTGCAAGACCTGCCCTCTATCCGTCGCCTTTTTCCCAAAGCACTATCGGCGGTGCGGGGCGATTATCGCCGAATGCTGGCGCAGCTGATGCAGGAAATCGGCTGGGGTGAGGGTATCAAACAGGTGCCCATTGCGTTTGAAAGAGGACCCTCCCTGCAGCCCGTGCATCCAGTAGAACGTCAGGAAGCCGAACCCCAGCAGGCGAAAAGCCTTCTACGCGGTGATGCGGCTGAGTATTCACGGGGCGTTGTCCATCGTGCCTATGGGGAGGACCAGCGAAGGCACTATGTGGGGTTCGCCTACCCTCGCTTGGCAGAGCGTTACCGTGCCTCCGAGAACGGATGCATCCAGCTCGCAAGCCTATCGGTAAGCTTGGAAGCTGGGAAGATGTCTTCCGTACCCATCCTGCGGACATGGCGCGATGAGGATACCAGGCTGATTGCGCAGGTGGTGCGGCTGGCAGCAAGGCTGGTAAAGGAGGGACGCACTGCCCACGCGGAGCGCGAGGCTCAGCAAGCTCTGCCCCTGCATCCCGACTGGCAGGAGGGCGTGGCTCTCTGTATCAGGGTTATTCAGAAGGGCGTGCCCGCCGTTGTGCCGTTCGCACAGTGGCTAAATCGGGTGTGTGAGCCAGAGTGGCAACCACTGCATAAGTGCTATGAGCAGGTTTTCCAAGTGACTGGCGAGCAAACCGCCCGCGCGCTGTTTGTGGCTGTGCTTGCCTTAGGGGAGGAACCTCGTAATAACCAACCTCTTGTGCATTACGGCACGCTGGCAACCACACCCGGAGCCTATAACATTGACCAATATGCCTTCTCCCTGCGTATCGATAACCTATCTGCCCCGCGAGAGATACCTCCTCCAGCAGATGTGCAGTCGCTGGCAGAGTACCTGCCGCCACAGATGTGGAAGCCGTCCTTCTTCTGGCGCCTGACCTGGAACCTTCTGCCGTCGCCGCTGATTGCTCCGTTCGCTCAGCTGTATCCCGATACCGCCGTGTGCGTCCTGTATCGCCTCTTCACGGCGGCACACCAGAGGCAGAATGCGCGTATCAACGCGGATCTGGACGCACTACGAAAGGCACAACACTGGCATACGGTAGACTGGACACAGCTGCTGCTGGCGCTTCCATCCTTTCGATTCATTGCAGGAGAGGATGCCACCCTTCGTCTGGTGGATATTCTGCTGGCTCACGCTCCAGAAAAACACCGCATGGCTTTGCAAACACTCAAGGCGGAGACGTATGCGCTGAAGCAGCTGCGTACCAACTCTTCCTCTCCACGCACCGAACAGGCGTTCTGGCAGGCTATGAGTTATCCTGCGCCGCTCTACACACGTGTAGCCCTGGTCAACGGGATATGGGAACAGCACCCTGAACTGGCTTTTCGGCTTTTGCGTCGGCTATTACCCGACCTGCAAATGAACAGTGCGCCAGACCTCTCCCCCTCCTGGCACCGCCTGTATGATGATTTGCTAAGCCGCATCGTTAAAAAGAGACCTGAATTGGCTACAGAAGCCCACTCACTGGCGGACAATATTCCGTAAGTGATTTGCTCATCGACAGGGCGATGCGCAGAGCAGACTGAACCTCACTGAGGATCTGATGTGAGTTTCGATTGGTCAGAGTACGTCACCCGCTTTCGGAAAGCGGACAGTTCGGCGGCGAAGAGCACATTGTGCGCCCATCCCGCGTAATCCCCAAACCGCGCCCGGAAGAAATCGCCGACCTGCCAGTATACACGCTCCGTCAGGCTACGCCCGTTGAGCTCGGGCAGATAATCGCGCCGGGCAATCTGCCACACGTGTGTATCCACCGGTATCGCCTGCGGCTTGTCCAGCGAGAACAGACACACGCAATCGGCGATTTTGTGCCCCACGCCGGGCAGGGCGACCAGCGCGTGATGGGCTTCCTCGTAAGAGACCTCTCGCAGGCGGAACAGCCATTCCTCTCCCCGCTGGGCCAGTTCCCTCGCCGCACGCACCAGCACCCGCGCCCGGTAACCGAACCCCAGCGCAAACAGTTCCTCTTCCGATGCCCGCGCCAGAGCGTCCACCGATGGAAAGCGATGGTAAAGCACACCGTCCACCTCTGCCAGCGGTTGCCCATAGCGAGCGCATAGGTTGTTCACCATGCGGGTAATGCGCGCGATATTGTTCGCGCTGGAACAGAGAAAGCTGAAGAGGCACTCCACGGGGTCGGTGCGCAACACCCGCAAGCCCGGGAAGGCGGGGGCGACCATTGCAAAACGGTCATCCGCCCTCTGCCACTGCTGGTACAGCGGCGCAAGGGGGACGTGCAGATGAAAATAGTCGCGCAGGAGGCTGGTGATGTCGGCGTCCGGGATGCAGTGGTACAGCACGTCCCCCTCGGTCTGGTGCAGGGTTACCACGTATGAACCCAGCACGCCCCGCCACGTGTCCACACTCAGGGACTTCCAGCGAAAGGACTGCCCGCACACGAGCGTGACATCACAGCGCAATTCTTCCGGCGGTACGTGCAGAGATCGCCACATCACACGCCGTCAATCTGGTGGGCAGAGTATGCGCTAGCGTGCTCTTCCTCATGTTCCAGATGATACGACAGCACCGCCAGCTCCTGCAGGAACGAGACGTTACGCACCGTCACCCCTTCGGGGACGCGGAGGATGGTTGGCGCAAAGTTCAGGATGGCTTTGACCCCCGCCTCCACCAGCCTGTCGGCGACCTCCTGCGCTGCGCTGGCGGGAACGGCAATGATGCCGATGCGCGCCCGGATGCGCTCGTTGACCTCCTTCAGCCGATTCACGTCCAGAATCTCATGGTCCCACAACAGCCTGCCTATTTTGGCATAGTTGTTATCGAACACAGCGGCGATAATGAACTTGTGCTCACGCAGTCCGGGATACCCTACCAGCGCAGACCCCAGGTTGCCCGCACCGACCAACAGCATGGGCTGTTCCCTGTGGATTTTGAGGATACGAGCGATTCGCTGATGAAGTTCGCTTACCCGATAGCCGACCCCCGGCTTGCCGAATTCGCCGAAATAGGAGAGGTCTTTGCGGAACTGCGCGGCGTTGATGCCCGTCTGTTCCTCAATCTCGGCGGAGGAGACGGTGTGAACCTTCGCCGCTTCCAGATCACTGAGCAGGCGCAGATAGGTTGCCATACGCTCCAGCGTGGGAATAGGTACGCGATGATTGCCCGATTCCGCCTTTTTGCGATTTGTCATCTTCCTTGAACAACACTCCTCTCGTACCGACGGGTTTGTAAATATAGCATAACTAAGCAAAATTATACCTTTTCTCACAAAGTAGGTCAACACGCTTCGTTTCGGATAATCAATGCCCCCTCTCCCTTTGTACTGAAGATTGGGCGTTAGGCTTATCCGAGCCGTGTATACCTCCACGCCCGCCATAGCCGGTACAGTAAACCTATTGCGCCGTCGCTGTAGGCAACGGGCACACGCGGAAGCAGTAGCGGGTCATCCCCAACGCGCACGAGCCCTTTACGGATGGTGCAGGCAGATTCGTAACCGCACGCACGCACGGTCTGTACTATCTGCTCGTTGAGGTCGCCGTACGGATAGCAAAAGGCGAGAACCTCTGTGCCCGTCAGCTCCTGCAGGTCATTTTTGCACTGTGCAATCTCTCGCCAGGCATCTTCCGGCGGCAGGCGGGTCAGGTAAGGGTGGGTGAGGGTGTGTGCGCCGATTTCCCATCCCTGTCGGTGCAGTTCGGCAAGCTGCTCGCGACTCATTACCCGGTGGCGATGACGGGGCGCCCAGTCGGTTACACCTCCCAGCTTCTGGCTGACGGCAAACACCGTCGCGCGCCACCCGAACCGCTGAAGAATGGGCAGAGCGTAGTGGTATACGCCGAGCAGGGCATCGTCGAAGGTGAACACCACCGCGCGGCGAGGAAGACTGCCGGCACGCAGGTGCTCCTGCAGTTCGCTCAGGGTAAAGGCGCGAAACCCCATCATCTGAAGCAGACGGCACTGCCTGTACAGAGCCTGCGGCGAAACATTGAGATGGCGTTCTCGCTCGCCCACATTATGGTACATCAACACGGGTAGCATGTTCAGACAGCCAGCGCGCGGGCGTACACCGCTTCGATGTCACGCACCATGCGTTCGGGCGTGTAGTAGCGGTGGGAGAAGGTACGTGCGTTCTCGCCGAGATGCGCTCGCAGGTCGGCACGGGTCAGCAGTTCGTTCAGCGCATGCACCAAAGAGGCGGTGGTCAGGTCCACCAGCATCCCGGTCTCCCCGTCGCGCACCAGTTCGGGCAGTCCCCCTACCCGTGTGGCAACCACCGGCTTGCCCAGCGCCATCGCCTCCAGCGCCGCCATGCCGAACGTTTCCGAGCGCGACGGCATCGCCACGATGTCCACCGCCTGCATCAGCCTCGCCACGTCCGTGCGTAAGCCGGTGAAAAGCACGTGGTCCTCCACCTTCAGCTGGCGGGCACGCCGTCGGGCACGCTCTGCAAACGCGCTATCGGTGCTCCCCACGAACAGCACATAGGTGTTGGGATGGTCACGAAGTACCTGCGGCAGGCCCTCTATCAGCAGGTCCTGCCCCTTGATGGGCGAAACCTTTGCGAACACGCCGATGAGGTTGCTGCTGGGCGGAAGGGCAAACTCGTGACGCACCTCGCGGGAAGCCTGTGCCGCCGAGCCGTTCAGAGAGACGAAATCGGTGGCGTTGTACACGGTTTGCACCTCACTGGCGGGCACGCCGTGTTCGATCAGCCAGCGTCGCACCGCCTCGGAAACCGCGATTAACGGATTTCCCAGACGCGAAAGCCAGCGGTAGGCAGGGTCGGAGGTGAACACATGTACCGTAGACACCACCGGTTTGCGCGTGAGCAATCCCAGCAGCAGACCGTAGTATGCCGCCCGGGTGAGATGCGTATGGATAATGTCCACCCGCTGTCGGCGCACCAGACGCGCCAGTTGCAAAAAGGTCACCAGTGAGCCTGCGCCGCGCATCGTCACAGGCAGGGTGTGCACACCTGCACTCTGCAGTTCCTTCGGGAGCCAGCCATCCTGTGGGCATACGGTAAGCACCTGGTGTCCCTGTTTCTGCAGTGTTTTGGAGAGAATCACAATATGCCTCTCGGCGCCCGACGTCGCCGAGCTGGACACCACCTGTAAAACACGCCACTTTTTGGATGGTTGTGCTGTCATCATTCAGGCTCGGTACTTAATGATACTCGCTCCGCTGGCGTACAGGCAACACCGGACCGGGCATCAATCGCACATTAAATCGCATATCTGCAGGAACGCTTCCACCACGCGGGGGTCAAACTGCGTGCCCGCACAGCGCAGGAGTTCGGCTTTCGCCTCTTCAATGCTCAGAGGCTCTTTCCACGGTGCGCCGTGAGTAAGAATATCGTATACCTCCGCGACGGCGATAATGCGGGCGCCGAGCGGTATCTGCTCCCCTGCCAGTCCATCGGGATAGCCGGTACCATCCCAGCGTTCGTGGTGGTGCTTGATGAGCGGGAGGGTTGGTTTCAACGCCTGCACTGTGCCCAGAATCTCCAGTGCGAGCGTCGCATGCTGGCGCATAATCTTTATCTCTTCGTCGGTCAAACTGCCCAGCTTGCCCAGAATGCTGTCGGATATCGCCACCTTGCCGATATCATGCAGTTCCGCCGCACGACGCAGCACCAGCAGTTCCTCGTCGCTCATGCCCAGCTTTTCGCCGGTCGCTACAGCCAGAACCGCCACCCGCGCACTGTGACGGTCTGCGCCCTTCTCGCGCATCGCCGCCACGCGTACCAGCGCCCTGACGGTATCGTTCACAGCCCGATCGACGGCATCATGCATCGCTTGCCCCTCCGCTCAGACATTGAGTGACCGCGCGCGCCACCGCCTGCACCAGCGCATCGGTCTCGCCCGGCAGTAAGGTGCGTGGGTCAAGAACCACCTCATTGCGTTCGATTCGCGCAAATACAGCAGGCTCCTGCCAGCGCAGGGCACGCGCCATCTGCGAAGCGTCCACCTGCGAACTCCCCAAACAGACCAGCACGGTCCGTAACTGCTGACCGGGCAGACTTCCACCCCCCACCTCGGACACGCCTTCGCGCAGGGATACCGTGACACTCCCAGCAGGGACCGCCCTCTGCAATCTCCCTTTTATCTGCTGTGCTCGCTTTCTGATTTCGCCCTCCGACATCGCCAGCGCACGCAGGGTGGGGATCTCGCGCAGCGCCATCTCCGGGTTCAGGTAGAGGCGCAGGGTGGCTTCCAACGCGCTCAGTGTCAACTTGTCCACCCGAAGCGCACGGTGCAGGGGATGTTTGCGGATGCGCTGAACTATCTCCCTGCGCCCCAGGATGATGCCCGCCTGCGGACCGCCCAGCAGTTTATCTCCGCTGCAGGTAACCACATCGCTGCCCGCCTGCACACTCTCCTGCAGGGTCGGCTCATGCTCCAGCCCGAACTGCTCGGTGTTGACCAGACAGCCGCTGCCCACGTCGTCCAGCATATGCAGCCCGTGCCGATGCGCTAAGGATGCCAGCTCGCCGGTGGATACCTCTTCCGTAAACCCCACAATGCGGAAGTTGCTGGGATGGCAGCGCAGGATAAGCGCGGTTTCGGAAGTTATTGCCCGTTCGTAATCGGAGAGACGGGTACGATTGGTTGTGCCGACCTCCACCAGCCTCGCACCGCTCTGGGCGATGATGTCGGGCATTCGAAACGCACCGCCAATCTCCACCAGCTGCCCCCGCGAGATAATCACCTCCCTGCCCTGCGCCAACACGGTAACCGCCAGTAGAACCGCCCCTGCGTTGTTGTTCACCACGGTGGCATCTTCCGCACCGGTCAGCCGGCACAGCAGGTCGCGCACATGCTCGATGCGGTCGCCGCGCTCGCCGGTGTCGCGGTCAATCTCCAGCATGGAGTGCCCCATCGCCACCTCTGCGACCGCCTGCCTCGCTGGTTCGGCAAGCACCGCCCGTCCCAGCCCTGTGTGCAGAACCACCCCGGTGGCGTTAATCGCCCGGCGCAGGGAAAGCGTGCTCCAGCGTTCCACCTCCCGCAGTACCGCCCCGACCACCGAAGATAGGTCGGTAGGAAGTGTCTCTCCGCTCTTCAATCGCCGGCGTATCTCTTCCAGCACCTCGCGCGCGCAATCCACCACCAGGTCACGCCCATGTTCTGCTACCGCCTGTTGTATCCGCTCGTCCTGCAGGAGGCGCGACACGGCGGGCAAACCACGCAACGGGGAGGCGTCGTTGGCGGTTTCTCGCGTGCTCATACCCTGTCTACTCGCCGGGAGGAAACTCCAGCTGCGCCCACCATTTCGGCTCGACGTCCGGGAAGATGTTGTCGCGCTCCTCCGCCTCGCCCAGTGCGCCCCACTCTTCGGGAGAAGGCTTCTCGCCGCGTGCAACCCGCTCCAGCAGATTCACCAGCATCTGAAAACGGTCGGCGTGCCACTGCGCGCGCAGTTCCGCGTAATCCCGCGCCGACCATGTGCTGATGAGAAACTGCCAGTCGGAGGATTGCAGAAGCAGGAGCTCGCGGGCAATCTGCTTCAAGATGGTCTGCACCTCCGGGTGGTCGCCATACTGGCGTGCCAGGCGCACCATCTCACGCTCGGCGGGATAGATGCGCCTCCATGTCCATTCGGTCCACTCGTTCAGCCACACCCAGTGGTACCCACCTTCGCCCCATGAGCCTTCGGGCAGCTGAACCACCGTCTGCGGTGGATGCTGGTGCAGATACTTCCCGCAGGTGGTCGGATGGATTTCGGGATGCGCCTCCATGCCCCGACGCACCCAGTACAGCCACTCGGGACCCTCGAACCACCAGTGACCGTACAGCTCGGTATCGTACATGGCAGTGATGATGCCGTTTTGACCGGTGGACTGCACGTGCTCGTTGAGTACCTGGTGCGCCAGGTCCACGAAGTGTTTGGCGTGTTCCTGGATGCGCTCGAACGCCTTCGCCAGTTCGTAAGGCTGTTTCTTACCCAGGTCGTCCTTCGGGCGGGAGATGCGCCAGTATCGCAAGCCGCCGGGCGGCAGCTTCTTGTGAAACTCCAGATAGTACTCGTCGCCGGGGTAGCCGGAGTCCGCGCTCCATACCTGCACGCCGGTGCGCGGGTCGCGCGTGAAAACGGCAATAGGCGGCTTGGGCTCGCCAGAGGAGTTGACCAGATACACACAGTACGGCGATTTCTCCGCCTCTTCCGGGCGATACTGTACGCTGAACTGCTCCCACAGTTCGCGTAGAGGCTTGAACCGCTCGGCGTACACGCCGATTGCCTCGCCGCCGCGAAGCAGGTGCGAATCGATAAAGAAGTACTCGATGCCGTTCTCGGCGAGAATCTCCTCCACTCCCTTGCGCAGCCACGGCTCAGTGGGCTTGCCTTCGAAATCCACCGGGTAGTTCCAGCGATAGCGAGGGCGGTAGGCACACTCGGGGAGCCAGAAACCGCGCGGCGACCTGCCGAACAGCCGTTTATAGGTCTGCACACCCTGTTTCACCTGCGCCTGCACCGCCTCATCGGTCCCTAGCAGGGGCAGGTAGCCGTGTGTCGCAGCGCTGGTCAGAATCTCAACATGTCCGGCATCCTGCAGGTCGCGAAACGCCCCGATGATGTCCGAACGATAGCGCTCGCGGAAGTCGCTCAGTGTCCTGCTGAAGAACCGGTGCCAGTAGTCCGCCAGCGCCGCCATACCTATCTGTTTCTCCTGCAGGAACTGCTTGCGGTTCACCTCCGCCGCGGCGATTTTGTCCTTCAGCCACGCCTCAAACTCCGCCGCGAAGGCAGGATGCGCCAGCTGTTCCGCCAGCACCGGAGTGATACCAATCGTGAACTGCGGCGAGATGCCGTCCTTAATCAAACGATGACAGGTGTTCAGCAGGGGGATATAGGTCTCGGCAGCGCTTTCCGAAAGCCAGTCCATGCCGTGCGGACTGCGCCCGTGCGCCAGCACGTAAGGGATATGCGAGTGTAACACAAAGGCAAAATAGCCCAGCGGTTTTGCGTTTTCCAAGTCTTAAAGCCTCCTTGCACATAGCCCACGCCTGCTGTAAGCATAGCACGATGCAACGCTGAATGTCAATCACACCCAAAAGTGCTCTCTCAGAAGACAAACCGCTACCTCGCACGCGATGCCCACCAGGCGGTATACTGTTAGCGAGAACATCATGCGGAAGCAGGGTACGGATGGATACGCCAGTCTCTCAGAAGCACGTGATTATCGGTACGGCAGGACATGTGGACCACGGCAAGTCCACGCTGATTACCGCCCTCACCGGCATCAACCCCGACCGCCTGAAGGAAGAGCAGGAGCGCGGCATGACGATAGACCTGGGCTTTGCGTCGCTGAGCCTGCCGAGCGGACAGGTGGTCGGTATTGTGGATGTGCCCGGACACGAGCGGTTTCTCAAAAACATGCTGGCGGGGGCAGGCGGCGTGGACGTGGTGTTGTTGGTGATTGCAGCGGACGAGGGCATCATGCCGCAGACGCGCGAGCATCTGGACATCCTGCGCCTGCTGGACGTGAAGGCGGGCGTGGTGGCGCTGACCAAGTGCGACCTGGTAGACGCGGAATGGCTTCAGCTGGTGACCGACGAGGTGAGGCAGTTCCTGCAGGACACTCCGCTCAGCGATTCGCCTATTATTCCGGTCTCTGCGGTAACGGGGCAGGGACTGGATGATTTGCGAACTGCTCTTCAGCGGGCGGTGGAGCGCGTGCCCTCGCGGGAGGTCAATGCGCCGTTCCGCCTGCC
>FMJZ01054057.1_pt1 | contig 33513 bp, 34 predicted proteins | sample 1987881 | NCBI WGS metagenome assembly FMJZ01 (sample SAMEA4378227, study PRJEB15110) | soil metagenome | biome: soil; feature: Field; material: Soil | place: India | collected 2015-03-11 | depth 0 m
AGGGCTAGAGTACCCTAGAAACAGAAATCTTAAAGTAAAATGAAAAACATAGCCCTTAAGAAATATGGCAAGCTGCCATTGCGACGACAATCGACACGGCAATCAATAGTGAACTAGACGTAAAGGTAGGTTTTTAGAGCGTCTTGCCGTTCCAGCTGAGCACAACTAAAGTGGCTCATCCCTATAGCAAATTTTAGATTCTTACATTCTTTTCATAAGATTTTACAAATTGGTACATGGTGGCACATTCTTAAGATTGTCTTAATATTTTCCTTGGGAACTCTTCAACCACTTGATTTCTTTTGTGGAGTTAATTGTCCTATGTTTTACCGCCTAGCTGAACAACACCGCCAGTTTATTCGCGACTTGGTGCTGAATCTTCAAGCCCTAGCGATCGCCTTGGAAAATCGAGGCTACATGGCCTCCTGCTACACCTGTGGCGGTGAACTCAACAGTGCCTCCTTCATGGTCAGCTTGGCCGACAACCACTTGATTCGCTTCTTGGTCTCTGACTATGGGATCACTTGGACTGAAATGCGCGATGACCGCGAACTCATGAAACTCGAAGGGGCAGAGGCCATCAATCAACTGCAAGAACTGGCCAATCTCCTCAAGGAAGTCCGTATCCCCACTGCGGCTTAACCCTATGGGGCTATCCCTCAATCTTTTGTCGGTGCTAGCTTAAAAGTAGAGCTGGACTTTCCTTCTACTTTGCTCCCCACCCTCAATGACTGAAGCGTCCCTTAGTTGGCAACACCAGTACCTCAGCGTTAACCAAGTACGCCTGCACTATGTCACCCAAGGCAGCGGTGATCTTGTGATTTTGTTGCATGGCTTTCCAGAGTTTTGGTACTCTTGGCGATTTCAAATTCCCGTACTAGCTCGTCATTTCAAGGTTGTAGTGCCAGATCTGCGGGGCTACAATGACTCCGAGAAGCCTGCCCACGGCTATGATCTCGATACCCTTAGCCAAGATGTCACGGCGCTGATCCAAGAACTGGGCTATGAACGAGCACACATTGTCGGTCATGATTGCGGTGGCCTGATTGCTTGGCACGTAGCGGCACGCTTTCCCCAGATGGTACAGCATTTAGTGGTCTTGAATACCCCACACCCCTACCGTGTGGGACTGGAACTCTGGCAGCAGTTGGAGCATTTTTGGCGCAATTGGCCACTGCTGGCCTGTCACATCCCCGGCTTAGCAGAATACTGGCTAGGGCATAATCTGCGCAGTTTTTTGCAGGATCTCTTTCAACGCTACTCCATTCGCAAGGCTGCCTTCTCGGCAGAAACCGTGCAACTCTATCAAGCGGCTCTGGAAAAAGCGGGGGCAATCGCTGCGGTACTCAAAAGTTATCGCCATCTTTTTTCACCCCAACAGTGGTGGCACCTACTGCAACAGCACACGGAAGCCATTACCAGCCCCACCCTGATCCTCTGGGGCGCCGATGATCCCCTCGCCCAACCCAGCCTTGCCAATGGCATCGAAGCGTGGATCCATGCACCGTGGCGGCTGAAATCTCTGCCCGACTGTGGCCATTGGGCGCAACAGGAAGTGCCGGGGCTAGTCAATCGCGAACTCCTTGCCTTTTTGCGTGCCTAAAAAAATCCCCCCACCAATCGGCAGAGGGAAGCGAGTTTATCGGTTGAACCCACTAGTTTAGGCCAGCCACTCCAACACCGCTTCTTCCTTGGTATTGGTGCGACGTTCGGGGGTTTCGCGGGTGAACTTCATGTGAATGGCGCGGTTTTGTTCGCCATCTGCTGCCACTGCCAGGATCGGGAAGTCGATGAGGCCATCTTGGAAGGACATCTGGAAGCGGAATGTGCCATCGGGATTGAGTTTGATGGGTTGCCCACCAATCGTGACGGTGGCATCTGGCTCGGTAGCGCCATAGACAATGAGTTCAGCATCGGCCACCAACCAGAATTTGCGCGGACGAATGGGAGCCGCCGAAGCTGAGAAGCCGACGCCCGACATCGTCAGACCCGACACCGTCGGCACAGCCCATAACCCAACCCCAGAGGGGAAGACGTAGGAACTAATGGCCATTGCCGGCAGCTGGGAGATGGAGCCGGGGACTTGGTGCATCGAGCCAAAGAGAGAACCCGCCACGCGCTGCGCTTCGGCCCCTTCGGCCATGGCAAAGATACCTTCGTAAATGGGATTGGGTTCGGCAGTGCCCGCCAAGGGTGCCCCCAGATCAAAGAGGGTTTTGCCCCGCAAATCCATATCCCAATCCACCGTAATGAATTGATCCCAGACCCAATCTGAGGGGTAGGTGGGGGGAATATGCACAGGGGCAGAACGGGCTAGAACCAACCAGCGGCCATCAGCACAGCGGTAACCAATTTCCACCACATAGTCGCGATCGCTCACAGGAATTGGTAGATACCACTCCCGTGCCAACTCATCGCAGGGGTACTCCTGAACACTGTGGGGAATTTGGCTGTCGAGGTTGATATTGGTGGCATCGTAGAGCCGCAGAGCCAGTTGCTGACCCCCTTGTCGCCGCAGTTCTTCGCGGTGCTCGTTGGGTACATCCCAATAGGCATAGGCCCACTGCGGATCTCGGGGCATCAAGACAATGCGGCTTTCACCATAGCCGCCCGGCAGATCTCCAAGGCCTTCATCTACAGAGGCCAAGAGCACATCATCTTGAGCAGGACCGAGGTTAAATTTTGCTGCTTCCACTTTTTCTTGCGACTCCAGACTAGAGGGGACAGGTTGGACAGAAATGGTGGTGGTGGATCCGTTGGCTTGCGCCTGTTTTTCACGAATAGCAGCGAGGAGTTGATCTTTGCGCATCCGGCTATAGCGGGGCACTTGCAGTTCACTGGCGACGCGCCGCAACTGCCGCAAGGTCATTTCTTCTAGAGGGGGGCGATCTTTCGGCATGGGTGCCTCCTTATCGTGGGTTGATAGACCGAGCTATCCTTTGCCCTTGATCTTTGGCAAAAAAGTCTTGGGGCGTCAAGGGAATTGCGGGACATCCCTAGGGATTTATACGCAGTTTATCCCTTTGCGGAGATCAAATGTCAGGTTTTCATAACAATTATTCAGTGCGGAGATCAAGAGCGGGGTTGGCATTCCTGATCTCCGCCGCGTTCTCTAGGAGGCAAGGGAGTATATTTAATTAAGGATATATTCCTGCAATCTCCCTAAGAGTTGCGTCACGTAACTGATACTCTCCCAAGCGCTATGACGATCGCCCCGAGCTGCTCCCTCGCTGACCTTTGCCGTGCTGACTTTCCGATTTTGGCGCGACAGGTACACGATCGCCCCTTGATTTATTTTGACAATGCGGCCACCTCCCAGAAGCCCTTGGCGGTTCTTAATACCCTTGAGGACTACTATCGTCGCTACAACGCCAATGTCCATCGGGGCGTACACACCCTCAGTGCTGAGGCTACCACCGCCTACGAAGGGGCACGGGAAAAAGTGGCGCGTTTTGTCAATGCCACCCATTCCGAGGAGATTATCTATACCCGCAATGCCAGTGAAGCGATCAACCTCGTGGCCTATAGCTGGGGCATGAATACGCTGCGGGAAGGGGATGAAATCATCCTGACAGTGATGGAGCACCACAGTAATTTGATTCCGTGGCAGTTTGTTGCCCAGAAAACCGGTGCTCGCCTCAAGTTTGTCGAACTGACGCCAGAGCAAACCTTTGATCTCAACCACTACGAAAGTCTGTTGAGCGATCGCACGCGGTTAGTGGCCGTCGCCCATGTATCCAACACGCTGGGGTGCCTCAACCCGATTCCCGAGATTGTGCGTCTTGCCCATGCCAAGGGGGCATGGGTACTGGTGGATGCCTGCCAAAGTGTGCCTCACCTCCCCATTGATGTGCAACAGTTGGGCTGCGATTGGCTGGTGGCCTCCGGTCATAAAATGTGTGCACCCACGGGCATTGGCTTCCTCTGGGGACGCGGGGAACTCCTGCGGCAGATGCCCCCTTTCTTGGGCGGTGGGGAAATGATTGCCGATGTCTTTCTCGACCATGCCACGTATGCGGATATTCCCCATAAGTTTGAAGCGGGAACCCCGGCTATTGCTGAGGCGATCGCCCTTGGCGCAGCGGTAGATTACCTTAGCCAGTGGGGGATGGAGCGCATCCATGCCTACGAACAGGAACTTACGGCCTATCTCTTTGAACGCCTCCAAGCGCTTCCCGAGGTCACGGTCTATGGCCCGAAATCGGGCGATCGCGCTGCCTTGGCCAGTTTTACCGTTGGTGAGGTGCATCCCCACGATCTCTCGACCATCCTTGACCAGTCGGGGATTGCGATTCGAGCAGGACACCACTGCACACAGCCCTTGCACCGCCATTTAGGGGTTCAGTCCACGGCACGGGCCAGCCTCTATTTCTACAACACCCGCGCTGAAATTGATCAGTTTATTGCTGCCCTTGGGGAAGCCATTGCCTTCTTTAGTGATGTCTTTGCCTAGAGCTTGAGGCTGAGGAGTTCACTGGCTTGGGCGTGAAAACCAGCACTGGTGAGGGCATGGCGGGCGCGATCGGCATCCTCAACGCGAAACTGCGGTCCTAGGCGCACGTACTGGGCATGGTAGCCATCGGTAACTTTGACGACTACTGGTACCTTGGGCATGTCTCCCACCTGCTGTTTGAGCACTTCCGAGAGGCGACTTTGGGCTTGAATGTCCCCCGCTTGCTCGACGGGCAAATCCACGAGCACCAGTTTCACTTCTTCAAGGGGTTCGGCATCTTCAATTAGGAGTTGGGGGCGATCGTCGCGCATCTCTAGGGTGCCCCACAGCAGTAGCCGATGATCAAGCTGCAATTGGCCATGAATGCGTTCGTAGGCTTTGGGAAAAACCACGGCCTCTGCCTGCCCCGTGAGGTCTTCCAACTGGACAATGGCCATGCGCTCGCCGCGCTTGGTGGTAATGGGCTTGAGTCCAGTCAGCAGGGCAATCACACTCACCATCCCTTGGCCCGTATGCTGCTCGAGATCCGCCAAGCTAATGGGGGCAATCATGGCCGCTGGTCGGTGAATATCCTTGAGGGGATGGTTCGACACATAAAATCCCAGCAGGTCTTTTTCTTGGCGGAGTTTTTCGGCATCGGGTAAATCATCAACCGGCGGCGCGCTGGGGGCTGGGTCATAGCTGTCGCTAGGTTCATTGCTGGAGCCACCCGCCAACATATCAAAGAGGTTCACTTGCCCCACCGCCCGATCCTTAGCGCGCGTCTGTGCCCACTCCAGCACGAGGGGGAGATCCTGCATCAGTTGGTTGCGGTTGCGCTGGGGATGGAGACTATCCATGGCACCACAGGCAATAAGGGATTCAAGGGCACGGCGATTGAGAATGCGACTATCGCCCCCCGCACGCGGAACCCGTTCGCAAAAATCCGCCAAACTTTGAAAGGCGCCCTCCTCTGCCCGTGCCTGTAAAATGGCCTCAATCATCCCCTGACCAACATTGCGCACCGCCGACAGACCAAAAAGAATTTTGTCCCCGACTGGGGTAAAGTCAATATCCGAGCGATTCACATCGGGGGGAAGTACCTCAATTCCCATGCTCAGGCAGGTGGCAATATAGCGCTGCACCTTGTCTTGGTCGCCACTATTCGCCGTGAGCAAGGCTGCCATGTACTCGACGGGAAAATTGGCCTTGAGAAAGGCGGTTTGATAGGTCACGTAGCCGTAGGCCGTAGAGTGGGACTTGTTGAAGCAATTGGCGGCGATTGCCCCATTGGCCAAAAGAAAATTGTGATCTCCGGCTAAACCAATGTCATAGACCGCTTGCCAACCCACCAGCCGGCGGCCAACAATCTTCACGCTTCACCTTTCCAAACGCTGCGCTCTCTATTCTAATCGTCGCACGGTATCACGAGCGGGAATCCGTACATCCCGCAGTGGGATCCCCCTAAGACACTGGTAGTGAGCGGTCAACCAGTCGGGGGTTTGCACACCAATACTCGCTAGAGCCGCCACGGTTGGAAAAGGCCACAGCCGCTCAAAGATCACTTCCCCCTGCCAGCCAAATTGCAGAAAATAGCAGCCCACGGGTGCCTGCAAGTGATCTAGGAGTCGCCGTCCGAGGGCATAGAGGGTTTGTCGTTGGCGATCGCTGGCATGGATGGGTAAGTGCCATGTTCCTTCAAGGCAGCCAATCATTTCGCCAAAGAGCGTTCCCTTTGCCGTTTGCGCCAGTGGCAACTGATAGAGGCCCCCTGTGCCAGTTCGTATCCCCCACTGGGAAACCAAGGTACGCAAAGCTTGACACTGCTGCCAAAGGTCGGATGATGCCCAATGGGTGAGACTATAGTCCAGCACCTGCGGTTGGGGGGTGATCGCGATCGGGGCATCAAGGGGACAGACGGCAATCTCGGCTCTGTCTTGACAGTGTTGCAGCAGGGGTACCACCTGGGTCACGACTTGATCTGCAGATAGTTCGGCTTCCCTTGGCTGTGCCGCACACCAAATCCGTATTTTCAATCCTCTAATCCTCCTGCTGTGAGGGCAGCTAACCAGCGATCCATGGGCATGGCGTGCTGTGCTAACCGCGAGAAAAGCGCCTCTGCCAAGGTTTCATTGTAGGTGTGGACGGTCAAATTGCGATCGTCCACCATTTTTAGCGCTAAGCGGCCTTCCTCTGGAGTAAGGAGGCCAACGGCCAAGCAAGCACGGATCGCTGTAAAGGGATGTCTAACCTTCGCGTTCCCGTAGATATAGCTGTGCTGCTTTCCAGACCGCTTCTAGGGTGTATTCAAATCGCTGAATTGCAGCATCAGGAATAATCATATCTGTGCGCTCACCTAAGGGCAGTTCTTGCAAAGTAGCTAGCGCTCTTTGGGCAACGACTCATCGTTCCCTGAGCCGTTCCACTCAATTCCCTGTGCAATCACTCGCGATCGCCAGTCGGGGGACACTTCTGATCAGTCTACGATATCGACTGGATAGAAAATTGAACATCTCTAGGTGCTCCCGCAACTCACTCAACAGCCCCACGGGCAGTGGTGCAAGGGGCAAAATCCCAACATCTAAAAGCCAACGCGGGCAGGTTGTAATGAGGGTAATCCCTGCTGCTGTTGCTGGCGGGCTTGGGCGGCCAAGAGGGTTTGCAGATTCCGCAGTTCGGCACGCAGTTGCGCGTTTTCTTTTTCGAGGCTTTCAATCTTCAGTTTGACTTGACTGAGCCGCTCACTAAATTTTTGGCGATAGACTTCGGGCATTTGTTGAAGGACGCGCTCTAGCATCTCATTGCGATCGCTCAATTCAATCACTTGAGCCTTTAAGTTATTCATTTCCGCTTCGCGGCTTTGGGCCTGCTGCTGGTAAGCCAGAATCTGTTCCTGATAGGCCGTGATTTGCGCTTCCACCTGTTGCACTTGTGCTTGCAACAACTTCAGGGCTTCGGCATTGGCGGCCTCGGCTTTGCGGGCTTGATAAAAGCGCACAAATAACTCAGGATGCTGCACCATGAGTTGATAGAGTTCCTCTGAGAGTTGCTGCACGAGTTGATCCCGTACCAGCAGTTCATCGGCTAAGTTGAGGGAAGTATCGTTCACGGCGGCTGCTCTCCAAGGGACTGTGCTGTGGCAAATTTTACGCTGCTTCTGATCCGCTCATGCAAGATTTGGAATTTTCCACCTACCATCAACCGGTGCTCGCAACTGCGGTGCTTGCGGCACTCCAGCCTAAAGCCGGGGGACTGTACTTGGATGCAACGGTGGGGGGTGGTGGACACACGGCGCTGCTCTTACGGAGTGAACCCACTTGTCGCGTTCTGGCGATCGATCAAGACCCAATGGCCTTAGCGGCAGCTCAGGAGTTCCTCGCCCCTTTTGGCGATCGCGTGCAGTTTTGGCACGGCAACTTTGCTGATCTGCCTGTGGCTGAGCCGATGTTTGACGGCATTCTCGCAGATTTGGGAGTGAGTTCCGCCCAGTTGGATCGTCCAGAGCGGGGCTTTAGTTTTCGCTTTGATGCCCCCCTCGATATGCGCATGAATCCCGATAACCCTTTGACAGCGGCAACGGTGATTAATCATTACAGCGAGCGAGAACTGGCGGATATTTTCTATGAGTATGGCGAAGAACGCTTTGCCCGCCGCATTGCTCGCCACATTGTTGCCCATCGTCCCCTTGCCACCACCCAAGAACTGGCACAGTTGGTTGCCCGCTGCCTCAAAGCTTCTCCTCGGCAACGCATTCATCCGGCAACGCGGGTTTTTCAGGCCTTGCGTATCTATGTGAACCAAGAGCTAGCGGTGCTCGACCAATTCTTGGGGCGATCGCCCCAATGGTTAAAGCCCGCAGGGCGCATTGCTGTCATTAGCTTCCATAGCTTGGAAGATCGGCGGGTGAAGCAGGCGTGGCGTGGCAATCCCCTCTTGGAAGTTGAGACTCGTAAACCGATTGTGGCGGATGCAGCGGAAGTTGCTCTCAACCCGCGATCGCGATCGGCAAAGCTACGAATTGCAGCGCGTACTTTTGCATGAATTGCCCGAATGATGGTTTATTTATGGGTATCTTTACAGTGCGTCATAATCTTTTAGGGTAATAAATTGCTGAGGAGTGCTGGAGTCTATGGTTGCTGCCCCTAAAATCAAATCCCGACTGATTCCCCAATCGTCGCCAAGGCTGACGGAAATTCGGCCCCTCCCCAAACCGCAAATGCCCCTTTGGCAAAAAACTGTGCTGGGGATTCAATGGGTTTCTGGGGTGGCGGCCACCAGTGCCCTCGTGGCTGTGCTGCCTCTCTATGGTTGGTCAGCCCTTTCTGAGCAGCAGTGGAGTCAAGCCTATGACCGCTTGGAAACCCTCAAACGGCAGGAGCGGGAGCTACTGGTAAGCAATGAAACCCTACGCTATCGGGTGACGCAGCAAGTACAGCGGGCGCCCCAAGGTCTCGTGCCCCAAACACCGCAACACATTCTTTTTGTGCCCAACGAGGGCAAGATTGCTGCCAAACCTCATTTTGAACGCCCCCCCGTGACACCACCGCCTCAACGCACTGTCAATTACTGATCGGTATCGATGACAACGGCTCGCCCCCAAAACCGATCCCTGTCCCCCTTGCGGGTTGGCCTGATCTTTGGCTTTTTGCTGCTGGTGATGGGGGGTGTGGTTGCTCGTCTGGTGTATTTGCAAGTGGTTCAGGGGAAAACCTTAGCGGCACGGGCACAGCAACAACAACGGCGCTATACTCCGCCAACCTTGGCACGCTACCCAATTACGGATCGCCGAGAAACGGTTGTTGCCCTAGATCGGCCCGTATTTACCCTCTTTGTCCATCCGATTCAATTCAAAGTGGAGCGGCCGGCGATCGCCCGCGCTCTGGCTCCTTTACTCAAGCAATCCCCAGAGCAACTGTTAGCCAAATTCAGCACCTACCCCACAGGCGTCCCCATTGCCTACGACATTGACGAAGAAACTGCTGCCAAAATTCGCGCCCTCAACTACGATGGTTTGGAACTGAACCAGGCGTGGCAGCGCATTTATCCGCAACAGGAACTCATGGCGGGCATTGTTGGCTATGTGGATCGAGAGCACCAAGGCCAAGCGGGGATTGAGTTTAGCCAGAATCAATTTTTACAGGTGCCCAGTAGCCGCCAACTGCTCTCAATGAATGCCTTGGGGCAGTGGTTGCCGGCGCTTGCCCCCGCGGATCCGCGTGCTTTGAGTCAGGGATACCATGTCCGCCTCACGATTGATAGTCGTCTGCAACAAACGGCACGCCAAGCCCTGCAACAGCAGTTACGCAAATTCAACGCTAAGCGGGGCACCGTCATTGTCCTAGAAGTGAAAAGCGGCGCACTGCGGGCACTGGTCTCAGAGCCTTCCTACGATCCCAATCATTACTACCGTGCTGATCCAGCGCTGTTTCGCAACTGGGCGGTATCGGATCTCTATGAGCCGGGATCAACCTTTAAGCCGATCAACACAGCGATCGCCCTTGAACTCAATGCCATTACTCCCGATACGGTGCTCCCCGATGAGGGTCGGATTACGGTGGGGGGCTGGCCCATTCAAAACAGTGATTTTAGCCAACGCGGCGGCCGGGGTGCCCTGAATATTGCCCAAATTCTTGCCTACTCCAGCAATGTGGCCATGGTGCACATGATGAACCGCATTTCAGCCCGCCACTACTATCGCTATCTGCATCGCTTGGGACTCACGGAGAAGGTAGGCAGTGATCTCCCCTTTGAAACAGCCGCTCAGTTAAAGCCCCCAGAGCAATTCATTAACTATCCCATTGAACCGGCAACAACGGCCTTTGGCCAAGGCTTCTCCCTGACGCCTCTGCATCTGGTGCAACTGCTGGGGGCGATCGCCAACGGCGGCGAGCTGGTCACTCCCCATGTCATTGATGGCCTCTACGATGAAAATGGCCAACTGCAAAAACGCCTTGAGCAACCTCCCCCTCGACGGGTCTTTTCGCAGCGCACCAGTCAAGCGGTAGTCAAAATGCTGGGAGAAGTTGTGCGCTTTGGTACGGGAAAACCTGCCCATATTCCCGGCTACCGCTTGGGGGGCAAAACGGGCACGGCTCAAAAAGCAATTGGCGGTACCTATAGCAATCTACGTATTACCAGCTTTGTTGCTGTCTTTCCCCTAGAACAGCCGCAATATGTGATTTTGGCAGTGGTGGATGAACCCAAAGGGGATGATGCCTATGGCTCAACGGTGGCGATTCCGATTGTGCGAGCGGTGACGGAATCACTGATTACGATTGAGGGCATTCCCCCCTCACATCCAGAGGAATTGCGACGCCCCGCTGCGCCAGCTTCAGTGTCACAATAGGGGAGAACAGTGCAAAAGGATGGTATGGTTCAACGTTTTTTTGCCACAGCGTTGGCGATTCTTGTGGTGTTGCTGGGGGGGTGTTCGGCCACCAGTGGGCTACAGGCCTATGTCGATAGCTACGATGGCTATGAATTTCTCTACCCGCGCGGCTGGGTACAGGTACCAGTTGAAAACCCAGTGGATGTCGTCTTTCACGACATTATCGAGACAACAGAAAACGTCAGTGTGGTCGTGAATACGGTTTCCAGCGCGAAGTCCCTTGAGGAATTGGGATCACCAGAGGATGTGGGCGATCGCCTGCTGCGGAATATTGTTGCCCCCAGTGAAAGTGGGCGCAGTTCTGCCCTGATTTCCGCTAGCTCCCAAAAGGCGGATGATAAGACCTACTATATTCTGGAGTATGCTGTCACGCTGCCAGGAGATGGGGACAATGCTCAGCAGCGGCACAATTTATCGAGTATTGCTGTGAGCCGAGGGAAGGTCTATACCTTGAGTGTGTCAGCTCCCGAAGAGCGCTGGCCAAAGGTGGAAGACCAATTTAAGGCCATCGTGTCCTCGTTTACCGTATATTAGAAAAAGAATCGGGGAGTTAGCTCAGTTGGTAGAGCGTCGCGATCGCACCGCGAAGGTCAGGGATTCGAGTTCCCTACTCTCCATCGTTTTGCGCCGTTATTCCAAGCTGATTCCAAGCTGATATCAGCAACTTGGGGTGAGTATGCACTGGCATAGGAAGTTTTTTTGATTTTCCATCAAATGTTCTGCCAAAGGCGCGATCGCGAGGCGCCCTGCAACTGCTCATGGGTTTCGCGCAATAGCCGGGGAATCTCCAAGCCACTGGGACAGCGGGGCAAACAATCGCCACATTCAGTACAGCGATTGGCGGGTTGACCGGGAAACCAATGCCCAGCACGACCAAACATCCCATAGCGATACTTACCAAATTCTGTCATGTCGTAGGCGACGGCCAAGTTGTGAAGCCGCAACACCTCAGGAATATGAATCTCCTCGGGGCAGGGTAAACAGGCATAACATTGTTGACATAAATCGGTGCCTAGGGTTGCCTGCATCACTGCCTGCAGGCGATCGCCCACAGCTTCCTCTTCAGCGCTAAGGGGTGCCACCTGATCGGCCACGGCCAGGGGAAAGGCCAACTCGGCAACGGTGGCAGGTCCAATACTCAAGGTCGTGATAGCAGGCTGACTCAGCAACCAGCGATAGCTCCAATGGAGAGGGTGAAAAGGCGCACAGAGGTCTTGGAGCCGTTGGGAAGGCTGATAGAGTTGTCCTCCTTTATCGGCTGGGGAGATGATGAAAATGCCCATATCCCGCTCAGCGGCAGCGGCGATCGCCGGGGCATTGCGTTGCTGAAAGTAGGTGTAATGCAGATTGACGAAGTCAAATTGATTGCTGGCGATCGCCTGCAAAATTACAGACAACGATCCATGACTGGAAAAGCCCAAAGCACCAATCACCCCCTTTGCTTGCAACTGCCGCAGCATTGCCATCCCGTCAGTGCTCAGCCATGCGAGATGCTCAGGGGTGTTTAGGCCATGGAGGGCGACACCGTCTAACCGTGAGACTTGGAGACGCTCAAGGGATTGAGCAATTTGCTGCTGGACGTGATCCCCATCCCCCTGGGGCAAGAGTTTGGTGGTGATAAAAACGGCGGGCTGACCCACTGCCTTGAGGGCACGACCAATATAGGCTTCACTGGCACCGTAGGCGGCGGCGGTTTCAATGTGGTTAATGCCGTGGGCGATCGCCCCCTCGATGACCGCCTGCATAACCTCTGGACTGCCCAAGGCACGCATGGTTCCAAGGGAAAAAACCGAGAGGCTCAACCCCGTGCGACCAAAGCGGCGGTAGCGCATCCTAGCCTGCGGAGGAATCCTCTTCCATTCCCCGTGCCTGCTGAATAAAATCTTCGGGGCGAATCGAATCTAAAAAACGGCGAAAGGCTTGGCGTTCTTCCTCGTCAGCATCGCGATCGACGGGAATCGAGGCATCGGCAACAACCGCTTCCATCACCCAAATCGGGCAATCACAGCGCAGAGCAAGGGCAATGGCATCGCTAGGACGAGCATCAATCTCTTTACGAGTTTCTCCTTGGCGCAGCGTCAGCACCGCGTAGTAGGTATTGTCTTCGAGGGAGTGGATCACCACCCGTTCTAGGGTCATATTCCATTCGTTGAGAATATTGACCATCAGATCATGGGTCATCGGTCGCGGTGCCCGCTGATTTTCCAAGGCCATTAAAATTGCCCGCGCCTCATTATCACCAATCCAGATGGGCAATGCTCGCCGTCCAGCACCGTCTTTGAGCAACACAATTGGGGTGCGACGGTTAGTGGCATCGAGGGCAATCCCAGCAACAGTCATTTCAATCATGGCCACCTCAGCGAGCGCAATGGCGGTGCATTCCCTATCTATTATTAACATTATTAACATACAGTCCTTCTCACCAAGATGGCACACCCCCACCACTGTAAGACTCCCGAGAGGGGAAGTATCGTACGAGCGGCGTGAAGGCCTTCCTTTGGACTCTATACCTGAGAAAAAGGCTGGCAGAGAACTATTCATGGGCAGTTGCAACTAGACACTTTTTTGACACTCGCTTCTCGGTACACTAAAGTTATTCTTCTTCTTGGCATTTAGACGGCTATGGTTGCTTCCCCGATCCCGATCTGCATTACGTTGGGTACGCGCCCGGAGGCAATCAAATTGGCACCGGTCATTCAAGCCTTCCAGCGATCGCCCCTTTTTGAACCCTACGTTGTCCTCACGGGGCAGCACCGCGAGATGGTGGATCAAGTGATGACTTTGTTTGACCTGCGGGCAGATCGGGACTTGGCGATTATGCAGCCAAAGCAAACCCTGACCGAAATTACCTGTCGTGCTCTCCAAGGCCTCGAGCAGCTCTATCAAGAACTCCTGCCCCATCTTGTTTTGGTACAGGGGGATACAACAACCGCCTTTGCCGCTACCCTTGCCGCCTTTTATCAGCAGATTCCTGTCGGTCATGTGGAAGCCGGCTTGCGCACCGACGATCTCTATAACCCCTATCCAGAAGAAGCCAACCGCCGCCTTATTTCCCAATTAGCGCAGTTGCATTTTGCCCCTACGGAACAAGCCGTCAAGAATCTTCAGGCTGACGGGGTCACGGGTAGCATTCACTTGACGGGCAATACCGTGATTGATGCTCTGCTGCAAGTGGCTGATCGCCAGCCGGTGTGCCATGTCCCCGGCCTTGACTGGCAACAGTATCGCGTGATCCTCGCCACCGTTCACCGACGGGAAAACTGGGGTGCCCCCCTAGAAGATATTGCCAATGGCTTCCTGAAAATCTTAAACACGATTCCCGATACCGCTTTGCTCTTGCCCCTGCACCGCAATCCCACCGTGCGTGAACCCCTCAAAGCCTATTTGGGGCATCATCCCCGCGTTTTTCTCACGGAGCCACTGGACTATCCTGCCCTTGTGGCAGCGATTAAGGGAGCAACGCTCCTGCTGACGGATTCCGGTGGTCTCCAAGAGGAAGCCCCTAGCCTCGGTAAGCCAGTACTGGTGTTGCGGGAAACCACTGAACGGCCGGAAGCGGTCACGGCTGGCACTGCTAAACTGGTGGGCACGTTTGCGGATACGATTGCAGCGGCAGCAATTGAATTGCTCACGAATCCAGTGGCCTACAACCGCATGGCAACGGCGATTAATCCCTTTGGCGATGGTCATGCTAGCGATCGCATCCTTGAGATTGTGACCCAGTTTTTTGCCCAGCAAACAAAGTAAGGAGCCACGGTCATCTGAGGATAGCAATGACAATGTTCTGGGCAGGAATTTTGGTCACAAGTTGGCTGGGCTTGGTGCTGTTAACGGCAGAACTGATCCACGCTTGGTTTCCCAATGCCAAGGAATGGTCACGGAAAGTGGTTCACATTGGTGCGGGTCAAGTAATTCTCATTGCCTATGCCCTAGGGGTACCCACGAGTTGGGGAATTGTGGCCGCAGCGATCGCTGGCATGGTCACGCTGCTTTCTTACCGCCTGCCGATTTTTCCCAGTATTAGTGGCGTGGGGCGACAAAGCTGGGGCACCTTCTTTTATGCGGTGAGTATTGGCACATTAATGGTGCTCTTTTGGGACACGCTGCCGGAACTGGCGGTTCTGGGAATTTTAGTGATGGCTTGGGGAGATGGCTTGGCTGCCCTTGTGGGGATTAACTGGGGACGCCATCCGCTGCCACGAACCAGTAAAAGCTGGGAAGGAACCCTGACCATGTTCTGTGTGAGTACCTTGGTGGCGGCTCTATCCCTCACCCCCATTGCCGCCTTGGAATTCCCCTGGATTGCCCCCTTGGTGGGTCTGGGTGCGACCCTTTTGGAACTGATTGCTTGGCGAGGGGTTGATAATCTCACAGTTCCGATCGGTAGCGCTTTGCTTGCCTATGGGTTACTCAATTTGAATTGATGTTAGGAAGGGTCTTTTCAATAAACTGGCGGGCGATCGCGATCGCGTCTCCATTAATTTCATGGGCCATGGGTAGGGCATGAAACGCTCCCTTCACTCCTGCGGCTTGCAGGGCTTGCCAACTGGCTTGGGCACTGGCAAAGGGTACCACAGGATCCGCTGTGCCATGGATCATCAACACGGGCGGTGAGGTGGCTGTCACCACTGGCGGGCGAACCAAATAGCCACTAAAGACCAATAATCCTGCCAAGGGCAATGTTAACCCCACAGCCAATGTCAGTGCTCCCCCTTGGGAAAATCCCCCTAAAATTGTGCGGCTGAGATCAATGGGCAAGCTGGCAATCCACTCCTGCAGTGCTGCTTCACTGGTGGCTAGATCCGTTGCCTGCTCATCGAGGAGTAATGAGCCACTGAGGGCATTGTGCTGATTCAGGTCATACCACATCCGCCCTTGGGGGACGTAAGGATGGGGAAAGGGGGCTTCCGCCGCATAGGTTTGGGCGTGGGGAGCCAGCAACGATCCAAGGGAAATGAGATCTGCGGCATTGGCACCCCAGCCGTGGAGCAATAGAAGGCTGTGATCTGCCGCGATCGGCGGATCGGGAAAGGTGAGAAATTGGAGGGTTGTCATGCTAGACGGGGTTGAGTTCCTTGGGCGGCGCCGCCACACTGGGATAGGCGAGACTCGATTCAATCATCTCCCGCCCCTCGGTGGACACATAGTCAAAGAAGGCCTGAGCCACCACCGACAGTTGTTTGCCCGCAGGATAGACCAGATGCCAGTGCCGCTGAATCGGGAAATGTTCGACATCGAGAATCGTCAACTGGCTGGACTCGCGATCGAGGGCTAAGCAGTGGTGAGAGAGGACAGAAATTCCCAAGCCGCCGGCGATCGCCTGCTTAATGGACTCGTTACTTCCCAGCTCAAGGCGGATATTGATCGGTACACCGTGCTCCGCAAAGAGCTTCTCCACCGCTTGGCGAGTGCCTGACCCTTGCTCCCGCATAATAAAGGGTTCTCCCGCCAGTTCTTGAATCGGGATTTTACTGCGGCCACTGAGGCGATGGTGACTGGGGGCAACCACCACTAAGGGATTATCCAAAAAGCGGTGGCACTCCACATCTACGTTCTCCGGTGGGCAACTGGGAATATAGAGATCGTCCATATTGCCTCGGATACGCTCCACCACCTGTTCATGGTTGGTGACCGTCAGGGCAACATCAATCCCCGGATAGCGCTGGCAAAATGGCCCCAGCAGCCGAGGAATCACATATTTGGCGGTGGTAATGACACACAGCCGCAAGTGTCCCTGCTTGAGACCCTTGAGATTGGCAATAGCCATTTCAAACCGCTCAAGGCGCTCAAAGATGTCTTGACAGGTGGCCAGCAGTTCCTTGCCGGCTTCGGTGAGATAGAGCCGCTTGCCCACTTGCTCAAAGAGGGGCATACCAACGGCACGGGTCAACTGCTTCATTTGAATCGAAACGGTGGGCTGCGTCAGAAAGAGTTCCTCGGCAGCGCGGGTAAAACTTCCGTGGCGAGCAGTGACCTCAAAAACCTTAAGCTGATGTAGGGTTGCTTGTTTCAAACCCATTCTCCTTTCGTCAGCGATAGAGCTACATAGATGAAATTCTATCAAATTTCGCGCCACGATAACGAAATGTGAAGAATCTCAAGGCAAGAATGATGATCAAAGGGCACTTAAATCAGGTAGTGAGCGATCGCCTGCGGGGGGGAAAACACCTCTGGAACGAATGGCGGCGAGCTTATCCTCAGCTTACTGTAGATTTGAGTGAAATGAATCTGACGGGCATGGATCTGCGGGGCTATGACCTCCGGGGCTGCAATCTCAGCCGTGCCTGTCTGCGAGAGGTGAACCTTGCCCACGGGGATTTGCGCTTTGCTAACCTCTATGAGGCGGATCTGACAGCGGCTAACCTCGATGATGCCGATTGCCGAGGAGCGTTGTTCTTAAAAGTGGCGGGCGATCGCGCCACTGCCCAGCGGGCAAATTTTCAACTGGCCAACTTGCAATATGCTCGGTTGACCTATGCCGATTTCTCTTGGGTCACCCTTGAGCAGGCGGATTGTCGCCACAGCAATTGGTGTCAAGCAGATCTCAGTCATGCCCGCGCCGCTGCCAGTGATTTTTCCTTTGCGCTGCTGATGGCAGCCAGTCTCAATGAGGCCACGCTGCGTTTTGCGCAACTGGTGCAGGCTTGTCTTGAGGGAGTTCAAGCCTATCGCTGTAACTTCTATGCGGCCAACCTAGCCTACGCAGGTCTAACGCGGGGCTATTTCTCCCATGCCCTTTTTGTGCGCGCCAACCTCAACCATGCCATCTGTCGCTGGGCGAATTTTCGCCATGCCAATCTCCAGCAAAGCCAGTGCGAGCAAACGGACTTTCACTACAGCCTCTACGTTAGCTAGTGGTTCATCTTAAGCTTCTGACTGGAGTAGCGCCACCGCATAGGCCGCAATGCCCTCTTCACGCCCCACCGGCCCTAGTTTTTCATTGGTGGTGGCTTTGATACTAATCTGGTCGCGATCAATCCCTAGGGTGGTTGCAAGGCGATCGCGCATCTGGTCGAGGTAGGGTTTCAACTTTGGACGCTCCGCCACCACTACTGCATCAATGTTGCCCACTTGCCAACCCCGCTCTGCAATCAGTGCCGCCACTTTCGCCAATAAGACTTGGCTATCTGCCCCTGCCCACTGCGGATCACTGGGGGGAAAGTAATGGCCAATATCGCCAAGGCTGAGGGCCCCCAAAAGGGCGTCCATAATTGCGTGGGTGAGGACATCGGCATCACTATGTCCCAAGAGTCCCAAGGCGTGTTCTAGCTTGACACCGCCTAAAATCAGCGGCCGCTCGGGCACCAATTGATGGATGTCGTAGCCATTGCCAATGCGAATTTTCATACTTGCTGCACAAGACAACGCAGGGGCGATCGCCAATGCCACCGCCCTCTATTGTTGCAGAGTCTTCTACCTTGGCCAACCTAGATATTCACTTCACTCAGTTGGCGGCACATATAGTCAAAGGGCTGTTCAACAATGCTGGTGTCTTCAATGCCAGCGGCGGCGACGCGATCGCGCACAATCTCTTTCATAATTTGAATGCCGCGCACCGTTGGGCCAATGGGCACCCCAAGGGAGTTGTAGGTTTCCCGCAGACCTTCGAGGACACGCTCGTTGAGGACATCCACATCCCCGGCCACAATGGCGTAGGTGGCATAGCGTAGGTAGTAGTCCATATCCCGCAGGCAGGTGGCGTAGCGGCGTGTGGTGTAGGCATTACCGCCGGGTTGAATCAGTTCGGGCTGCTCTGTGAAGAGGGCAGAACCCGCTTCCTTAACAATGGCTGCGGCATCGGCATTGATCACTGCCGCCGCTTTAACCCGTACCGCACCGGAATTAAAGTAGGAACGCAAACGGTCAACAGCATCGCGATCAAGGTAGCGACCGGTGGAGTCATAGTTTTTAATCAGTGTGGTGACGGCATCACGCATAGGTTTTTCTTACTCCTAGAACTGGTAAAACTAGCGTCAACCCGAACGCCAGCCGAAATTGCGCGGATTTAAAATCGTACTTAGCTTATCACGGTAGGGTTTCTCCCCCTTCGCTCCCGTTTACGGACTGTTGCGAACTATTACAAAAGTTCATAATTTTAGGGGTGCCCCACCAGGCGATCGCGCAAACGCTTAATTTGATCGCGGTAGCGAGCGGCCTCCTCAAAGGCCAATTCTTGGGCAGCCGCCTTCATTTTCGCCTCAAGGTCTTGGATCAGTTGGGGGATGTCCTCTAGGCTCAGTTCCTGTAAGGTTTGGGAAGATAAGAGGGGCACCGACTCGGCATTGAGGCGGCGAGAGACATCCAAAAAGGCCAAGATGGCATTGCTGGTTTTCTTAACAATGGGCTGGGGAGTAATGCCGTGGGCTTGGTTGTAGGCCAGTTGAATGGCGCGGCGGCGCGCCGTTTCTTGGATGGCTTTTTGCATACTGTCGGTGAGGGTGTCGGCATAGAGAATGGCCTGTCCACGTACGTGCCGTGCAGCGCGGCCAATGGTTTGAATCAGCGATCGCTCCGCCCGCAGGAAACCTTCTTTATCCGCATCGAGAATTGCCACCAAGGACACCTCTGGTAAATCCAGTCCCTCCCGCAACAGGTTGACACCAATCAACACATCAAAGTCCCCTTGGCGTAGGGCTTCGAGAATTTCAATGCGCTCAATGGCATTGATTTCTGAGTGCAGATAGCGCACTCGTACCCCCCGTTCTTGGAAGTATTCCGTGAGATCCTCGGCCATTCGTTTCGTGAGAGTGGTCACCAGTACCCGCTCTTGGCGATCGCACCGCAGGCGAATCTCCCCATAGAGATCATCCACCTGTCCTTGGGTGGGACGGACAAAAATTTCTGGATCCACGACCCCCGTCGGCCGAATAATTTGCTCGACAACGTGTCCTTCAGACACCGCCAATTCCCAATCGCCGGGGGTTGCCGAAACAAAGATACACTGCTTCACCTTTTGCCAAAATTCCTCTGCCCTCAAGGGGCGATTATCCGCCGCACTGGGCAATCGAAAGCCGTGATCAATTAGCACTTTTTTCCGCGCTTGGTCACCATTAAACATCCCACGAATTTGCGGCACCGTTACGTGGGACTCATCCACCACCAAGAGCCAATCCTCAGGAAAATAATCAATCAGACACTCCGGCGGTTCCCCCGCTGCCCGGCCTGCGAGATGGCGTGAGTAGTTCTCCACGCCGTTGCAGTAGCCGACCTGCCGCAGCATTTCCAAATCATAGCGGGTGCGTTGACTCAGGCGCTGTGCCTCAAGAAATTTATTTTGGGCTTCGAGGTGAGCCACTTGGGCTTGGAGTTCTGCTTCGATGGCGGCACAGGCTGCTTCAAGGCGTTCGGCAGGGGTGACAAAGTGCTTCGCAGGATAGATATTCAGGCGTTCCACACGCTGCAACGTTTCCCCTGTCAGCGGATCGACATAGCGAATCGCTTCAATTTCATCCCCAAAGAACTCGACGCGAATGATGCGATCCTCATAGGCAGGGCCAATCTCAAGCACATCCCCCTTCACGCGGAAGCGCCCCCGCCCCAGTTCGACATCGTTGCGAGTGTATTGAATGGTGGCCAATTGTCGCAGTAGTTGCCGCAGATCCGTTTCACTGCCCACCTCTAGGGGAATCGCTGCTTTGAGGTACTCCGCTGGAATACCCAAGCCGTAGATGCAACTAATCGAGGCAACCACAATCACATCCCGCCGTTCAAAGAGGGAGCGAGTGGCTGAGTGCCGCAGCATGTCAATTTCCTCGTTAATCGAAGCACTTTTTTCGATGTAGGTATCGGTAACGGGAATGTAGGCCTCGGGCTGATAGTAGTCGTAGTAGGAGATAAAGTACTCCACGGCATTTTCTGGAAAGAATGAGCGCAGTTCATTGCACAGTTGCGCCGCAAGGGTTTTGTTGTGGGCTAGCACAAGGGTCGGGCGGCCCAGGGCCTCGATAACGCGGGCGATTGTGTGGGTTTTGCCCGTGCCCGTTGCCCCCAGCAATGTTTGGAAGCGATGTCCCGCCTGTACGCCGGCAACTAGCTTTTGAATCGCTTGGGGTTGATCCCCTGTGGGTTCAAAGGGAGCGTGAATACGAAAGGGAGTGCTGGTCATTGCCCAATTTCTAAAGAATTCTTGCCTAGCTTTTAGGGTAGTCGAGCGACAGAGGAGCGAGCCGCGCAAAATCTTCTTCAGGAACATTGAACAGGCTTGAAACTGTCAAAACCGCATCCCCGCGAATTTTAAACACCAGCCCTAAGATTTGGTATTTTAAATAACAGTTTCTCGTGTATTGTAACAATTAATTACGCCAAATCTAAAGAATTGGTAAAAGCTTTGGCGGCCCCAAAATATCAGCAGTATTGTAGGGAAGCAAGATACCTCCTAACTGCGTCTTTGACCCTACCCGCTTGGCGTAGGGTTTCTTTTTGCGGGAATTTCGCTAAAATCTGTGAATTCCCTACCCTGATGGCCATGGCTGGTGAAGTCATTGAAATTCTCAGTGCCGATGATCTACGGCGCACTGTCACGCGCTTAGCCTCCCAAGTAGTAGAGAAGGCTCGCGATGCCCTCGAAAAATTAGTGTTGCTGGGGATTCATACCCGTGGGGTTCCCCTCGCCAAGCTCTTGGGGCAACAAGTTGAACAACTGGAAGGGGTGAGCCTCCCCATTGGTGAGTTGGATATCACGTTTTATCGCGATGACCTGGATCGTATTGGCCCGCGCACACCCCGTCAGACCCTGATTCCCGTAGATCTCTCTGGACGGATGGTGGTCTTGGTGGATGATGTGATTTTTAGTGGCCGCACCATTCGCTCTGCCCTCAATGCCGTCCATGATTACGGTCGCCCCAGTGCCATTTGGTTATTAGTACTCATTGATCGCGGGCACCGAGAATTGCCGATTCACCCCGACTTTACTGGCAAAGTGCTGCCCACGGCTCGCGATGAAGTGGTCAAGGTACTCTTGCAGGGGATTGATCAGCGGGATGGGGTAGAGCTATGGAAACCCTCTTAATCTTGGGAAGAAGATACAGGAAACCCAATGCTGTTCATCTCAAAAAAAGAAGCATTCTTTCAAATGAAGGATATATGGCTATTCAATGCCAATAGCCTTGATGCTGATTTATTTACTGAACCTTTTATTGACCTGATTGTGACTTCCCCGCCCTACAATGTGGGTCTTGAATATCGCTCAGTCAAAGAGGATGTTCCCTACAGCGATTATCTAGAATTTCGCGGCGGACGGCTTGGGGATCGTGGATGTCGCCCTCAGCGCCCTATGTGATTGCGCCTGTGGAGTTAATTGTGGTGTTGGACAAAGAGGAGTGGCGGCGCAAGAATGAATTTATAGAATCTTTATTTTTACGGTTTTTGTTAACCAAGCGATAGACCCGTCATGCCACTCCTTTGTAACTGCTTAAGGCGTGATTCTGCCCTTTCCTAAGCCATCGCGGAGATCAACGGAGAGGGGGGGATTCGAACCCCCGTTAGGTGTTACCCTAAACTTGATTTCGAGTCAAGCGCATTCAACCACTCTGCCACCTCTCCAAGGATCTCCAATCATAGCAAAGGTGAATGCCAAAGGCACACTTGGCGATCGCTCCCCCTCAAGGGAATTCTGGCGGCAAACCCCTTTACGATAAAAGTATTCAGTCAACTTAAAACTACGACGGCATGGATATTAAACAGGGTTTTGTGGGCACCGTCGGGCAGACGCCGCTGATTCGCCTCAACTACTTTAGTGACCTTACGGGCTGTGAAATTCTCGGCAAGGCAGAGTTCCTCAACCCCGGTGGCTCTGTCAAGGATCGAGCTGCCCTCTACATTATTGAAGATGCTGAAAAAAAAGGCCTTCTCAAACCCGGCGGTACGGTGGTCGAAGGGACAGCAGGCAATACCGGCATTGGCCTAGCCCACATCTGCAATGCCAAGGGCTACAAGTGTCTGATTGTGATTCCCAATACCCAATCCCAAGAAAAAATTGACCTGTTGCGTACCCTAGGTGCCGAGGTGCGCCCCGTTCCCGCTGTGCCCTACAAAGACCCCAATAACTACGTGAAGCTCTCTGGCCGTATTGCTGCTGAGATGGAGAATGCCATCTGGGCGAACCAGTTCGATAACCTTGCCAATCGCCAAGCCCACTACGAAACCACCGGCCCTGAAATTTGGGAGCAGACTGATGGCCGCATTGATGCGTGGGTAGCAGCCACTGGCACTGGGGGGACCTATGCGGGTGTGGCTCTGTTTCTCAAGGAAAAAAATCCCGCTATTCGCACTGTGATTGCTGATCCCATGGGCAGTGCCATCTATAGCTATGCGAAAACGGGCACGCTATGTAGTACCGGTAGTTCAATCACTGAAGGCATTGGCAATAGCCGCATTACAGCAAATTTAGCAGGCGCTCCCATTGATGATGCGATTCAAATTGAGGACCAAGAGTGCCTTGAGATCATTTATCAACTGCTGCACTACGATGGCCTCTTTATGGGTGGCTCCGTGGGCATTAACGTGGGGGCAGCGGTACGCCTAGCCAAGGAACTCGGCCCCGGTCACACAATTGTTACCGTGCTGTGCGATGGGGGTTCCCGCTATCAATCACGGCTCTTTAATCCAGAGTGGCTGGCCAGCAAAGGGCTACGGGTGCCAGAGATTAAAAAATGTTAAGCCTTGGGAACAATGTCTAAAATAGAGGGGTCAAAGGGGGGCAAGTAGCCGCTAGGCGTGGGTGTGGATTTTACGCGAAGCATTAGCCGTGAAAAAACAACGTTGGTTTCTCCTCTTTGCCAGCTTGGTCTGTGGGGTGGCGATCGCCCTCCATCCTGTGGCTGCACAGGCACAAACTCTCTGGCAGCGGTTACTGTTGCAGGGGATTCAGGTCATCCAACTATCAAATATTTCGCCCCGCCAAGAGGTGGCCTTGGGGCAACAAATCCATGAGCAGATGCTCCGCCAAGGGATGCGCCTTGTGCAGAATTCGGCTGCGCAAAACTATGTGAATAGCATTGGTAATCGCTTGGTCAATGTCGGCGAACGTCGAGGTGTGCCCTACCAGTTTCACATCATCCAAGACCGCCAAGTGAATGCCTATGCAACAATGGGGGGCTTTGTCTATGTCACCACCGGGCTGATGCTTCGGGCAGAAAATGAGGCGGAACTAGCCAGCGTCATTGCCCACGAAATTGGCCATATTGATCAGCGCCATGTGATTCGTCAACTGCAACAAATGGCGATCGCCCAAGGGTTAATGACCGCTGCGGGCTTGGATCGCGATCGCGGGCTACAAATGGCCATGGAACTTGCCTTTCGGCGTCCCCGCAGTCGTGAGCAGGAACTAGAAGCCGATCGCTATGGGCTGGGGCTATTGGCTCGCAGCAACTACGATCCACGGGCGATGGTGACATTTCTCCAGAAATTGCAACGGGAGGGAGGGGCACCGCCAACGATTTTGAGTACGCACCCTGCGCCTCGCGATCGCCAGTTGATTGCCGAAAATTTAATCCGCTCTGGCCTGAGCAATGAATGCGTGGTTACCCCCCAACCCCTGTGTGGCACCGATACCTGGGCCTATCAGCAACAACTGCGCTCGTTCTAATCTCGTCTAACGGGTCTTGCGCCAGCGCGCATAGCGCCCCAAGGCCGTCAGTGGAAAGTGCTGCTGGTAGTAGTGGTACTTCAAGTAAAAGTGACAGGGAAAGCCCGTGCCAGTGAAGTAATCCTCGTGCCATGTGCCATCGGCGCGCTGCGTCTGGAGAAGGTAGGCAATCCCCTTTTCAATGGCCTCTGTGGCATAGTCCCCTGTGGCATCGCCAGCGGCCAAAAGGCCAATAATTGCCCAAGCGGTTTGGGAAGCGGTGCTATCCCCTTTGCCCTTGAGGGAAGGGTCGTTGTAGCTCCAGCAGGTTTCACCCCAACCACCATTGGCATTTTGACACTGCACCAACCACTCAGCGGCACGGCGAATGCGCCAGCGATCGTAGCGAGGGGCAACAAGGGAGAGGGCTGCCAAAACCCCACTCGTGCCATAGAGGTAGTTCACCCCCCAGCGGCCAAACCAACAGCCTTCCGGTTCCTGCTCATTGCGCAAGTAAGCAAGGGCGCGATCGAGGGCACCCCTATCAAAGGCCAACTGACACCGCCCCACCATCTCCAGCACCCGTGCCGTGACATCAGCAGTATTGGGGTCAATCATTGCCTTGAGATCGCCATAGGGAATGGCATTGAGCCAATCTTGGTCGTTGTCCACATCAAAGGCCGCCCAGCCCCCCGGCCGACACTGCATTGAGGCAATCCAAGCCACTGCCCGTTCAATCGCTCGCCGTTTTAGGTTTTCATCGGGTAGGGTCACGGCATGGAGCGCCATCACTACTACCGCTGTATCGTCCACATCGGGGTAGAAGCGATTCTCAAATTCAAAGGCCCATCCCCCCGGCTGACCTTTTTTGTTTTTTACGTGCCAATCCCCATAGTCAAGGATTTGCTTGGAGAGCAGCCATTCGCCAGCTTTGACAAGGGCGGGATGATCGGGAGCAACACCTGAATCCACCATAGCGCGCATTACCAAGGCGGTATCCCAAACCGGAGAGACACAGGGCTGCACGCGATACTCGGTCTCTGTTTCAATGGCAAAGCGATCCACTGCTGCCATTCCTCGCTGCACAATGGGGTCATCCACAGCATAGTCAAGGGCACGCAACGCCAATAGGGAGTTGAGCATTGCCGGAATAATGCCACCCCAGTCGCCACTAGCTTCTTGACGCTCTAGTACCCATTCTTCGGCCGCCTTTAGCCCCTGTTCCCTAAGGGGATTAATGTTCAGGGTTTCAAAGAGTTTGAAAACGCGATCAAGGCCAATAAAGACATCACTCCAGTCGCCTTGGCGGGGCAGTTCCCAGACCACATTTGCCCGCCCTTCGGCATAGAGTTCATCGAGGGTAATGGGCGGATCCATCGCATAAACGGGCTTGCGATCCATGACAATCAACAGCGGCACCGTGCTGCTGCGTGCCCAACTGGACATTTCATAAATAGTAAAGGGGCTACCCTCTGGCAAGAGCATGATCCAAGGGGGCAGGGAGGGAATCCCGCGCCAGTCGTAGCAGCCAATGAGGGCAAGGTGCAGTTTGGTAAAGATGCGAGTTTTGCTAATGCCGCCGCGCGCAAGGATAAATTGCCGTGCCTTCACCAAGGCTGGATCCGTTGCGGGGACGCCCAAGAGCCGCAATCCCATGTAGGCTTCCACGCTGGTGCTGAGATCGCCACCATCGCCATAAAATAGCTCCCAACCGCCGTGATCCCGCTGATGGTTGCGCAAATACTGTTCCGCTTTGGCCAAGGGTAGCCGCTGTTCGGTGCCCCAGATTTTGTGCAGGAGAATCACCTCTGCGGTCATGGTCACATTGGATTCTAATTCCGCCCACCAGTAGCCCTCGGCATATTGCTGTGCAAAGAGAAAGTCTTGGCTGGCGCGAATCGCCTGTTGGAGTTGCTTTGGGTCAATGGCAGCGGCAATTGGAGTTTGCATGATTCCTCGGCTGTTAGACTCTTGGTTAGTTTAGCGGGGGCGATCGCTCCCTCGCAAGCGGCACAGACTTGGGTTAGGATCAAGACTATGTCTCTCCGTCAACACCAGCATCCCCTAATTCAGCGGCTCGCCGATCGCATTGAGCAGATTTGGCAGAGTGCTTTGCCCTTAGTCCCCTATACCCTGCCTGAGGATCTCGGTTATGTCGAGGGCAAATTGGAAGGGGAGCGGCTCACAATTGAGAACCATTGCTACCAAGCGCCGCCCTTTCGCAAACTTCACCTTGAACTGGCGCGGGTGGGAGAAAGCCTCGATATTTTGCACTGTGTTATGTTTCCAGAGCCGCGCTACGATCTGCCAATGTTTGGCTGTGACCTTGTGGGTGGCCGGGGGCAAATTAGTGCCGCGATTGTGGATCTCTCTCCTGTGACGGGTCAGTTGCCCGCTGCCTATATATCGGCCTTAAGTGCTTTGCCGACAGTCACCTTCAGTCAACCCCGTGAATTGCCCCCTTGGGGACATATCTTCTCGCCCTTTTGCATTTTTATTCGGCCACAGGGAGACACTGAGGAACAGCAATTTCTCGATCGCATTGGTGAGTACCTCACGCTCCACTGTCAACTTAGCCAGCAAGCTGTGCCCACGGATCAGCCAGAAGCCATCATTGCCGGACAACGGCAGTATTGCCACCAGCAACAGCAGAACGATAAAACCCGCCGTGTTCTTGAGAAAGCCTTTGGTAGCGCTTGGGCAGAACGCTATATGACCACCGTTCTCTTTGATTCTCTTTGACTTGTCCCCTGCTGCCTAGAACCCTTGGAGGACTCTCTCCCCGATGAACTGCATCAACCAGTGGATCAGTGAGGTTAACAGAATATCTGGAGGAAATCTTAAACTGTTCTGTTGATTTGGGAACGCCCCAATCTTCTTTACGGTCAACCCTTAGGGAGGAGGTATTAAAGGAGGCTATTCGTGCCTTCTAGGGAGCTACGAGAAGGTCCACAAGACATTTTGGATGAGATTAATGAAATTCAAGTGATGGTTGCTGATCTTAAATTTGAGGAGTTTTGCCAAGATCAGTGTACTGTAACAGCAGTCCTCTATAGTTTAGCTGTCATTGGGGAAGCTGCTGAGCTATATCCGCAAATTCCGGGGCGATAAATGCGAGCCATGCGCAGCATGACAATACATGAGTGTTTTCAAGTCGATCGATCCATTGTTTGGGAAACAGTGCAGTCTGATTTACTTGCTTTGTATAGTAGCTTGAAGGAATTGATAGGGTGCTGACCCCATCTGACAATGTGGCACTGGCAAACCACTGACCTTGGGCGCTTTCTTACCTGCGATCTCTTGCAGGGGGTTTCCCATGGCTTCTTTACTCGCGATTGGCAAGGACAAGACCTCAGCACCCTCACCGCAGCCCTAGGAACGACAGCAACCCCCCTGCGGACACAACAGGTGCATGGCGATCGCGTTGCTTTGGCAGCAGAAGTTTTGGCCAGTGATGAACGATTGGAAGCGGATGCTCTTGTGGCCACAGCGTCTGATCAAGCCCTCTGGGTGTGTAGTGCTGATTGTGTCCCCTTGCTTATTGCCGATGTGGCGAGTGGACGGGTTGCGGCGATTCATGCGGGGTGGCGGGGGACAGCCATCCAAATCTCTAAGGTCACGCTCCAGCAGATGCAAGCATTCGGCAGTGATCTTGCCAATTTACGGATTGCCATGGGGCCTGCCATTCGCGGTGAGGTCTATCAAGTGGGGCTGAATGTTGCCCGTGCCTTGGCGCAAACCATTCTTGAGGGGGTGACGGAAACCACTGACCGCGATGATCTTTACCAGCGTTTTGCGGCCCTAGACCCAGAGATGATTTTTCTTGATCCAGACCCTGAGCGACTACGAGTGGATGTCGCTCGCGTGAATCGTTTGCAGTTGCTGCAATTGGGGCTAAGGGACGAGCAAATTGCCCTGTGTCCCCACTGTACGTTTCGCGATGCTGAGTGCTTTTTTTCCTATCGCCGTGAACACCTCAAGCAGGTGCAGTGGTCGGGAATTGTTAGTCGGTTAGTATGATTGGCGTTGCCACGGGAGAATCCATTGCGCGATTGTGGAGCGATCGCCACTGCCAGCACCACGACTTTCCTGCCCTAGTCTGTGTTCTTGGCTTTACGGAAACGGCATGCATTCCCGGGATCTCGGCGGCGGGTCAAACCCCCAGCGATCGCCGAACCACAGCCCTAGCCGATGGTGAGTTCCTGCTGCGAGGCATTCAACCCCACTATCACTATCCGCTGCCACCCCTAACGGCGGGTGCTTCCCCTGCGCTGATTAGTCGTGCCCTCATTGAGGCTTTAGGGTTGCCCCTCTACGTTTTTGATGCGGGCTTACCTCTGCCGCGTCTGCCAGAGATGATCGACTTGGGGGGTGCACCGGCTCGCTGCCTAACCACGGGTGAAGCGATGACAGCCCAAACCGTAGCACACCTCTGGGAACAGGGATGGTCTTGGGGAGCCAAGCTCAGCAGCCAATATCCGTGGCTGATCATTGCTGAGTGTGTAGTGGGCGGCACAACCACTGCCCTTGCCCTCTGTGAAAGTTTGGGGATTATCGCTCGCGATTGTGTAGGCAGTAGCCATCGCCAGAGTAACCATGCACAAAAGTGGCAACTCGTGCAACAGGGGCTTGCCCACATTCCTGCTAATGCGGCTCCTTTCACTTGTGTAGCAGCGATTGGCGATCCAATGCAGGTGGTGGTTGCAGCTATGGCCCTGCGGGCGAGTCAAACCTGTGGCGTTTTGCTGGCGGGGGGGTCACAAATGATGGCGGTCTATGCCTTTGCACGGGCGATCGCCCAGTGGCGTCAGCTTCCTTGGTGTCCCGCACAAATCGTGGTGGGCACAACCCGGTGGCTGATTGAAGATCAAACGGCTCAGATTCACCGCTTGGCAGAGCGTGTCCAGTGTCCGCTCATTTACACGCAACTTGATTTCAGCACATCCCGTCATCCTGCCCTGCGTGCCTATGAACAGGGGTTTGTTAAGGAAGGGGTTGGTGCGGGGGGGTGTGCCATTGCTGCCCATCTGCTGGCGGGCTGGAGCAATTCAGACATGGTGCATATTATTGACAGGTTGGGCGATCGCTGGTCTAAAGGGAGGTGATCGCGACTTTGATTGGGGAAAAGGGGCAATTTACTGGGGATTCAGCCACTCGATACTGCCCGGAAGCTGTCTTAAAATAGGAGTTTCGACCAAGATGAGGCATCGCTACGCCCCCGGCGACGGTACACCGGATATTTGCCTTGATGTTTTTTCAGCGCCTCTGTCGGTGGGGTCACTTGAACAGCGCGATCAACATTCTTTTGGACAAACTCTATCAGTAGGGACTCATTCCCCTTGGTCAGCCAACAGTCCCAGTGCTCATGGATATCCGCAGCTTCGCTCGCGTGGTGAACTTGGAATCCCTGCTTGCGGGCAAGCTCTAAGAAGGCGTCCTCTGCTTTGAGACCGCGTTTGAGATTTTCGCCGTGCCCGTGGTTGGGTCTCATTGCCCACTTTCGGCTCGGCCATCTGCTCTCGGCGGTTCACTCATCGCCAACTGACAGGCCGCAAGGCTGGCACTGCTGTACATCTGCTCTAGGGTGGCCATTAGCTGCGCCACTTCACTGGGAACCTCATGGGGAAAGGGGGGTAACACCGAAAGCACCCCATGGGGTTGACCACTGGGGACAAGCACCACTAACTCTGGGGGGAGGGGCTGGCGATATTGGCAAAAGGAAGCATCGGTTTTCGGTGGCTCATAGAGAGGTGGGGGGGTGGGCACCACAGAGGGGGTAGTAGCCGTTGCCCGATAGTGGCGCAGGCGTTGGAGAATCTCGTCTTTGGTTTTGCCTCGCAACTGAAAGAGTAAAAACGGGTCTTCGTTGAAGTATTGCCCTAGCAAGTAATAGACTGCGCCAATATGTTTGCAGGGATTGACGGGGTCAGGGCAATTGCAGCGGCTATGGATGTCGAACTTGGTAAAGGGAAATAAACTCAGTCCGGCTTGGGTAAAGACTTCTTCAATACTGGGGGGCAGTTCTCCCGCCAGGAGCTTCGCGGCATAGAAGGCTTTTTGTGCCATGCCGTCAATGGCATATTGCCACTGCTCTTCACTAAAGGCATCCAAATGCAGTTTGACGTGATAAGGTTCGGGAGCCGTGCCTTGAACTTGGGCATGGACTTGGTTGCCCTTGAATTCCAAGGTGAGAACCCGTCCTTCACGGACATAATTGCGTGCCCGCTCTAGCCGTCGGCGCCAGCCAAAAGACTCTAGCACACCAATCCAGCGTTCACTCCACCAATGTTGACGCCCTTGAGCACTGTCGCGATCGCTCGCTGCTACCTCAACGACGGGTTCAGAGGCTACCGTTGTCGCCGTGACATCAAGCGTTGCAGGAGATGACTGCTGCTTTTGCTTTTGTTTAAGACTGGCTGCTTTGCGGGTAATTTTGAGAATCTGGGGCTGTTTCATGGGGCATATCCCACGGCTATTCTTTCTATCATAGGCTGCTGGCTTAGAGGATGAGGTCAATCTCCCAAGTGGTAATGTCCCATGTTTGCAATACATACTTGTCCTGGTGGTGGCGAATCAGCCAAAGGTGGCGATCGCCCGTAAAGCCGAGGCCATCGATCTCCTGCTCACTTTCAGCCGTACCGACAATTTCGCCACTGTGGGTCACTAAATTCAAACTATGGCGATCCGCCACCACATAGCCCCAAGGCGTAGCACAGAGAAATTGGGGACGAAACCGCAGCCCCAAGCGTTGAATCCGCCAAGGCCGCAAATGGAGGAGCATCAATAAAGGTTGCTGCGGATGATCTTCAAAGGCCGCTAGTTGCCACGGCTGGCGCTGGGCAGGGGTAAACCATGTCAGGTGGGCAGGCAGTTGGGTGTATAGCCGCCAGTGTCCTCGGCGGTCAAAGAGTTGAAAATGGGTAATGGTATGCTCCGTCTCAGGATGTTGCGATCGACCAATCACCACTCCATAGCGACGATTGAGGAGAAGGGTATCCACAAAAGTCCGTCCATGCCATTGACAACGGAGAGTCCGCTGCCCTTGACCATTGATCAGTTGGACATGAAGTTGTAATTCCGCTGCTGCACTATCAATCTGGGTTTCTGCACACCAGTAACCAGTGGCATCAATAGCTAATTGGTTCAGAGTAGAGCGAAGATGACAGTCTAGGGGGATAAGCTGGTCATGGATGCAGAAAAGCTGCGGGGGCAGCACATTGATTCGCAGCCAAGCACTCACTTCACCGCCATAGAGTTGCATGGGCAGCGGTGGTAGCGGCCATTGGCCCGTCGCTTCGGGTACAGTCTCCCTAGCTTGCCAAGCCCAGAGGCGATCGCCCACCACCCCGTAGAACTTTGTGGCTGTACTGGCAACCTGTTGGGGCGGTAGCGGCAAAGAAGAGCCTTGGGGTTCCCCCAGCCAAACCGCCGCCGGTGCCCTAGAAAACAGTAGCGGCTGCTCATGACGCTCTGCTTCAATAACCTCTAGGGCTAGTTGCACCGCCATTGTCATTTCCGCTGCACTTTTATAGCGGCGCTGCGGTAATTTATCCAACGCCTTAGCAATAATGCTCCGCACCAGAAAAGGCAGTCCCTCAGGAAGGGTATAGGGTCGGCTAAGGTGGGCAGCCATGAGTTCAGCAGGTGTGCCGTGGAAGGGGCGATCGCCAACAATCATCTCGTACATGAGAATCCCCACTGCATAGAGATCCGAAGCGGGCATCGTCTGACCATAGAAACGCTCCGGTGCCATATAGGCAGGGGATCCCGTTTGACCGCTGCCCTTAACCTCCTCAATGAGGCGTGCGACACCAAAATCGGACACCTTTGCCTGCCAGCCCGTGGCAGTCACCTCCAGTAGGATATTTTCTGGTTTGAGATCGCAGTGGAGAATGCCGCGATGATGGGCATAGGTCAAAGCTGCCAGCACATCCAAGGTGAGGCGCAAAGCCGTTGTCAGCGGTAAGGCCTGTTCTTGCTCTAGGAGCGATCGCAAGGTCCCTCCGGCACAATAATCGATTACCAAACTGCGGCTCACTTGGGGGCTATGGTGCACGCGAATATAGTCAATCGCCTGACAGCCCACCACATGGGGATGCTGAAGCGTCAGGAGAAAATTCAACTCCCGCAAAAAGCCACGGGTCAGCAATTGCCGCTCGCTGAGCACCTTAATTGCCACCAGTTCACCCGACTCGCGATTGACCGCCAGATAAACTTGTCCGTACTGGCCTTGACCGGCTAGATCCACCAGTCGGTAACGGGAGGTTTGGGCAGCACGAGCCGTGGCCAACAACGAGCCTCAACCTTCAACGAAAAACATTTCTCAGCATGATTCGCGATCGCGCCCCTGTCAATGCCGGGTCAGCAGCAAAATGAACTATCCCCTAGGAGAAGAGGATTTCTAAGGGCACCTCTTTGTTGTCCTGTTCAATACTCCCCACTTCATGGATGCGCTTGGCCAGATCCCGTGCCCGCTGATAACTGCTAATGTCCCCTTGTTCAAAGAACAGCTTCGCCGCTGTGCGCAAATCCTCTACTGCTCCCTTGCGATCGCCAAGGGTCGAGCGGGCAACGCCGCGATTGTGGTAGGCCTTGGCATAGTTCTCATTAATGCGAATGGCTTCGGAGTAGTCAAGAATCGCCGCTTCAGCATCCCCTAGACGCTGATGGGTCAGACCGCGATTGTAGTAGGCCTTGGCATAGCTGGGATCCACTTGGATCACTTGGGTATTTTTCTCGATTTCCCGCAAGCAAGCCAGCACTTCTTCAATTTGTTTTTGCTCGGTGCCGAGAATGCGGGTGTAGTCGTGGAGATCCCGTGTCCCTTGGTTGAGTTGCATGACCTGTTTCTGCACATCCTCAAGGCGATCGCGCACCTGACTGAGGGCAAGGGTGAGGTTGCCTACCTCTGACTGCTGCTGCCCTTGGGACGCCACTAGTTCAGCAATTTTCGCCTCCTGTTGCTGCACAAGGGCTTGGAACTGGTCATCCCGTTTTTTGCGGCTCACTAAGTTTAAGCCCACTGCCAACGAAAGGGGCAAAGGGGCGATCGCTGTCAAAATGGCCTGCTGGGTCGCAGCCGCCGCCACCGACAACACAACCGTTAACCCCGTTGCGCCCCATTCTAGG
>FMJZ01006796.1_pt1 | contig 33511 bp, 35 predicted proteins | sample 1987881 | NCBI WGS metagenome assembly FMJZ01 (sample SAMEA4378227, study PRJEB15110) | soil metagenome | biome: soil; feature: Field; material: Soil | place: India | collected 2015-03-11 | depth 0 m
TGGACGAGACTCAAACGGGCGCTATTCCATGTACTGTTATACCCTCGGGCAGAGGGTGCGTCAATATAACTGGACTTGGGTTAGCATAGTTGGCTATCCTCTGTATTATGTTAGCAATGCTGGCTTGTTTCCAGATAATCACAATGATTGGGGGATTTACGGAATGAGGAGCGTTGAATCATCCGGATTCAATGCTTTTCTTCGAGGTTTAAACGGTTTGAGCTACACTTATAATAACACATGGATCACCAGGAGCCTTTCCAATCCTGTTTATCTCTCATCAGAGGCTCTTTACTATTGTAACTACTATGGAATTTATCCCGCGCCCTATCAGACAGCAACTAGAGCACTGCCTTCATGGATAACAAACACATATAACCTAAGGATAACCACCTACATCTTCAATCCTTCAAGTGGCTGGTTAGCCGGAGCAGTTTTCAGACACGCCGTTTCAGGAGCTTTTCTTGCATTGGGTTTGACTAGAACGCCGGACATTAGACTTACAGCCTTAGGACTTTTGAGCGATTATAAGCCTAGGCTGTTTCGTTCCGAATATACCGCTGCTGGCGCCACTAGGCTTGTTGTTTTGCAGCTTGGACAGGTGGGAGGTGTATAGCCTTTGAACCGTAAAGGTCAGTTTTCGCTTATTGCCGCCTTGCTGGTTGCTGTTATACTCATTGCAACGGTTATAATCACTTATTCCGCCATCCGCAGCAGTCCAGTTTCAGATATGCCTCAAGTTTTAAGTGCAATAGATGAAACCAATTTCGCCCTAAAACAAGTTTTAGGCTTCACAATAGGCTATTACGGTTCAGTTTTAAAAGTCACTGGCAACGTGACATATGCAAGAATTTTGGCTGAAAACTACCTCTACAGCGGACTCATCAACATAGCAAAAATGCATCCAGACTGGGGCGCATCCCTCAACGTTGAAAATATAAACCTGCAAGCCCGATGGTTTGAAAAAATAAGCTACAGCACTGGGGATCTAGCCGTAAGCTACAACCTTACTGGACTGGGAATTTATGGAATATCCTACGGGATTACATGCAAATTAAACGTAAATGTAACCGGCACAGTGGATAACAAGGCAATTTTAAACATAACCAAAGACGAAAACGAACCATTAATAAATCTTGGAAAAAGCAACTTCAAATTCTACAAATACAACTATGACAGCTCAACATGGGAACTGGTTAATCCAGCAAACGAGCCGGAAGCAACATCAAACGGAATGTATTTGATAAACTTACCGTATGGGGTGGATCCCGACTCATACATGGTTCAAGTGGAAGACCAGAGGGGCATAGTGGTTACGGCTGCATCCTTCACCCGCTACACCTACACGTTGTCATGGAAACCAAACATGACGTTGATTAGCGGCGAATCTTTTGAAGGCGTATGGCCTCCGTCTGGATGGACTGCGTCTGGAAGTTGGAGTAAAAAGAGCGCCACAGCTTACGATGGAGCGTTTTCGGCTGGCGTGGATGGCCAAGGAGGAGGCGCGTCTGGAGATTTAACAACTTTCGACCTTAATTGCACTGACGCATCTTCAATTTATGTAGAGTTCTGGTATCGAGACGATGGATGCGAAAACGGCGAATTCCTGCTTCAATATTATAATGGAAATGCTTGGATAACTGTTGCAGATCTGGGGAACACCACGCTTGAAAATCAGTGGCTTCATTATCAACAAAAGGTTACGGACAACCAATTTTTCAAATCAAACTTCAAAATCCGCTGGTCTGCCGTAGGCGTTGACAACAAAGAATACGCATACATCGACTATGTCACCGTTAAAAAGGAGATGAATCTACTAACGCCGAACGAGCCAATAGTTGTCGAACTTTTGCAAAACGGTACCATGCGGTGGCTGGGCCAAAATCTACAGTTTACAACACAAGCCAAACCTATACCGCCCATACCAGTAAAATCCATACGCATAAACCAAACCATAAACGGAATAAACCGTGAAGTCCCCTTCCAAGTGGAAGATTGGGCTTCAGAATACAAAGTTCCACTGGGCTTGGCCAGTAACATGAGCGTTTTCGGTAATAGACACATGCTTGTTTTCCTTGTAAACCGAAATGTTTCAAAAGTCACAGTATGGTGGGATGGAAGCGACACAGCAACACAAACACCATATACATACACTAATCGTTACTTTAACGATGATGTCTCCAATAGAAGATTGAGCAATGGCAGGCTTACCATTGAATTGTCGTCTCGCGGCTTCACAATTACGGCAACGGTGGGCACGGTAACAAGCACAGCAAATCTGATGTGTATAAATGGTAAAGAAGACAATACGGATCCTGAGTGGGCATACACCATATACAACGGTGTTGTAAGAGATATTGTGCACGGTGAACCAGAATTTTCTGGTGGCGTTAACAACCCTACACCATATGGATGCTACAACTTTTATTCACATGTTGTTATAACATTGCCAGCGAACGCCACATACTATACCTATCAACTGCGCCTAATATTCCTGAACTCAACAGACAAACCAAGAAGCATAACGGAAATACGCCTATTAAGAGTCAGCAGTACACAAAGTAGCTTTTCTCCGTTAACAGAAAATGGTACATTGCCGAGCGGTTACCCAAACGTTTCTACTGCGTATGATTTATTCTATAACAAGTCGGGCGTTTGGCAACACCACTGGAGCCAACTATTATACCAGACGAAAGGGTTTGGAATAATGTTCCCAGACGAAACAAACAAAATGTTATACTTCTTTGACAACAAAACCACCACCGGAAACCCGACAGGCGCTCTAAGAACAGTAAGTTCCAGTTATCCTACCCAAAAGGCAATCGAACTTCTTCCAGTGAGTTCACGGGCCTCTGTAACGGGCTTTACTACAGCGTTGGATATTTGTTGGTATGGTGCTGTGGTTACTTTTGACGGCACTACGCCCATATACAAGTTGGAAGGCGGAGTTCCCACAGGCTTGTGGATTCTTGTTGAGTATCCGCCCGTAATAACAGTGACAGCGGAAGGCTAAGCCAATGTTAGGGTTTATTTTGAATTTGGATTTCAAGTTCATACAAGTTAAATAAGTAATCCTCAAATTTCCTAAACTAGCTGGAAGGTGCAATCATGAACACAAAAACCTTGTTAAAATCTCGACGGGGTATATCCCCCATACTTGCAACCCTCCTATTAATCGTAATAGCCGTGGCAGCCATAGTTGTAACCTATGCTTGGATAATGACCTACATGAGCAGCGCCGGACACCGAGCAGGCGTAATGCTCTACGAAGCAAACGTAAGATTCTACGACAATGGCAAGAAAATAGACATTGACATAGGAAACTCGGGAACATCCGACACGGAAATCCTCAAGGTCTACGTAGGCACTTCGCAGTCAAACCTTCAAGACGTAACAACCTCTGGGCTTCAAAAACCATTACCTGCTGGCGAAGTAGTGAGCATCACATTAAACTACACATGGACAAATGGAACAACCTACTACTTCAAAATTGTTCCAAGGGCAGGAGCACCGCTAGAGTTCAGCAAAAAAGCCTAATTTTCATATAAACCTACCACAACACACATTCTCCAAAATTTTAAAAAATCCATTTTACCGCTTCCCATTAGCGTTTTAAAGCAAACGACACAATAAAATAATCCGGCTGAAAATCCACGGTGATTAAAATGCAAGTATTCATCCAAACCGCCAAGACCGTTATAACGCTGTTTTTCCTTTTTTATGCTTCTTGGAGCGATTATAAAACCCGCGAGGTCAGCAACAGCGTTTGGATTCTTCTTGCACCGCCAGTCTTTGCACTAACTTTTGCTGAACTTTTGCTCTTCGATTTTTCAGCTTTGCCCTTTTTCGGTTTATGCTTCGGCTTGACAACAGCCTTCGCAGTAATACTTTTTTATGCTGGAGGTTTCGGCGGTGCAGACGCCAAGGCTTTAATGTGTTTGGCTTTAGCTTTGCCCTTCTATCCCACAGAACTTTTGAAAAAACCCTTTTCTGGAGAGATTTCGCCTTTCATGCAAATGTTTTTCCCCTTAACAGTTTTCAGCAACTCCGTGATGCTTGCAGCTTTAATGGCAGTTTACCTCTTCGCCTACAACCTTTTATGGCGTCAACGAACTGGTAAACCTCTTTTCGAAGGAGAACAGCAAAAAGAATCTTTAGGCAAAAAAATTCTCGTCCTTATAACGGGTTATAAGGTTTCGGTTGAAAGGCTTAAGGAGAAATGGCATCTTTATCCCTTGGAAGACGTGGAAAAAACCGAAAAGGGAACCAAAAGAAAGCTTGTGCTTTTGCCCAAGGATGAAAACCGAAACGCTATAGTTGAAAGGCTGGAGAAAGCCGTCCAAACTGGAGAAATCGAAGAAAAGGTCTGGGCAACTCCTGGACTGCCAATGCTAATATTCATGGCTGTTGGACTTGTTATTGCACTTCTTTACGGCGACATGGTTTGGAGCTTAATCCGTTTTCTCTTAGGATAAGAACTGTCAAAAAGGGTTAATTCACCCTAATGCCAAAACTACTGTTGAGCGGCGAGAAATTGCTGGACACCTATTTAGATGAAGTTAAACATTTCCTGAAAACCCCAAATGAAGAGGTTAGCGTCGTCGTCATGCCAGACTATTTCCTTGACAGATTTCTAAACATAAACTGCGAACCCGAAACCTTCCTCAAAATAATTAGTGAGGTTGTAAAACGAAAAGGAGGAAGCATTGACGGAATAGCCCAAAAAGATTTCAGGGGAGGAAACGCCATAAACACCGCTTCCGCCCTAGCAAACCTCGGCGTAAAGGTCACGCCGATATTGTGCACCGACAAACTTGGGTTCAATCTCCTTAGGTTTTACCTTAAATCGTCGAAAATCAGCTTTTCCCACATCAGAATCGCCGAAAGCCCTTCTATAACCACAGCCATCGAATTCAAAACAAGAGATGGGAAAACAAATGTTATGCTAAGAGATGTCGGTTCACTGGCGGATTTCGGACCCCAAAGCCTAAACAGCGAAGACTTTGAGGCTATTGAAAAAGCCGATTATGTATGCGTTTTTAACTGGGCTGGAACAAGAAAATTTGGAACACAACTGGCTGAAACCGTTTTCCGCCACACTAAAACAAAGGGCAGAGGCAAAACCTACTATGACACGGCAGACCCAACCCCCAACAAGAGAAAAACACGAGAATTATTACGAAAAGTTCTGCAAACAAACCTCGCGGACATTTTAAGCCTAAACGAAAACGAAGCAGTGTTTTACGCTTCAAAATTAACCCCTAAAATAAACCGCCCCATGGGAGGCCTAAGTTTTGAAGAGTTAGCCAAAGAATCTGCTGAGTTTTTAGCTAAAAATTTCAAAGCAAGAATTGACTTGCACACCACAAACTTCGCAGCAACCTTCTCAAAAAACAGCAAAACAGTGGTTCCAGCCTTCCAAGTTCCAATTTTAAGAGCCACCGGGGCTGGCGATGCATGGAATGCTGGAAACATTGTTGGCGACGCTTACAGGCTTTCAGACGGCGCCCGATTAACGTTAGCAAACGCTGTAGCAGCCTACTACATTTCAAATCCGCAGGGAAAACATCCCACCCGCAAAGAGCTCATTAAATTCTGCGACAAGCTAAAAGGCTTATGGAAGACCAAAACAGATAAAAATTAGGTTAAGTTAAAGAGCAGACGGTTTGGAGATGCGACCGTGCCGTCGGAAATCTTCGATATAGATAAGTTCGTGGAAATAAGCGAAAGAGCAGATTACTGCGCAGTAAAACGTCTAAAAGACGTTGTAAAACTGAAACTTCGCACTGCAAAGAGGCTTTACACATTAAAAGTTGAACCTTCAAAGGCTGAAGAAGTCATAAAAAAGCTTCGATGTGAAATCCGCGAAATATAAACTTGAAGTCTACTTTTTAAAGCATGCATGAATCCCGCTTTGTATGTCTAGTAACGCCAAAATGGCTTTAACCTTAAGCTCAAAAATCGCGTAATCATCATCCACGAATAAGGGTATTCCCTCCAACGCTTCCAGCACGATTTCGGGAGCCGCAGAGTCCAAGTCAACAATGTCGACTTTATCCTCGTCGAGGTTCAAAGCTTTTGCCACATCCACAGCAAGCTCTCCTAAATCATACAAGTCGTGGGATCTTCCGAAGTAAACTGCAATGTCATAATCACCCTTCAAAGAATATCCTTTGGCTCTGCCGCCAAACAAAAAAGCAGCCTTAACCTTTCCCTTAAACACTTCATGTAGGCTTTCATATAAGGTATCCGAGCCTGGTGGGTCTACTGGTTTTTCCTTTAAACTCATTTTGAGGGCGTCAGCAATTCTTGGAGCATCTTCTACAAGTCTTTTTGCGGAATTAATCACGAGACTTCTGTCGACCGTGGTATATGCGTGTACAAGGATGTTCCTTATTCCAGCCATGGATCTCAAAATTTTAGCATCTTTTTCACTTAGTAAGCCTAGTTCCGCTAATAGGGTGCCTATTTCCGAATATCCCTTAGGTGTTCTTACACCTAGGGCTGAGATCACCATTACTCCTAGGTCTAGGAGCGCTTGTATAGTTAGTTGGGCAAGTCTTTCTGTTCCTCTGTAGCTTTTTTCACTATTTAGTTCATGTGCAAGTTCCACTATTTGATTTGCTTGTTTGCGGATTCTCTCTTTTACCTTCAAAACTTTCCCAACGTTTAACCTGCTACTATATTTATAGGAATAACTTGTTATTTATTTACTACGCTGTTTTCTGGTTAAGGTTAATATGTGCGAATGAAAAGAGGAGTGGGTGAGTGCTCTTTAGCTTCTGAATTTTTGGAGTTTTGTTAGTAGCTCTTTGTCGCCTTCGTAGTCTCCGGCGCATGTTGCGATTACGCCGTCCACCAGCCCGTCAAGTTTACTGGCGACTTCTTCAACGTGTTCCATTGTTGTGGTGGTTGGCCACCCTATTATTTTCACCATTTCAGCGTTTTTGGGTGTACCTACCAAGAAGTATGTGTATATGGGTTTGTTGAGGCGTTTGCATTCTTTGGCTACTTGCTCCAGTGCTGGGAAGGTTTTGTCTTCAAGCCTCATGAAGAATACGAAGTCCCATGGTTCTTTTGCACGGGCGATGGCTTCCTCAATGGTTCGGCGGGCGGTGAGCAAACATCCCAGTTTAACGTTTTTTAGGCGTATTGTTGTGCGTAGAAAATCGCGGCCTTCCTCTGAGGATTTCAACATTTTTATGGGTTCCCCGTATTTTGGTATGTCGCCCATGGTGAGCACAAGTCCATCGAGGCCTACAGCGTCTGCGGCTAAAGCCAAACCTCCAACTTCGACGGGTCCCTTGTAGTGCAGTATGAAGATGGGTATCACTATTTTGTCGGGGTATTTGTTTTTGAGAACGCAGCCAACGGCTGTGCCGCTTGGCGCTGGCATGCCAGCGGCGCTGTCGGTTATGTTCCATCCATCAACAAGGTCTTTAACTTCTTCGGCAAGTTTGAGGAATTTACGGGTTGGAACAAACTCATGCAATATTTTCATTGAAACCTCATCTCGCCTTTAAGAAAGAACAGTATAAGATTAAAAATTTTTGCATACGCATAGCGGAAAATGCAGATTAAAAGCCGCTAAAGAGGCGAAACTATAAGAAACATCGCTGTTTCATATAACGCGTTGTGAGGGCAGCTTATGAACATAATTCAAATAATTGCAATTGAAGGCTTGCCTATAATAAAGACTGGAGACAACATTGCAGAGCTGATTTGCAAGGCTGCGGAGAGACAGGGGACGCCTATCCAAGACGGTGACATAATAGTTGTTACGCATGTTATTGTTTCTCGAGCTGAGGGACGCGTTGTAAATCTAGACGAAGTTGAGCCCTCAACATTTGCGGAAAACGTTGCAAAACTTTACGATAAAGACCCAGCCCTTGTCGAGGTTGTCCTAAGAGAGGCTAAAAGCATTAGGCGGATGGTTGACGGCAAAATAATAACAGAAACTAAACATGGGTTTGTGTGCGCCAACTCTGGAGTTGACAAGTCCAATGTGCCTGGAGAAAGATGTGTAGCCTTGCTTCCAGAAAATCCGGACGCTTCCGCAGATGGAATTAGACGGGAGATAAAACGGTTAGTGGGCTGTGATGTTGCCGTTATAATTTCTGACACCCATGGTCGCCCCTTAAGGGAAGGTGAAATAAATGTTGCTGTTGGCGTTGCAGGTTTAAAACCCATCAGAGACCGCAGAGGTGAGAAAGACTTGTTTGGATATGTTTTAAGAGTTAAACAAACCGCTGTGGCGGATGAGCTTGCTTCGGCTGCTGAGCTTGTAATAGGACAAGCAGATGAAGGCGTTCCAGTGGCTATAATCCGCGGATACAAGTTCTTAAAGTCTGAAGATGCTAGGGCTGTGGAGCTTATAAGACCTAGGGAGAAGGATTTGTTCCTCTAAGGTGGTGTAAAATGAGCAGAGAACATGTCATGCTTCGAGAAGTTGACGGTTTGGAGATAATATGTTTAATGGATAATTGCGTGGATTTTTCCTCATCTATTGATAAGAGGGAAGTTCAAGGCGTTCGAAGCTGGGTTGCGAAACACATGGGCGAGAGGTGGGTTAGGGAACACTTTAGCCTTCCAATAGCCGAGCATGGTTTGTCAATGCTTATTAAAGTGTCCTATAACGGAAAATCTCATACGGTTCTTTTTGACACTGGTGTAAGCCGAGAAGGAGCTGTTTCAAACGCCAAAGGAATGGGAATAGACCTAAAACAGGTAGAGGCAATAGTCTTATCCCATGGGCATTACGACCACTGGGGCGGTCTTATAAGCTTCATTCAAGCCATCGGCAAGGCTGGTTTACCAATAATTGTACACGAGGACATGTTTAAAACTCGCGGCGTAATTGACAATAATGGAAAAATAAGGAAATATCCGAATTTTCCAAGGGAAAACGAGATAAGCCCAGCAGAGTTTGTGAAAACAAAAGAGCCCTTTCTTTTAGCGAACAAAACGATTCTTGTAACTGGCGAGATTCCACGAAAAACAGACTTTGAGAAGGGTTACACGCGGCAACACGTCTCAATAAACGGTGTATGGCAGCCGGACCTTTGGGTTTGGGATGACCGTGCGCTGGTAGTGAGTGTTAAACGCAAGGGACTTGTGATAATTTCTGGATGCGCCCATGCAGGAATAATCAACACGGCGTTTTATGCAAGGCAAATCACGGGAAAAGCGAAAATCCACGCCATAATCGGCGGCTTCCACCTCTCTGGAAAAGAATGCGAAGAAAGGATAGGCAAAACTGTGAAGGCGCTTAAACAGTTAAACCCAAAAATTGTGGTGCCAATGCACTGCACCGGCTGGAGAGGCGCCTTCGCAATTGCAAAAGCTATGACAAAAGCTTTTGTTTGGAACAGTGTTGGAAACCTCTACACACTTTAAGAAAACACGTCGAACAAGTCTCGAACTAAAAATTTAAAAATGAGCATCTCAAAATAAAGCATTCCAAAATTGTGGGGTTGAAATTGGTGATAAGGGAGAAAAGGCAAACTCCGTTTTTTAAAAAGAAGCTTGAGCCAATAGAAGTTAAAGTCCCAAAGAAAATTTCAGAACTGCTTGCGGAAATGGCTAAAACAGGTTTTCAAGGCAGAAAACTGGGCGAAATCGTCGAAGTTTGGGAGGAGATGCTTAAAGATGATGTTGTAGTCTTTTTCGGGTATGCCGGCTCCATGAGCACCACGGGGCAGTGGAAAATTGTTAACTGGCTTATTGAGCATCGCTTCATAGACGTAATAGTCTCAACAGGCGCCAACATTTCTGAAGACATTTTGGAAGCCATGGGAGGCACTTATTGGCAAGGTCACCATTTGGTTGACGATTACGCGCTTCTAGCATATAAAATAGACAGGTTTTACGACGTTTTTGCAGATGAGCTTGAGTATAGACAGATGGAAAGCCTTATTGCAAACTTCATGAAAAAGCTGAGCTCTAACCGCAAATATTCCTCAGCGGAGTTCCTACACCTTTTTGGCAAGGAGCTCTCACAAATGGGAATAAAAAGCATTACTGCAACAGCCTATGAGAACAAGGTGCCAGTCTTCTGCCCAGCCATAGTTGACAGCGGTTATGGAATTGCTTACCTCCTAAACAGAAAGCTTGAAAAAAACTTTGACATCACCATCGACCAAATGAGGGATTTTGAGCAACTCGTCGATGTAAAAGCCAAGGCAGCGGCAAACAGCGCAGTAATCTACATAGGCGGCGGGGTCCCAAAAGATTTCATACAGCTAACTGCAGTGGGCAGAAGCCTAACAGAGTCCAGAATGTATGAAAGGTCTTACCCGCACAAATATGCCATACAAATTACAACGGATGCTCCTCACTGGGGTGGGCTTTCAGGCTGCACCTTTGAAGAGGCAATAAGCTGGGGTAAAGAGGCGAAAGAGGGAAGAAATGTGCAGTGCTGCTGCGACGCCACAATAGCCCTACCAATAGTGGTTCACGCTTTGGCAGAGAAAATCGATAAAAGGGAGAAAATCCCAGACTTATCTTGGCTCTTTAAGGGCTTAGAATAGGCTTCGGCGCATATCATGGAAAAAGTGAAGGACTTCGAAATAACGAAGGACATATCCACAGACAAAATTGTAAGGCAAATGCGAGAAAGCGGAGGGTTCACAGCAAAAAACCTCGCTGTAGGCGTAGACATCCTCGAGGCGATGCTGAAAGACAAAGTTTCGCTTAACTTTTTCTCTTTTCCCGCATGCATCATCGCCACGGGCACCCGCGGCGTAATCCGAGACATGCTTAAACTGAAATGGTTCAACATAGTGGTTACAACGTGCGGCACTTTAGACCATGACTTGGCAAGGTGTCACCGAGACTATTATCAAGGCGACTTCTTTATGGATGACAAGCAACTTCACAGAAAAAACGTAAGCAGGATCGGCAACATCCTGGTGCCAAACGCGAGTTACGGCGAAATTATCGAAGAGAAAATGACGAAAATATTGAATGAAATTTACGTTGAGGGAAAACGGGAACTGGCAACCTACGAACTTTGTTGGGAGATAGGTAAGAGGCTTGACGAGAGTTCATTATTATATTGGTGTTGGAAAAACAGCATACCCGTCATCGTCCCCGGCATAACAGACGGTGCAGTGGGCTATCAACTGTGGCAGTTCAGCCAAGACCACCCATTAGAGATAAACGTTTTGAAAGACGAACAGCTTTTAAGCGACACGGTTTGGCAAGCGAAAAAATCCGGAGCCCTAATCATAGGCGGAGGCATATCAAAACATCACGTTTTATGGTGGAACCTTTTCAAAAAAGGATTGGATTACGCAGTTTATATCACAACTGCAGTGGAATACGATGGAAGCCTTTCTGGTGCACGTCCAAGGGAAGCCATATCATGGGGAAAAATCCGCGAAAAAGCCAAAACGGTAACCATAGAGGCAGACGCAACAATAGCCTTGCCGATAATGTTTGCAGCTCTCTTGGAAAGAATGTGAGTTCTCAAAGCGGTGGAGAATGTGAAGGTCGCTGTTTCTGGTAAAGGTGGTGTCGGTAAAACTTTGATTGCTGCTGGTTTAGCCTATGCCTTCGCTTGTAAAGGGTTTAAGACCATCGCCATTGACGCTGACCCATCGCCGAACCTTGCCCTAACACTTGGTTTGTCGCCAGAAGAAGCCCGCAAAATAGTGCCCATATCCGAGAATAAACAGCTTGTCGAGTCTAAAACGAGCACTGGTTATGCTGGAGTTTTTCGTTTAACCTTCACTGTCGACGATATTGTTCGAGATTATTCTGTTAAGACGCCTTTTGGCGTGAACTTAATCGTTATGGGAACTGTGCGTTCCGTGGGAGCGGGGTGCACTTGCCCAGCAAACGCTGTTATACGTTCGCTTCTGCGGCACATGGTAGTGGAACGAGACGAGGCTGTTGTTTTGGACATGGAGGCTGGTGTCGAGCACATGGGACGGGGCACAGCGCAGCACGTGGATGTTATGCTTGTTGTTGCTAACGCTAACATGAAATCCCTTGAAACAGCCAAACGCATTCACGAACTAGGCGTTAAAGCGGGAATAAAGCACATCCACCTTGTGGGAAACAAAATTGAAAATGAAGCCCAAAAAGAAGCGGTTGAAAACTTCGCCGATAAAAACGGTCTAGAGGTTTTAGATTTTCTACCCTACGACCAAAAAATTGGGGAGGCTGAAATGCGTGGGGAGACCCCGCTGAAATATGGGGACGCAGAAGCAATGAAAGCCATAGAAAGGTTGTGTGAGAAACTTTTGCAACGTAACACCTAATAAGACTGGAAAAGATAGCATAAGTAAACGCGTATAGGAGCCTAAAAGCTTTGAAAATCCTAGTTACAATGGGACGGGGCGGAACAGGGAAAACGAGTTTTGTCGCCCTAATGACAAAATATTTTGTTGAAATCGGCGAATCTCCCTTGCTTTTGGTAGACGCGGATCCAGATCAAAACCTAGGCGAAATGGTCGGTGTGGACCTTCACGAAAAGGGCAAAAAATCCATTTCAGAACTCCTCGTGGAAACTTTCCTAGAGGAGGGAGGAACCACTGTGGGGGTTCCGCCAACCGAACGCATTGAAAGCCGCATATGGGCTTATGGAATGTATGAAGGCGAGTATTTCGATTTCATAGCCCTTGGAACAAAATGGGTTGAGGGATGTTATTGCCTTCCAAACGCAGCGTTGAAAGGAGCTTTAGAATCGCTAACAAAAAACTACAAGTATGTATTAATCGATTCGCCCGCCGGTTTGGAGCATCTGAACAGAAGGATAACATCCAAACTGGACGACATCTTCGATGTGATAGACCCCTCTAAAAAATCCTTTGACCATGTGAAACGTGCCCATCGTGTGGCGAAGGAGGTTAAAATAGAATTTAAAAACTTCTATGTTGTCGGCGGATTTAGATTTCCAGAAAGCCTAGAAAACCAAGCCCGAAGTCTTTTACCGTTTAGATTTTTGGGGAGAATAGCCTACGACGAACACGTGGAAGAGTATGTTCTTGCTGGTAAATCATTGCTGAGCTTACCCTCAGACACTTCAGCTTACCTTTCTGTGAAAAAGATAATGGAAAATGCCGGATATGGCAAAGCATAGCTGAAAATTTCCGAAAATGTCTCAACCGCATAGTTTTTGCTGATAACGTTCCTAGAAAAGTTTAAAATGTTGGTTGGTGACATTAAACCTTCTACTCTAGGTTGTGTCACCTTGAGCAAAAAGGGATTACACGTAAAAATTGGAGAAATGAAAACAGACATTGGGCTTGTTAAAAACCTTGAGGTTTCCATAGGCAAAATAGTTGAAGAAACATGGGCTGAACCAATGGGGCCCACGCCCTTCCCATCCTTAACCGCTCTAAGAGAATGGGACTTGAAACTGTTGCAACGCTATAAACCGTTTTATCTGCCCTTCTGCGACGTCTGCTGCCTCTGCACTTTTGGAAAGTGCGACTTGACTGGGAACAAACGCGGAGCCTGCGGCATAAACATGTCTGCCCAGCAATCTCGAATAGTGCTTTTGGCATGCTGCATTGGAGCAGCAACCCACATTGGGCACGCACGGCACCTTTTAGAGCATTTAATTGAAAAATTCGGCAGAAGGATGCCTTTGGATGTTGGCGGATTAAACGTTCAAGTGGAGGCGCCAGTAACAAGGCTTGTTTGCGGAGTAAAACCAGAAACTCTGGGCGACTTGGAAGAGATTTTAGACTATGTTGAAACCCAAGTTACTCACCTACTATCCGTTGTTCACACCGGGCAAGAAGGCAGCAATTTAGACTTTGAATCAAAGGTTTTTCAAACAGGGATGATAGACCATGTTGGAATGGAAGTGGCAGACATCGCCCAAATAGCGGCTTACGGTTTTCCAAAGGCAGACCCAGACGCACCCCTAGTGGATCTGGGCTATGGAACTGTAAACGTGGAAAAACCTGTCATTTTATGCATAGGCCACAACGTTGTTCCCTCGGTGGGCATAATTGATTATATGAAGGAGAATGGACTTGACGGCGAAGTTGAAGTTTGCGGTTTATGCTGTACAGCCCACGACATTACACGCTATTATAAGCGCGGCAAAATTATAGGTCCAATTTCATGGCAGCTTCGCTTCATAAGAAGCGGCGTTCCAGACGTTGTGATATTGGATGAGCAATGCATAAGAACAGACTCCTTCATGGAAGCTCAAAGAATAAAGGCGCCGGTGATTGTGGCTTCAGAAAAGAACTGTATGGGATTACCAAATCGCACCAACGACCCTGCAGACGCCATAGTGGAAGACCTTGTAAGTGGAAAAACACCCGGCGCCTTAATCCTTGACCCTGAAAAGGTCGGTGAAGTTGCTGTTAAAACAGCCTTAAAAGTTGCACCTTTAAGGAAGAAGTTTAAGGCAATTCCAGAGGTTGATGAAGTTCTCCAAAGGGCGAAAGACTGTAGGCAATGTGGAGACTGTAGAAGGGCATGTCCCCAAGACTTGCGCATTCCAGAAGTCATGAAAGCCGCAATGCAAGGCTCCTTGGCGAAACTTGCAGACTTATACGATTTATGTGTTGGATGTGGACGCTGCGAACAAGCATGCCCCGTTAGCCTACCAGTCCACAGCTTCATCGTGAAGGCCGGCGAAAAGAAGCTTAAAGAAGAAACCTACAAGGTTAGGGCTGGAAGAGGCCCAATACAAGATACTGAAATAAGAAATGTTGGAAGCCCAATTGTGCTGGGTGAAATTCCAGGCGTAGTAGCCTTTGTGGGATGCGCCAACTATCCAAACGGCGGAATCGAAGTGGCGGAAATGTGCAGAGAATTCGCCAATAGACGCTACATAGTTGTCACTTCTGGATGTGCTGCCATGACCGCTGGCATGTACAAAAACGAGGAGGGCAAAACGCCATATGAAGAGTTTACAGGCGAATTCACTGCTGGATGCATGGTTAACGTTGGCTCATGCGTTTCAAACGCCCACATAGCCGGAGCTGCAATAAAAATTGCCAGCATCTTTGCGAAAAGAAATTTGAGGGCTAATTACGAGGAAATAGCCGACTATATCCTTAACCGTGTAGGCGCTGTAGGCGTAGCGTGGGGAGCCTACTCTCAAAAAGCAGCATCAATAGCAAGCGGCTTCTGGCGTTTAGGCGTACCCGTAATTGTTGGACCCCACGGCATAAAGTATAGGCGTATGCTTTTGGGCAGGGCTGACCGCGAAGAAGACTGGTACGTTTATGACGCGAGAACCGGCGAAAAAGTGTACGTTGGACCAGCGCCGGAACATTTGTTCTATGCAGCTGAAACAAAAGAGGAAGCCATGGTTATGATTGCCAAGCTTTGTATGCGCCCCAACGACACGACGAAGGGAAGAGCCATAAAGCTGACCCATTATATTGACTTGCATAAGAGGCTTTATGGAACCATGCCTGAAGACATCCATCGGTTTGTGCGCACAATAGCCGACGTCCCAGTCACCATGAAAGATGAAATTATAAAAATTCTTGAAGAGAAAGGCTGGAGGGAAACAGTCATTCCAGACCCAACGCTTTTACCTAGGCTTATCCGAAAGAAAAAGGAGTGAATGGCATATGGCGGCTGAACCTTGGCAAACAGCGGAAATTCCAGGACCGAAAAAGGCTTTGGTCATAACTAAGCCGGAGGTTGTGGCGGCGATGATTAAGAGGGCTAAACATCCAGTGCTGGTGGTTGGCTATAGGGCTTCGGAAATCGAATTTGAGGGAGAAAAACTCGTAGACTTTATCATCAAGTTTTCTGGGAAAAGCGGAATACCCATAGTAGCCACAGCCCACATGGTAAACGAGTTCTTAAAGAGAGGCTTTAAACCCGCCGGTTTCATGCCTGCAGTAGATATCGGAAATAGGCTTGTCGACCCTTCTTGGAGCGGCGTTGACGGCAAAGGACAGCACGACTTAGCCTTGTTTGTGGGGCTTCCCTACTATATGGAGTGGACTATTCTTTCTGGGCTGAAACACTTCGCCCAACATTTGAAAACCATAACTTTGGATAATGTTTACCAGCCCCATGCAAACTGGTCTTTTCCCAATATTTCTCATGAAGATTGGGTAAAAAGTCTTAAGGTTATAATTGAAAAGTTTGAAGGAGGCGAAAAAGAATGAGCATGTTTCAAGACATACCAGTCGATGTGGGCGTAATCTACGAAGGCGAAAGAATCAGAAGAAAGGACATGTTCGTGGAGCTAGGCGGACCAGACGTCAAAGAGAAGTTTGAGTTGGTAAGAGTTAAGCGGATGGAAGAGGTGGAAGACGGCAAAATCGCCATCATAGGACCAGATTTAAAGGACATGGAAGAGGGCAAAAGCTACTCTTTCGGCATTCTCATAGAGGTGGCTGGCGCCAAGCTTGAGCCGGAGCTTGAAGGCGTTATTGAGAGGCGAATCCACGCCTACTGCAATTATATTGAGGGCTTTATGCACTTGAACCAACGCTATGACATTTGGCTTAGGCTCAGCAAAAAATCCTACCAGAAAGGCTTAAACTCCTTCCAATATATTGGGAAGGTTTTGCATAGACTCTTCAAAAGCGAACTGTCCATAATAGAGAAAATGCAAGTAACCTTCATAACAGACGCTGAAAAAGTTAGAGAACTCTATAATGAAGCCCTACAGATTTACGAGGCACGAGACGCAAGAGCAAGGGGGCTTAAGGACGAGGAAGTGGACAAGTTTTACGGCTGCATTCTATGCCAGTCTTTTGCGCCAACCCACTGCTGTGTGATAACTCCTCAGCGTTACTCTAATTGTGGTGCCATAAGCTGGTTTGACGCTAGGGCATCAGCCAACATAGACCCGAAAGGACCCATATTCGAAATTGACAGAGGCGAACTTCTAGACCCCGAAAAGGGCGAATATTCAGGCGTGAACGAGGCTGTTAAGAAGCGCACTTTAGGCGAGATAACCCGCGTTTGGCTTTACACAGCTTTCGGCTATCCGCATACTTCTTGTGGCTGCTTTGAGGGTGTCGCCTTCTACATTCCAGAAGTTGATGGCTTCGGCATAGTGCATAGAGGTTATAAAGACGTGACAGTGAACGGTCTAGCCTTCTCAACCCTTGCAGACTCAACCGCTGGTGGACGGCAAGTGGACGGTTTCCACGGCATATCCATTGAGTACATGCGTTCTCCAAAGTTCTTGCAGGCTGACGGCGGATACAAACGTGTGGTTTGGATGCCTAAAGAAGTGAAAGAACGCGTCAAAAACTTCATTCCAACAGAATTAGCCGACAAAATAGCCACCGAAGAAGAAGTCAAAACAATTGACGAGTTAAAGGCTTTCCTTAAAGAGCGCAACCATCCAATTGTAGAAAGCTGGAAAGAGGAAGCCGTAGCAATCGCAGAAGCAGTGCCCGCTGAAGCAGAGGCAAAAGAAGAAGCAGCACCAGCAATGGTGCCGACGATAACTGCTGCAACCTTGCCAATAACCGCCGGCGGATACAAAATCATATTGAAAGACGCGAAAATCTATGCAAAACGTGTCATAATACGTTCAGTGAAAAGTGAAAAACCCGAGAAAAGGTGAAAGTGTTTGACAGAGAAAGAGAAGAACGAAAAGGTTTTAGGGTTAAAGCTAAACTCCCGCCTACTGGAACTTTTGGCAAAACTTCAGGAATTGGAGCTTGAAGACTTTGAAATGGAAGTCGGCGATTTGGAAATATGGCTTCAACCAAGCGCTGTAGCCGCTCCAGTGATGGCACCGCCAAAGGCTGTTGCTCCACCAGTTAAGGCTAAACCCGCACAGATAATCGAGACGGAGTTTATCCCACCAGTTGAAACCTATCCAGGCAAAGTTGTTGAAGTTAAGCTTGGTGCCACAAAAAGCGAGGGTGGAACCCGCGGCAAAACCGTGGTCATCGGAGGGGAAACAACTCCGGCTTTCTACACTTTCGAAAGGGTTACGCCTCATCCGCCAGTCATATCCTTGGACGTTTTTGACATGGAGGTGCCTTTGGCGAAGGCTGTGAAAATGCATGTTAAGGATGTTTTGGGCGACCCAGCGGCTTGGGCTAAGCTTGCTGTTGAAAAGTTTGGAGCTGACCTCATAACCATACACCTCATCAGCATCGACCCGCTGGTGAAGGATGCCACACCTAAAGAGGCTGTTAAAACCGTGGAGGCTGTGGCTCAAGCGGTAGATGTGCCCCTTGTAATTGGAGGTTGCGGAGACCCAGTTAAGGACGCGGATGTTTTCCAAGAAGTTGCTGAAACCTTTGCCGGCGAGCGTTTTCTTATAAGCTCTATTACGCGGGACATGGATGTTGAACGCTGCGCCAAATTCGTCAAAAAGAATGGGCATGTGGCTTTGTCTTTTACGCCTATGGATTTAAACCTCGCTCGGGAGTTGAACCGTCGACTATACGATTTTCTGCCCAAAGAAGACATTGTCATGGACTTGACCACTGCGGCTTTGGGTTATGGTTTGGATTACGCCTTTACAAACATGGAGCGAGCTAGGCTGGCGGCTTTAATGGGTGACCCTGAACTGGCGCATCCCATGTCTTCCGGAACAACAAACGCTTGGGCTGCCAGAGAAGCCTGGCTTAAAATGGCTCCAGAATGGGAGCCCAGAGAGCTTCGCGGACCACTGTGGGAAGTAGTCACAGCTTTGACGCTTCTGTTAGCGGGTGTGGACCTTTTCATGATGATGCATCCAGCAGCCGTTAAAACCGTTAAAGACGTTATAAGCCAGCTTATGGGTGGCAAATCTGCAGACGCTGAAAGGCTTGTTGAATGGGTTTCCATGAAAGTTTAGGGAGCCAAAGTGGAGGTTTAAAGGTATGAGCGAAAGGGAAGTTAAAGGCAAAATTGGCGTTAAAGAATTAAGCCCCATAGACGTTTACAAGCTTTTACCTAGAACTAACTGTAAGGAGTGCGGCGAAGAAAACTGCATGGCTTTCGCCACAAAAGTGGTTAACCGCGAAGTCCCCATTGAAAAGTGTGCGCCCATTCTAAAGAAGGAACATGAAAAAGCGTACAAACAGCTTAAGGAAATGTTGAAACCCGCCGTAAAAGAAGTTGTGGTCGGCACAGGTGAAAAAGCCGTAAAAATCGGCGGAAAACTTGTAATGTACCGCCATGAACTCACATACTTCAACCCCACAGCCATAGCTATAGACGTAACAGACGAGATGGCTGAAGATGAAATCTTAGGCAGAATTAAACGCGTTGAAGAGTTTCGTTTTGAATATATTGGGCAGATTTTGAAGTTGGACATGATTGCTGTTCGCTCCACTTCCAACGATCCGGAAAAGTTTAAGGCAACAGTGCACAAAGTAGCTGAAAACACGAAGCTTCCGCTTGTCTTGTGCTCGCTTAACCCCAACGTTTTGGAAGCTGGTTTGATGGCTGCTCCAAAAGCGAACCCATTGTTGTACGCTGCAACAAAGGATAATTGGCGGGAGATGGCTGAACTTGCCCTAATGTATAACTGTCCATTGACGGTTTCGGCGCCAAACAACCTTAAACTTTTAAAGTCTTTGACGAAAACCCTCGTCGAGTACGGCGTTGAAAACCTTGTTTTAGACCCGGGAACTTTTCCAGGCGAAGGCTTAGCTGATACGCTGAACAACGTCACCATGATAAGGCGAGGTGCATGCAAGCAAGGCGACGAACTTTTAGGCTTTCCGCTCCTAGGTGTGCCGATGACTGTTTGGCTTGAAAGCGCCGGCTTAGCCGAAGAAATCGTAAAGTGGCGGGAAGCCTATTTGGCAGCCATGCTGATAGTGCGGTTCGCCGACATACTGGTAATGCACAGCATAGACGGATGGGCGCTCCTACCAAACGTCATATTGCGGCAGAACATTTACACAGACCCCAGAAAGCCGGTAGCCGTAGAACCAGGATTAAAAGCCTTTGGCACACCAGACGAGAATTCGCCAGTCATGTTCACAACCAACTTCGCCCTAACCTACTACACAGTGGCTTCAGACATTGAATCAGCAAAAATAAACGCCTACTTGCTTGTTGTAGACACGGAAGGCATAGCCGTCGACAGCGCCGTCGCCGGACGCAAACTCACATCAGAAAAAGTAGCAGAAGCCATAAAGGCTTCTGGAATAGAAAACAAAGTAAAACATAGAAAACTCATCATACCTGGAAAAGCAGCACGCCTAAGCGGAGAAATAGAAGAGCTAAGCGGATGGCAAGTCCTAGTAGGCCCAAGAGACTCGTCGGAAATACCGAAATTCCTACAAGAAAAATGGCAAACAAACCAAAATCCATAAATTATTTTTCTTTTTTGAAACATTTTTAACCCTAAAGACATTTACAAACAAGATAAAATCTTTCCGTTCTATTAGTTATCGCTAACAGAGGTTCGGTTTGTTTGCTTTCCAAAGAAAAAGGCGGTTATTGTAGAGGTGGTTGTGGTGTGGCTCTGGGCTTCATCAGCATTTTTAAAATGAAAGCTATAGCTGTGCCTAAGCTTATTGTGATTACTAGGAAGACGTATATTAAAAGGGTCATGTTGTTGTAGGCTGCTTGAAGGTTTTTAAGTTGGTTTTGTAGCTGATTGATTGTGGTTTCTTGTTCTTCTATTTGGTCTTGTAGCTGTTCATTTATTGCCCTTTGTTGCTCGTATTGTTGTTTGTATGGTGATTCAATGTATGGATAGATTTCAGTTGTTGGATTATCAGATTGATACCATCTTTGTGCCGCCTCGTTCCATATCTCGGTCCTCGCCCTCACCAGAACATGCGCATATTTCTATTGGGAGAGTTGCGTTTGTAAAGAAAGTTTGCAGGTATGTTGCTCCATCAGCATAAAAATAGCTTATGGTTGCCGTTACTTCATAGACGCGTATCTTGGTATCCTTATCGTTGTATACCGTTAGCGAGATATATCCAGTTTCACCTTGATTATACACCGTTCTATCAAGAGCGCAGGAAGTTATTGTTGCAGCATTTGTACCAGACAGCAGAATAGAGAAGATAATTAGCACAGTTGCTGCTAAACAGATTCTCTCACATTTTACCATTTTTGCTCGCCTTTCTGTGAAAAATGCCAAAACTTTGGATAAAGGGCTTATGAATGCTGAATAAGGATTGTAGCGCATGTTCAAAAAGGGTTTATTTTCTTTCCGTTTATCCATATTATAAATGCATAAGTCTTATTTTTACAAATGGCAAAAATACCTAAAGGGTAGTAGCGTATATGAATAAAAAGATTGTTGCGGTTGCTTTGATCGTAATTATAGTTGTAGTTGCAGCTTTATCATTGTGGTTTTTCTATAGATATGAAGCCACAGTGTTGTCGTTGACTTATGAAGCCGCGCCAATAATGTCTTCTCCGCTGTCGGGGGTAAATTATACCTGGGTTGCGAAAGCCTATAGTGTGCGGTTTTTCGGCATCTCTCCTTTTGATGGAAAAGGATGCGTCTATAGGGAGAGAATAACTTCTGAAAATAGGTTTAGGCACGCAGAATTCCATAACCTTAATGTTTCGTTACGTCTGAGGATTCAAATAATCAACCAGACAGGATATGCAATATTTAATGGAACCTTAGAAAACACAGATGGCTGTGACAGGCAAATCACTTTCGAAATCAAGCCACAACATCTGCGAGTAGGCAGCACTCTTCAAATCAGAATAACATTAAGTTTGAACGTTAGATATAATTATGGTGCAGGAGGAGAACCCAAACAGTTTACTTTACAAAAAGAGTGGACAAAGACAATACAAGTTCAACAAAGTGAACCAACAACGGGCGAAGTTCTCTAGAAAGCAAACCTACAATCCACGCTGTAATATAAAAAACCTTACCATAAACAAAGTTAAGTTAGCTAATTGCTCGCTTATCAAGGGAAGTAAAAAGAAAGCAAAGAGTTTGTGACTATTTTCCCGTTAGTTGCTGTTGATGGAAACAAGCAGTTTTAAAATTCTACGACCCATCATGTCCCTTCTGCATGTACTTCGCCGAACAGATTAAGGCGTCAATAAACGAAGTTGCGCCAAACCTGCCAATGCGAATGATAAACATGTTTGAGGAACCGGAAGAAGTGGAGAAGCGGGGACAAGTTCCATACTGCGCTGTCAACGGGAAACCCATAACCGCTTTCTTCATGGATAAAGAAAACTTCCAAAAAGAAGTTAAAATGGCGTTAACAGAATACTGAAAGTGCAAAGTCGCCTATCACGTCATCAGCGGCTTATACAACTTCAAATACTCCAAAGCAGTTGGAAAAACTGCCCTAACCCTTTCAATACGTTTTTTAGCGTTTATGCCATGCTCCAGTATCGTGAAGGCACGGGGTGTGCTAAACCTTTCTGTATCGCCGTTCTCTCTTTTACGCGTTATCCTTATGCAGTCGTCCACTATACAGTTTAGCACGCATGCACCGCAGTATATGCACAATTCTTCTATTATGCCGACTTCGCCGCTGCTTTTCCAGAACAAGGCGTTTGTGGGACAAGCCTTAATACATAATTTGCATTCAACGCCTTTGCATGTACGCTTGTCTATGGTTATCTTTCCGTCAACAAAGAATTCTTTAACACCCAGCGGCGCCAAAAGTTCTTCTCGCCGTTTTCGCTTTTCCTTCTCGCTGGTTTCAACAAGCAAACTGAATATGTCTGAGGTTGCGAACCCGCCGGCTTTGTCTTTCTTCTCCATCCCGTCCATCTTCAGCTAAACCATTCTGAAACAAAACTATAACCTTCGAGGATTATAACTATTTTATCCAAAATCCAGCATAAATTATGGAGCAAGCTATCTAAACCGCCAATCTTACACGTTACAGCCAAGATTCAGCCTATTCGCCGAAAAGCTTCCTCAAATGATAGTTATTTTCACTTTGCTGAGGGCTTGCCTTCCCTTCCAACTCTGGAACTGCCACGACTTCTGCAGACGAGCCAAGCCTCCGCTCTAACTCGTTTATCCTTGACTCAAGCTTCTCCACTACATCCGTTTTAATCTTGAGTTTCTGCTCCAGTTCTTTGATGGCTAACTTCTCCTCCAGCAGTCTAGCCCTTTCCTCAAGGGTTTTTTCCTTCTCTTCCAGCGAACGAAGTTGAAACTCTAACTCCGCCTTTTTCTTCTGCAAGTCTTCGATTTCATGCCACAAAGTCAACTTATGCACACCAGCCCTCTTCTATTCTGTTATGGAATAATTAGGGTTATGAATCCAAAATCCATATCCCAACTCAACAAAATCCCACGGAAAGAATATAACCCCGCCAATGTTAAACAATTGACAGGCGAGTCGAAATGTGCGAGTTTAAAGTAATCCTAAACGGAAAAGAAGTCTGGAACGACGTTGTTTACGCAAAGGCTGAAACAGGAAAAGTGATAGTGAAAGATGTGGCTGGACAAGCAAAGGAATTCAAAAACTGCAAAATCGTCGAAGTAGACGTAAACAAAACCCGCCTCGTATTAGGCGGCTCCTAAACCAAAAAAGCAGCGAGAAAACCCAAACCCAAACCCAAAAATATGGGAATGGGAAGCCCTGGAAAAATCCCGCTGCGTTCCAACATCCTGAACGCCAAAAAACACCCCAGCAAAACCCCAACCATAGAGGCTAAACAGGGCAAAAAGCCAAAATAAAGCAGCATATGCCCCACAAGCATGGAATAGAAAGTCAAATCACCCAAACCCATTTGAATGTCTTTAAAAGAGAAACTTAAACCGCGAAGCTTCTCAAGCCCCGTGCGAGCTATTTTTCCAACGGGTCCACGATAAACTGCAAACGCGTCGTAAACCGCCAAAAAACACAGAATGAGAATAGCGCTTAATGTTTGAATGGAAGTACCGAGCAAGGTTCCTAGGGCGCCGCCCAACAAAAGAACTATGACGTCGCCCATTTTGCTCCGAGTCTTAAAAACCACATACCCGGCTAAAAACGTTATAACCGCCGAAACCACAATTAAAACTTCAACATGCAGCGGAACGAAAAGCAAAAACAAAGCATAGAGATATATAAGCGAAAGCAGAAAAACAGCAGTTGCCAACGCAAAACCGGTAACAAAAACTATAAGCTTAAGCTTTTTCCTCCTTAGAAGGAAAAACAAAAGGGAAGCCCCAGCCCCCACCAAAATGACAAAGTAAAAGGCGTTGCCAACAGACCCCGTGGGAGTTTCATCAGGAAACGGTGTCACCCTGTAAAGCTCCATTGCAGACGCCATAAGAAGATAAGCGCAGCCAACCCCGAAAAGCAAACTAACCAGAATAGGCGCCAAATGAATTAATTCAGCTTTAAAACTTTGACTCAAGGCTTCCCACCAAACCCAGCCATAAACCCATGAACCTTCAAATAACATTTATTGCAGAATAAACTTTTCTTTCTATCCGTTTCGAAAATGGAATTGGAAAAATACACAACACAAAACGGGTTGGAACAATGAGCTAAACCCAAAGTGTGCCCAAGCTCATGCACAGCCTCCTTAGTGCTCCTTTCAACAAAAAGCTCAAAATTTGAAGAAGCACCATAAAACTCGGGTCTAAGCCTCCACAAAGAGATTAAAGCAGCTTTTCCCGGGCATTCAGCCTCTCCAAAAACAAAGTTTAACCCGGGAACGAAAATGTCAACGTCCACGACGCCTAAAACGTGGGTTAAGGTTTCAGCCTTATCCGCATAACTTTTCACCAGCCCCAAAATCATGTCGGAACGATGTTGTCTTCGCGAGACATCAAAGGTCTCCCGCGGCAAAGCCAAAGTTTCAGAAATTAACTGACATTTTGTTTCTGGAAAAGCCATGCTTAGGTTTTCGCATATTCTCTCCAAAACGTTTAAGTCGACTTGTCCAACCCGCAAAATTCCTATCTTCATTTCTCTACACTAAACCTCAAATGTGGCTCCCGGCTTAGGAGCAAAAGCCTCAAGCCCCAACTCCTGCTCCACCCATTTCGCGAAAAGTTCACAGTTCCCCTCAGCTCCATGAACCACGTAAACCTTGGCTTTTCCATTAATCCTTTTAACAGCCTCCTTAAGCTCCTTGGCGCCGCAATGAGAAGAGAAATCAAAGTGTTTGACTGTTGCCTTAACCTTCCTCATCTTTCCATCAATAACGCAGATACCTTTCTCTAAAAGCTCTCTTCCAGGGGTTCCTGGAATCTGATAGCTGACAAGAAAAACGGCGTTCTGAGACTTTTTCCCAATTTTTGAAATATAAAAGGCTGCTGGACCGCCTTTAAGCATTCCCGCCGGCGAAATTATCACGCATGGTGTTTTTGTTGCTTTTCTGCGGTCTCTCCAGCCTTCCACCCAGTTAACCGAATGCACAGCGTCCATAAACAGCTTGGGATCCCTCAAGAAGCGTGCATAATTCATCATCAGTCTACTTGCTTCCCGCGCCATTCCATCAAGATAAACCAAATGCTCAAAATGGTAAGCGGCAAGGATGCATGCAATCTCTTGGGATCTTCCAATGCTGAAGGCTGGCACAAGAACGGTGCCTCCCCTTTCCACAAAGTCTGTTACCTCTTCCACAAAGCTTTTCTCAAGCTCCGCCCGCTCTGGATGGTCCTCATTGGCATATGTACTTTCAATAATTACAGCGTCAAGATCTCCATAGTCCATTTTCGCCCCTTCCAAAAGCCTCGTGTCAATTAGATTAAAGTCTCCGGTGTAGAGAACACGTTTTCCTTCGGCTTCTATGAGCACTTGGGCGCTTCCTGGAATATGCCCCGCATTGTGGAGCTCGAAGGTTATGTCGCCTACTGTTTCTTTGACACCGAAATCCACATGCTTAACGTTTCGCATCATGGCTCGCAGTTCCAAATACTCATAGGGCAAGTAATAGCTGGAAAGGTGGATGAAGTCCGAGATTAACAGTTGGCTCAGCTCCGCCGTCAACTTGTTGGCATAAACGGGCTTCTTTCCATGGATAAAAAATATGGGAACCGCTCCAGAATGGTCAAGGTGGCTGTGCCCCAAAATAACTGCATCAACTTCTTTCGGGGGAACATGCATCGGAAAGCCTGGCTCATGATTTAACATAACGCCGTAATCCAGCAACACCTGTGTCTTCGCGGTTCTAAGGGATATGGCTGCTCTTCCAACCTCTTGGGTTGCGCCTAGAAATTTTATTTGCAGTGGACTCATTTTCGTTTCAACCGTTAACGCAGTAAACATTCGCATAGCTCTTTTAAAAATGTATTGACTTCTCAGTATAGGAAACCCTAACAAGTCCCCGCTTAATAGCCTTTAAAATATCTTCCAAATCCGTGGAAGCTTGAATTTCACTGTAAACAGTCCATAATTCCTCTTTCCTATGGGCGTCGCTTCCAGCCACTCCGGGCAGCCCCGTCATCTTGGCTAGCTTTTCAGCCAAAATGTTAAGCTGGCGGGGGCAACCACCATTTAGTACTTCAACTGCATCAATGCTATAGTTTTTTGCTGAATCTCCCAAACCAAACGCCCTATAGGGATGCGCGGCAATAACTAAACCACCCCTACTTCGCGCAAAATCAATAACGCTCTCAACAGTCCAAGGTTGCAAAGGCACTTCGGCAACCCCTAAAAGAAGCAAATCGCCGTTTACAGTGCTTACCTCCACGCCTGGAATTATCAAAATGTCCTCATAAACAGAAGCTAATTCCCGCACCTTATAATAACCTCTTACAGTATTGTGGTCTGTTACCGCCACTGCCTTTATGAAGGGATGGGCTAAAAGCTGATCCACCAAGGTTTTAGGCTGTATGGAAGCATCATATGAAAAAACCGTGTGAACATGCAAATCTGCTCGAATCAAGGCAGTCACCTAGCTTTCTTGAATTTTTTCTCTTTTAAAAATCTGGAAAAAGCCTCAGCCCAGTCCTCCTTTACATCGAAATATTTGAAGGCAATGCGTTTTTCCGAACAAACTCTTCTGCAAGCCTCCAGAACTTTTGCATTCCAATTTTCAGAATTGTGAAAAAGCAAAACCGTTCTGTATCTTCCAAGGCTTATGCAGTCTGTCACTTGAACTGCCACATATTCGGCTGTTTCTTCGTCTGGTGGCAGGGCAATTTCATGTTGGGAAAGGGGATAAACCTCGTCAAGCTCTACTGGAACAACGCCAAAAGGAGCCTCATAAAAGCACACGTGAACGCCGTTCTGCTTCTCTCCTAAAACGTTGTGAAGAATTTGGGACAATTTTTTATATTCTTTGGATTTATGGAAGGGCTTCACTCTGGTCTGAGGCATCAAAACAAGAATTTCTGCTTTTCGCAAATTTGTAAACCTTTCAGAAAGCCTAATTCTGTGGCGTACAACCTCTGGGCGGGAAAGCCCAACAGAACTGAAGAAGAAAAGACCGCTGCGCTTTACGACTGGACTGTGTTTTTCAATAAAATCCTCATACCTCTTCAGCTTTTTCAAAGCTTGGAACAAAGCCGGATGGCCATGTGCCCTAAATTCTAAATGCTCCCAGAGTCTGCCATCCCTTATAGCCTGTTTTATTCGTTTAATCTCTGAAATGCACATGTAGAGGTTATGCTCAGCAAGGAAAACTTGCCTTTCATTTTGGGGCATCTCCGCCACTTCTTTTGGTGTTTTCTTTGTGCATTTTGGACACGCGCATGGAAAATATTCAAGCTCCTCCAGCCTAACAGTTCCGGTTTCTGTCATGTAACGGTTCTCTCTGGCGTATATGGCGTAAGCAGCTGAATCGAAAAAGTCACATCCCAAGGCAACTGCCAAAGAAAACATAAAGGGATGCCCAGCGCCAAAAAGATGAAGCGGCCGCTCAACGGGCAAATTCATCTTAGCGGTTAAAATCATATCCACCAAAACATCAAACCGATAATTTTCCATAACCTCAGTGGGGCTGCCTAAAGCATGAATATGAAACGGGAGGGCTCCCATTTCAGAAGCGGATTTTGCCACAAGATCTAGATAACGCCCGCCTTGAACAGGCCCAACCCAGAGAATATCCTCTCTCGTTTTGATTTCGAAAAGCTCTCTTGCCCTCTTCAAAGTTTCGTTTACAGTGCGCTCTGCATGTTTTCTCGACGTTTTCCAGCCAGTAGGCCAATCCAATATGGTAGCTATGTCGGTGTCTATCCTCTCCTGATAATCCACAATTTCCTTTGAGGTAACCTCTATATCTCCGTAGACTAGGATTTGGTAGGCACCAGAATCTGTCATTATAACGCCCTTAAAACCGAGAAACTCATGCAAACCCTTTTCTGCCGGTTGGTTTTGAAAGCGCTTCATTAAAATGTAGGCGTTAGTTATTAAGGCTTGGAATCCGAACTCTTCGCGGATTCGTTCGGGTGGAATAGGCTGTATAGCCGGATTCACCACTGGAAAAAGCAGTGGAGTTTCCACTGTGCCGCTTTTGGTTCGCAGTTTTCCAATTCTTGCAAGCAAGTCTCTTTCTTTAATTTCGAAGCTCATCATGGAATCTAAACAAAATCAGTTAAACATGCTTATAAAATGTGAAGCAGAAGCCTCAAGACAAGCTGCAAACTTATATCGTGTTCCCGCTTTTATTACTGGTACAAGAGGAAGCGGGAAAATGGTCTTAACGGTTGAGATTGAAGAAAAACCAAAACTTGATAACCCCGTCTTAATCGAGGGACTGCCGGGGATAGGATTTGTAGCCAACATTGTAGCTTTACATTTAATCCACGAGTTGGAAGCAAAACGTTTTGCCAAAATCTTCTCTGCTTCCTTTCAAGACTTGGCGGTGACAACAGAAAATGGAGGTGCCCGCTCTCCGATAAATGAGCTATACTATTACAAGAGTAAAGGTGAAGGGCGAGACTTGATTATATGGCATGGCAACACCCAAGCCCTAACCACCTTTGGACAATACGAGTTATGTGGGCGCGTCTTAGACATTGCAGAAGAGCTTGGATGCCGCTTCCTCATAACGGTTGGCGGATTCAAGCAAGAAGAGGTTAAAGAAACCCCGGAAATTTACTGCGCAGCCTCAGACCCAGAAACCCTAAAGGAGGCTTTAAACCTAGGCGCAAAAATAATGGTTGGCAACGTTTTCGGCGTGGCTGGCATCCTAATCGGAATTGGAAGCCTCAGAGGCTTCAAGGGTTTTTCGCTTCTTGTGGAAACGCTGGGCACCTATCCAGACGCAAACGCCGCCCGTTATGCGCTTTCAGCCTTAAACAAGTACCTAAACCTCCAAGTTGACCCGTCACGTTTGGATGCCGCCGCCGAAAAAACTGCAAAAATTTTGGAATCCTTCGGCTGGATTAGACCTGAAAAGGAAGAAAAGAAAAGGGAAGAACAGTTCCGCTGGTTTGTTTAGCCTTTAGTTTCGCTAACAAACTGTTCATAGACTTTTTGCACTCTCTCAGCAGCCGGACCTGAACCTTCAACAACGCCTTTTTCAGTCACTTTAACTTTGTCCATAACCCAAATGAACCCTTTATCCTCATAAAGCTTAACCATCGTTGGAAAAACCCTTTCAAGACGTTCTGCCAAAGCCTTCAAGTCGAAGGGCTTTTCTACGCTGAGAATCTGGGCGACAACATTTCCGTTCAAGAAAACTCTATGGAGTTTTTTACCTTCCTCATCCTTCGCTTCAGCCAAGCATAGGCTTAAATTGTCCGGGTTAATGCCTATCAAAGTTCCATTATATGTTTTGCCAGCCGTAGTGACAACAATAACTGTCTTATCCACAAGGGCTGAAACTTCTGTGAAAAACTTCCTCTGCGCCACTGACAAGCTTATCCACCTCTAACCTATGTGTTATAGGAACGCACATATTTTAGGATTTAAACTACACAAATGTTATTAGTGTTGGCTGAAGGAAAATAGCGTTGTGGCTGAAGTAAATGGCACGTGCTGATAGGGAGCGGGATGCCCTATATTCTAGACTTCGTTCAATAGAATCTGACCTTGCCAGCGCTTCTGCCGCAATAAGCGATGTTGAAAGCAAACTAGCCTACATCGACAGCGCCATGGCTTCCCTTCCAAGCAGGCTTACAACAGTTCGCGGACGAGGCTATGCGGCAATGGGACACCTTGAGAAAAGCATCGACATTCTAACCAAAAAATGGATGGAAGCCTCTCCAACCATCAAACAAGCCTTCTACAACAACGTCCAACCGTTAACGGCTCAAATAAGAACCCTTCAGTCCGAAGCCAATAGACTTAGGGCTGAAATAAGCCGTGGAAACGTAGCCTTCTGTTGGACTTTGGCAGGTCGTCTTTCAGTAGAAGCCTCAACCTTAAGAGCAAGAGTAGCCGCAGAAACAGCTAAAATTGGCGCATCTCTAGGCGAGTTTTTAGGAAGTATAAACGCCATAGACAGAGACCTAAAAGTCGCCGAAAAAACCGTTGAGCTTTTCTCTTTCGCGTCTTTTCCGCTAAAGCCGGAAGAAAGCCCAGTCCTAGCCATCGAAGGAAAAATCATGACAAAAGATAAATGCGAAGGAACATTGTACTTCACAAATCAAAGGTTCATCTTCGAAGGAAAAAAGGAAGTTGTCCTCGAAAAAAAGCTTTTCATAGCAACTAAAAAGAAGACGGAACGCACAGTGCTAATGGAACAACCCATAGGAGCATTGCAGGAAATCTCAAAGGGAAGAGTGGGGTTAATAGCTTGGACTGGAGTTTATATCCGCTTTAAACCAGGAGTTGGAATGGATGAAACTCCATTTGACGTTAAAGACTGGGAAGCCGACGTGATAACAAGATTCTTCCAATACATTATAGGAGGAGAAGCCGACAGGGACATAGCCACAATAAAGGGCGTAACCATAAAAGAGGCGCCCACCATACAAGTTGTCCGTTGTCCCCACTGCGGAGCCCCCTACACAAAAGAAATCTACAAAGGTCAAACGTCAGTGCAATGCGAATACTGTGGAACTTCAATAGTAATCAAATAAGTCAAACTAGCCTAGCTTTCTTTCCTCTAAGCTTTGCTTCAAGAACACGGCAGTGTCCGAAGGCAAATCACGGTAAACAATAGCGTTTGGTCCAATCCAACAGTTTTTTCCAACCTTTATGCCGGGCATTAAAAGCGCATTTATTCCAGTCTTGACATTGTCTCCTAAAACCGCGCCTAGTTTCGTTCTTCCAGTATCCACAAGCTTACCCTTAACCATCATTTTCACGGTTCCAGCGTCAAACCTATAATTGGCTGTTATTGTCCCAGCGCCCAGATTACAGTTCTCACCTATTATGCTGTCACCCACATAGGACAAATGCCCAATATGCGCGCCATCCATAATGATGCTGTTCTTTATTTCACAAGCATTTCCTATGCGCACCTTTTTACCTATGCTTGTGCATGGGCGAATGTAACAGTTAGGACCCACATCGCTGTTTTCCCCTATGTAGGCTGGTCCTTCAATGTAAGCTCCGGAACGTATCCGCGCAGTTTCAGCAACAGCCACTGGACCGGTTATGTGGGCGCCTGTCTCGACGTATCCAAGCACGTTATGTTCCATTCGTGTTAGCACCCAACGATTAGCCTCAAGTAAGTCCCATGGTCTGCCAACGTCAAACCAACCGTCTCGCGGAATTTCAGCAGCGAAAACGGGCTTTCCTTCTTTGAGCAAAAGTTCAATAGCGTCTGTGATTTCCCATTCGCCCCTTGAAGAGGCAGATATCCTCTTAGCCTTTTCAAAAATTTCCACGGAGAAAACATAAAGCCCAGCATTAGCCAAGTTTGAAGGCGCCTCTCCAAGGCTTGGCTTCTCAACAATACGTTTCACGCTTCCCTCAGCCTCAAGCTCGACTATACCATAATCCTCTGGGCGTTCAACAGGCACAACGGCCAAAGCTGCCGCAAGCTTCTTCGCGTTATACATGGAAAGAACTTTCCTTAAAGCTTCAGACGTGAAAAGTAAATCTCCATAAATGAGCACAAAATCTTCTTGCACGTAGGGTTCAACCGCACTTACAGCGTTTCCAGTTCCAAGAACCACGGGCTGTCTCACATATTCTATTTTCAGCCCAAAACCCTCTCCAGAACCGAAATATCTGCGAATTGCCTCAGCCATGTAGTTGACAACAATTATTACTTCATTTATTCCACAAGCCTTAACAGCGTCCAGACAGTGTTCAAGGATTGGTTTCCCGCCGACATTTATTAAATGTTTTGGCCGCGTCAAAGTTAAGGGTTGAAGTCTCACCCCTTCACCAGCAGCTAAAACCACAGCTTTCATTTTTCAAAACTCTCCACAGCTTCTTCAACTAGGCTTACAGCCTTCTCTATTATTTTTTCAGCAACTTTTAAAGATTCACCTTCCACAGTCAAACGAACAAGAGGTTCAGTGCCAGAAGCCCTAACCAAAACCCAACCTTCTTCTAGAGCTAAGCGAACACCATCAACTGTTGAAAGCTTTCTGTAATCTGGAAAGCTGGATTCCAAAAGCTCCTTTGCCTTCTCAACAGCCGCGTACTTTACTTCATTTTTGCATGGAACACTTTTTCTAAGCACTGAGTAAGCGGGAACATCAGCAACAAACTCTGAAAGGCTTTTATCCTCTTCCTCCAAGGCTTTCAGCAAAAGCGCCGATGAAAGTATACCGTCTGGACAATAATGATATTGGGGATGCATCCACGCTCCACATGGTTCTCCACCAAAAACAGCATTAAACTTTTTCAAGGCTTCAGCCACGTAAACATCTCCAACTTTGGTTCTGAGGACTTTTCCGCCTAAGGGTTCTACCATCCTCTCAATACACATAGATGCCTCAACATTTGTGACAACAGTTTTACCGCGTCTTTTCTTGACAATGTGAGAGGCGTAAACGGCTAAAATCCTATCAAAGTCCACAAAGGCTCCGTTTTCATCGATAAAGGCGGTTCTATCGCCATCTCCGTCGAAGGCTATTCCAACATCAACCCCTAACTCCTTCACAACTTTGGCTAAAGACTTGAGGGATTCAACGTTCGGCTCTGGACTTCTTGCGGGGAAAAAGCCGTCGGGCTGAGCGCTTATGGCTGTAACTTTACATTTTAAACTCTTGAAAACTGCTGGTGCAATTTGGTATGTTGCTCCGCATCCGGGGTCAACAACAACATGCCATTTCCTATTTAGCCTTACACTTTCATTCACCATCTCAATGTAAAGATGACTTTTATCCATAAACGAAGCTTCGCCAAGCCCACGCCACTCTGCCAAACTAAAACTTTCACTGTTTATAACTCGTTCAATTTCGTTTTGGCTTTCCTCATCGTAAGCCATGCCGTCTCCATTGAAAAATTTTATCCCATTATATTGAGGGGGGTTGTGAGAGGCTGTAACCATAACACCAGCATCGGCGCCAAGCCTCTTTGTCAAATAGGCTAAAACAGGAGTTGGCAAAACGCCAAGACAATAAACTTTTGCACCGCACGCCAATAAACCCGAAACCAAAGCATTCTCCAGCATCAAACCAGAAGCCCGTGTATCCCTCGCAACAAAAACCTTTCCCGCCCTTGTAAAAGTGCCAACAGCCATCCCAACCCTAACAGCCAAAACAGAAGATAAATCAACATTAACCAAACCCCGAAGCCCAGAACTACCAAACAACCTCAGCCCCATACGCCTATCCCCCCAAACAATCCACAAGCGCACCCTACGGTTTAGTGGCTGCCGCAGTTTAAATAATTTGACCGAAAAACGATGGGCCGGACCG
>FMJZ01023603.1_pt1 | contig 33485 bp, 50 predicted proteins | sample 1987881 | NCBI WGS metagenome assembly FMJZ01 (sample SAMEA4378227, study PRJEB15110) | soil metagenome | biome: soil; feature: Field; material: Soil | place: India | collected 2015-03-11 | depth 0 m
ATGCACTTGGTTTTCAATCCCCCAATGACCACGCACCGCCTGCGCAAACCACTCCACCCCACCCTCAAGACTCAGCAGATAGGAGCGTCCCTCGATAGTTGGTGCCTGTAACGATTGGCTGACTTTTCTAGCTTTTCTAGGATGCGTTTGCCCTAATTAAGTGACTGGAAATAGTGCACCCTCCAAATACGCTTCAAAGTGCTCCTGAAAATACAGCCAAGAGGTCATATCGGCACCCTCGCGGTATTCAGTGGGGGCTTCACGGTATTGGGGCAGCCGCTCTAATTGCTCTTGTAGGCGGGAGGGCAAGTCTTCGACGGTCAGGGCTTTGCAGCCGGTCGCACTGTAGATGAGATAACCGGGGCGATCGCCCATCTTCATCCAAGGCAACCAAGGACCCATCCGACTCCAACACAGATGCACATGGGCAATCGTCTCCGTATCTTGTTGTAGATCGGCCGTGGCCACCGTTAGCTTAAACAGTTCTGCCGCTTGGTAGATCGGCTGGGGGCTGTAGGGCTGAAACCGTTCCTCAGCCGAAAGGGGATTGTCATAGTAGGGAAACAGATCAAACTGAAACGTCGTGGTTCGCTCACTGACTTGGGCAGGCACCTCACGGTAAAATCGCCCCTGCACGGGATCATTGGCCACGGGAATCACGGGTACTGTTTCCTCTGTCCAAGGATTGTGCCAGCGATCGCACACAGATTGACTCTCCGGATCAAGATAAAACGTCAATTCACGGGAGAGAAAATACCACCCGCCCTCGGGATGAGGCAAACAGCGAGCGGCACTCATGCCAACAATGTTGAAGAGGTGACGGCGACGCTCTTGAGGAACAAAACTATACACAGCTCCCTGCCACGCGATAAACGTGGTCTTGCCCGTCAAGTCCGCCCGTACCCGCACCCAATCGCGGGCACTCAACGATTTTTGAACAAATTCAGCAGCGGGCATGGCTACTCCACAGGAATATTGGCAGCCTGCAATTGCACATCCTGATTCGGATAGCTAGCAAGGCGCAGGGTCAAGGTTTTTGTATTGTCGAGGAGGCTTTTGGGAATGAAAATTGTGCCTTTAACCAGATCACTACCGGGGGGTAATTCCGTGGGTAGGCCTTCGGTGAGGGCACTCAAAAGGGTACCTTTATCATTTTTGATTTCAAGAAAGGTGTAGATAAACTGCACCCCTTGGCTACTGTCGTTTTTCAAGCTGACGTGCAGGGCTAAATCTTGGCCAATGGTGTCCACACGGCTAATTTCTAGGCGCACCCCCTTGTCCTCAGCAACGATGGGCAATGTCTGACTCGTCTCCGGTTCCGCTGCTGGGGGGGCATTGGCAGTGGTGGGGGCAGGCACCATCTCGCGATCGCTGGAACCTTCAGTCATTTCAGCAATGCGGGCTTTGGTTTGGGCAATGATCTGTGCCTCGTCAAGAATGGGCGATCGCTCCCCTTGGGTTTGATCATTAGCATTCATGGCACTGCCAAGGATGGGATTCACCACTGGTTGGGACACACCGCGCAATGACTCTCGCCCTAGGTGGTAGCCAATAAAAGCTGTGACGATTGTAATGGCGGCTGTTGTACTGATCAAAACAAGGGAGGTGAGAATTCCGGAGTGAAGGGCACGCAGCATTTTTCTACTCCACTGAGGATGTTTTCATTGAGGAAGAAACAGGCGCTAAGGGGGGCGAATCACTGGGGAGTGCAATGGTGGCATCCACGTCCTCGGCATTGAGGCGCGATCGCACACTCACAAGGAAAGTTTTGATCACCACCGCGATCGGAACCGCAATTAAGACCCCTACTAAGCCCGAGGCACGTGCTCCCGTCAGAATCGCTAAAAAGACCCACACGGGATTCAGACCCGTAAAGCTGCCAATAATGCGGGGTGCCACCACATTTTCAAGAAACTGCTGAAAAAGAAACGAAAATCCCGCTACCTTGAGAGAGAGCCAAACATCCTGAAGCGCCACCAGTAAACTAATCGAAATAATTCCCACCGTGCCGCCAAAGGGCACCAAGGCCATCACGCCAATAATCACCCCAAAGAGCAAGCCATAGGGCACCTTCAAGAAGACATAAATCGTGGTCAACCCGATGCCCATGCACAGTGCCAGCACCAACTGACCAATAAAATAGCTTTCAAAACTGCGGCGTATCGTTTCTGAAACTGTGGGGCGCAGCATATCAGGCAACCAACTGAGAAGGCCATCCCACAATTCGCCACCATGCTGCAGCAAATAGAACGTGAGAACAACGGTCAAAATCAGGTTAATCAGCACATCCACAGCACTGCTGAGGGTGCCCAAAATTAAATTCAGCGCCTCGCGAGCTAAACTTTGTAGTTGATCCTTGAGTTTTTCCAACAGTTGATTGGCAAGGGCATCCACATCCACCGTCACCGGCAGGTTCAGGGAGTCCACCCACTGGCCAAATTCCAAGAGTCGCCGTTGGCTGGAGTTAAACCACTCCGGCAGACGGGCAATGAGCTGTTGCGCCTGATTAAAGACATTAGGCGCCACCACCAAGGCAATGATGGCAATTAGTACCAAGGCCAGCAGAAAGACGAAAATGGCTGAGGGGCCTCGGGGATTTCCCTGTTCCTCCATCCAGCGCACCGGATAGTTCAGCAAAAAGGCAAACAGGGAGGCCAGGACCAGCACCGCCACCAGTGGTCCAAAAAACTTAAGAACGGTGGCAAATGCCCAGAAATTCAGCGTCAAAATCGGTCCTGCTAAGCCAATAATCAGAAATCGACTCGCAATGGAGAGGCGATTCCACCAGTGACCCGAGGCTGCAGATTGGCTCATAGCTCTAAGCACAGTTGACGAAAGTGATCACCGCGTTCTTCAAAATTCTGGTATTGGTCAAAGCTGGCACAGGCAGGGGAAAAGAGCACGGTTTTGATGGGGTACTGGGTCACCAGTTCAGCAGCCGCCACCACTGCCCGATCCAGTGTCTCCATGATCTCATAATTTGTAAAGCCGATCGCCTCTAGGCGCTGCGCAAACTGCGGTGCCGCCTCACCAATTAAGAGCACCCAAGCAGCTTTCTCCTGAATCAAGTTGAGCCAAGCGCGATCGTCCCCTTTTTTGGCCTGTCCACCGGCAATGAGAATCACCGGCCCTGTTACGGAACGCAGCCCAATTTCTGCGGCGTCATAATTGGTGGCCTTACTGTCGTTGATCCACGCCACTTGTCGCCATTGACGAATCCGCTCTAAACGATGGGGCACACCGGCAAACCCCGCCACCGCTTTGGCAATGGTTTCGGCAGGAATACCGGCTAAATGGGCCGTTGCCACAGCTAGAAGAAAGTTTTGCTGATTGTGTTGACCCGGCATTTGCAGGACATGGGTGGGCAGCAGGGGTTGATCCTGAAACCACACTTGATCCTCAGCAATGTAGATACCCTGGGCGATCCCCTTGGGTAGGGCTGCCGCCCCTTGGGTACTGATCCACCAAGCTGCCGGCCAGCGATTTACCATCTGCTGACGCAGGTAGGGGTCATCCCCATTGAGGATCACCTGTTGCGCACCATTCATGAGGTGAGCTTTGGTCTTTACATAAGCGTCGAGGGTGCCGTGGCGTTCCAAGTGATCTGGTGTGAGGGTTGTCCAAAGGGCAAATTGGGGTTGCAGGGGAGGGCTAGACTCTAATTGATAGCTACTGATCTCGGCAATCACCCAGTCAAGGGCGCTGGCGGTCAAAGCCACTTCGCAAATACTATTGCCGATATTGCCACAGGCGGGAGCATTGTACCCCGCCGCTTGAAAAATGGCAGCAGTGAGTGCGGTGGTTGTTGTTTTGCCATTGGTGCCCGTAATACATACCCACGGCAGATGGGCGAGGGTCTGCCACGCAATTTCCACTTCCCCCCGAACGGGAATGCCCGCTTGGCGAGCGGCAACAAGCGGCGCTGAGGACCAAGGGACACCGGGACTAATGACAATTTCCTCCGGGATACGCAGACCCACACTAGCGAGGGTTTGTAAATCAAAGTCGTAGTTGAGTTGAACAGCAATGCCTTCGGCTTCTAGGAGTTGCTGCTGAGATTGTAGGGCGGGGGTTTGACGACTATCACTCACCTCCACTTGCCAGCCTTGACGTTTCAGTAAACGGGCGGCGGCGATGCCAGAGCGACCAAGACCAATCACATGAACAGTTGGCATAGTTAAGTGGGGTGAATCCAATCCAGCAGGTACAGACTCGGGGCAGCGGTCACTAAGGGGGTATCCTCAAGGCCAATGAGGCCGAGAGGCGATCGCTCCCGCTGAATATTGCGTCTTAAACTCTATTATTGTCACACCTTGTCACACCGGTTAGAGAATAATGCCTCGCTTACGCACAATTTGGCTCTGGGGTCTGCTGTTGACGACCAGTGGCAGGTTCTTGTCTCTTGATGGTATGCCCGCGATCGCCCGCCGCCGCGAAGCGCCCAAAGTGGTGCGCGTCACCGATGTCCAATTGCAGAGCGAGAATATTGCGGGTGTCTGGTACCACCGGCTGCGCAAGGAAACAGCTACACCAGCGCGCAATGTCCAGATCTACTCCGAAATCTATGACCCGACAAGCAAACGACTGCTGGAAGCGGGATCTACCCAGTTGCGCGTGGGAGAGGCGGAGTTTCTAGCAACTCCCAATGGGGGCGGACGGGTGAAAATTACCCTGGTGGAATGGCTGAGTGGCGATCGCGAGTACCGTTTGTTTCAGCAAATGCAGGAATGTTCTCAATAGCAGAGTGGCCTACTGAGGCGTCTCATTGGATGGGGGGGATTGAGCCGTCGTTTCCTGCACACCAAAGGCCAGTACCCAGCCTTCAAGATTATTTTGCGTGCGAACCTTCAGCCATTCCCCATCCTCACTGCGCTCTAGGATCGTCACTACCTCATCAAAGGCCACGCCGCCTAGGGCATTTGCCTCGCGACTGGGGCGATCGCGCAACCGTAAACCATCTCCATAGATCACCCGCCCTTCAGGGTTTGGCTGCGGTGAGGGGGTCGGGGTTGGTGAGGGTGAATTCGGTGGCGACTCTGGTGGCGCAGGCAGTGGCGGATTTTCTGCTTCGACCTCGGGACGGGGGGGTGGCCAGAGCAAGTTAAAGACGAAGGGTGTAATGATAGCAGCGGCCACAAGGATAAACAGGCCTAAACCCAAAAAGGTTCCTAGGAGCCATTGCAGCACACGCACAACTGGTTTCATGATCTAACGCCCTGTGGGGGGAGGCAGGATTCGTGAGGCAAACCGTGCACGACCGGAGGCTGCCCATTCTTGTAATTGGTGTACCTGTTCGCGAGCTGTCCGTGCCAAGGGGATAATTTCGCTGGCCGCGTGGAGGAGATCTTCGGTGGTAAAGTCGCGGTCTTGGCTAAAGGCAAGGTGCATCGCTTCAATGATACACTGCTCGATTTCAGCCCCGGAAAAGTCAATTGTTTCGTCGGCCAAACGCTCTAGATCATAGTTTTGCAGGCGATCGCGCCGCACCCGACTGAGGTGCACTTCGAAAATGGCTCGCCGTTCATCCACATTGGGCAGCCCCACAAAAAAGATTTCATCAAAGCGCCCCTTGCGCAGCAGTTCCGGGGGCAACCCTTGGACATTATTCGCCGTCGCCACCACAAAAACAGCAGAGGTTTTCTCAGCCAGCCACGTGATAATCGTGCCAAAAACGCGGCTACTGGTACCGCCATCCCCTCGACCATCAATGCCCGCAAAGGCTTTATCCATCTCATCAATCCAGAGGACGCAGGGGGCTAGGGCTTCGGCAATTTGAATCATCTCGCGGGTACGTGCTTCGGATTCCCCCACCAGGCCGCCAAAGAGTCGTCCGACATCCAATCGCAAAAGGGGCAAGTGCCATTGGTGGGCGATCGCCTTGGCTGTCAGGGACTTACCTGTACCCTGAATCCCCACCAGCAGTACCCCACGCGGATAGGGTAACCCATAGCGCCGTGCCCGCTCGGAAAAAGCACCGCCGCGCCGCAGCAACCATTCCTTGAGGTTATCAAGACCACCAATGTCGGCAATCGTTTCTTGGGTGGGGTAAAACTCGAGAATTTGGGTTTGCCGCAGGATCTGCCGTTTCTCCTCCAAGATCAGATCCACATGGCTGCCGTCCAGCACACCGTGGAGAGCAATAATCCGACCAATGACGCGGCGAATCCGCTCTAGGGTCAAGCCCTGACAGGCACGGATCAACTCATCGAGAATAGGTTCTGGGGGAATATTGCCGAGACTTTGGCAGAGCTTCACCAATTCAAGGCGAATTTCCTCCCATTGGGGCAAGGGAAACTCGACAACGGTAATCACATCCCGCAGTTCTGGGGGCAACTGCACCGTCGGAGCAAGCAGGATCAGGTTTTTGGGCTGGGACTTGAGTTGCCGGGCGAGATTGCGCAGTTTGCGAGAGACCGCCACATCCTCAATAAAGCGGTGAAAATCTCGCAGTAAAATCATGGCCGCTGCCGGTGGCGGTAGTTTTTCAACAAATTCAAGGGCACTGAGGGGATTGCGCTTCGCCACCCCCAAATCATTGGGATTGCCCTGATACCCCTCGACAAAATCCCAAATATAGATAGGGCGCTGATTCAGGCGATCGCTAATTGTGTGCAACGTCGCCTCAAGGCGTTCTTCCTCTGTTGTGGCCACATACAACAGGGGATAGCGTGCCCGCAGCAACAGTTCAAGGTCGGACTGAGCACTCACGGCGATGGTTCCGAACGCTCCAGAGCGGATTGTAGTTGCGCTAGCATTGCCCAGCGGTGATCAATGGAGGGGTCCGCAGGGGCGGGGGGGTGAATGCCGCCACAATTGGGATCGCAGTACTTGGGGTAGGGCAGGGCAAGGCACAGTTGCTGGTAGAGCCAGTCTGCCAGATCAAGGCGACCGCTCGCCGGCAAGGTTTCCACAAGATCATCGTCGGGTTGACTGGCTGGGGTTTCCGCTAGCCAAATGAGTTCCGTGGTCGTACACTCAAGGCGGTGGTTATAGTACTGCAAACAGCGATCGCAAGAGAGGGTGACAATTGTCTGCACACTGGCACGCAGTTCTAAGTAGGTGTGGCGGTGACTGGCAGTCACAATCCCTTGCACGGGAGTCAGCGTTGCCAAGTCTGGAAAATCAGTATCCACCCGCCACTCATAGGTCTGGGCGGGCAGCCGCAGCAGTTCAGGAATGCTTAGCCAGTGGGCATGGGTCACGCTAGGTTCCTTGACTCATGTCGTAGAGTTCTTTCAGGAAACAGAAGCACTGCTCAGCCGTCATTGACGTAGGCTGAAACGTTGCTGCTGGAGAGTATTTTAACCGCAGGTGCCGAATTCTATCGCTGTCCATCTCGCCCAACTGCACCAAACGCATTGACCAATTGATAAAGGTGCGCTCTTCGATCGCCTTAAATTCAATAATTTCAGCACTGTGGTGGCGGGGATCTTTGAGGATGCGGGCGTAGGTTTCACTGATTTTCTGGCGATCGCCCTCAAGGGCTTGCAGAAACATGCCATTGCCGTAGCACAGCATTCCTGTAATGCCATCGCGGACATTGTTCACCTCTGACTTGGCCATAATATCCCGCAGGTCTGGGTAGGATAGACCATCCGTGGCACAACTGAGATAGAGCAAGCGATGTAATCTCATGGGTCTTCGGTTCTCGATCGAACACAACCAAGTTTTACTATCCCATGAAAGGGAACCTTGCTAAAGACGACTCCCGTGATCTTTAACTTTAAGTTTCGCGAACGCCTCTGACCACCGCGCTAGTGCCAGCACTCGATTTGACAAATCTTGACAAATCCGGCAAACGTAACCTTAACTCCGTGACGTTCAAACATAGCAGCAACATCTTTTATTCTTTGGGAATTATCATCCTCCGGTGAGAACATATCAAAAGTGTCTAAAATCGCCCATTCACGGCGTTTTTGCTAATCAACAGTACTAGGAATAGTCCGCAGATCAACAATTGGTAAAAATCAAGTCAGTACACCTAGTTTAACTTTCACTAAAAAATCAAATAACGTGATTAAACCATCGATATTCTTTTCCATTGTATTCAAAAGAGCTTGGTGTGACATCTTTTTTGTCAAGAGTCTCAAGAGTCTTAAAAGGTATTTTGCGTGTATTTTATCCAAAAACCTTTAATCAGATAGAAATCAACCACAATCTCAGCACCGATTTTTGCGTATTTAATGAGATTTTTTACAGATTCTTCAAAGTCAGGTGTGGGTTGTAGGACACCAAAGCAAAACACCTTATCGAAAGAGGCCTCGGGCGAAGGAATGTCATAGATGCTCGCCTGAAATAGGTGTAATCTTCCACCCGCAATATCAGAATTATTTTGCCAATTTGCCTCAACTGCCTCTGAATAATCAAAACTCCAAAGATAAGCAGACGTTTTTTCGAGGATAACCCGTGTAAATCTACCTGCACCAGAACCGGCTTCTAAAATACTTTTGCCAGCAAGCTCCTCAGGCTGCTAGTTTGTTGTTGTAAGGAATCGAGTTTCAGATTGTTTTTTGATTTGTATCATCTATTTATGTTTTTGAAAACTAATTCCATTGTAGACCAAAACTTTGGGCGTAATCTACGAATCTAGGAATCTGATTAACAATTGGGTAAACAGAACCCGTCTCACTATAGTACACAGTATCATTCTTCCTGAGTGGTACTTTCGTCTTGGGATCAACGTAATGAATGGCGATAGTCATTGATCAACTCCTCAGAAAGATGTTTTTTAGGGGATTGATATAAAATTCCCCTGTGTGAAATAGGCTGTACAGTCGCAGGCCATAGTAGCCAAGATAAATCACCCCCAGCCACCACCAGTTTTGAATGCGTTCATTGATGTAGCGAAAAGGGGTGTGCTGCAATCGCCGCCCGGTTCTTAGTTCAATGGCCATCAATACAGCAACTACTGTAAATACTAGAAAGAGCACAGGGCCAAAGAGATGCATTCTCAGGGCCTCTTCAACGTTGCCGCGAGCGATCGCCATAAAGGAGCGAGTCAGGCCACACCCCGGACAGGGAATGCCCGTTGTTGCCCGAAAGGGACACAGTAAAAAAGGTGGCGTCCCCGTATGGTTAAAGAGTGCCGCTCCCACTAAAGGTGCTGTGGTCAGTCCCAAAAAGCCCCAGCGGCTCAAGCGTTCCTGCTTGGATAAAACGGCATCAGAGAAGCGCAGCATCGGGTTCCTGAGCATCCACCACTAGTTGCTGCTCCCATTCTGCCGCAAAGGCCGCAAATCGCTCCTCTAAGATCGCCTGCCGTGCTGCTTGGGTAAAGCGAATCAGTTCTGTCACATTATGGATCGAGAGCAAGGTATAGGCCAGTAGCTCCTTAGCACGCACAAGGTGGCTCAAGTAGGCACGGCTAAAGGTAGTACACGTATAGCAGGGACAGGTGGCATCGAGCGGCTGATAATCGCGGCGAAAGCGAGCATTTTTCAGGTTCCAGCGCTGCCCTTGGACAATGGCACAGCCGTGGCGAGCTAGACGGGTAGGAATCACACAATCAAACAGATCGACTCCGGCAGCGATCGCCCGCAACATTTCTAAGTGCGTACCCACGCCCATCAAATAACGTGGCTTATGGGCCGGCAAGAGGGGAGCCGTCACCGCCACAATTTCGTGCATGGCACTGTTGGGTTCACCAACACTCACACCACCAATGGCATAGCCCGGCAGGTCATAGGGCAGCATCGCTGCAGCACATTCTCGCCGCAGGTCGGCATACACCCCCCCCTGAACAATGGCAAAGAGGGCTTGATCCGATCGTTGTTTGGCAGCAATACAGCGCTCTAACCAATGCAGCGTACGTTGCGTCGCTTGAATTACTGTCTCACGGCTAGCAGGGTAGGGGGGGCACTCATCAAAGGCCATGATCACATCTGCCCCCAAGGCCTCTTGAATGGCGATCGCCCGCTCTGGCGACAATTCAATAATCTGACCATCGTGGGGTGAACGAAACACCACCCCCTGATCAGAAATTTGCCGCATTTCGCTGAGACTAAAAACCTGAAACCCCCCCGAATCCGTGAGAATTGGCCTTGACCAGCCCATAAAACGGTGCAGCCCCCCTGCTGCGGCCACGATGTCTTCCCCCGGTTGCAGGTGCAGATGGTAGGTGTTGGCCAAGACCATTTGAGCGCCTGCTGCCTTGAGGTGTTCTGGGGTAAGGGTTTTCACATTCGCCAAAGTACCCACGGGCATAAAACGCGGTGTTGCCACTGCGCCATGGGGGGTGTGAAACAGGCCTGCCCGTGCTTGGGTATGGGCACAGTTCTGCTGGCAGACAAATTCAAACACGCTGCTGGATCCATAAGGAAGGCGTAAGAAATGTTACCAAATGCCTAGACAAATCCACAATCGCTGATCTATGATTAAAACTTGTGACCAAAAACGGATACTGAGTGGGAGCGATCGCCTCAACCCCCTTAAGTCCTTGGTTCCACTGATCCAGGGGTGGCAGCGTGTTCGCAACTTGCAATCATAGCCTTGCCATCTTTACCTGCGCCTGTCCTTGATCAACGATGGATGCGCCCTGAGCGTCATCGTTTTGACCGTGTAACTGCTGGGTCAATCCACCATTCCTAACTGTAGGAATCTGCCGAGGTGTGGCCTCTAGGCTGCCTCTCGCTGCTTTGTTGTGATTCGTATTTTTAAGGAACGCGATCGTGACAGTTGGTATTTTAGGGACAAAGTTGGGCATGACCCAAATCTTTGACGAGGCGGGCCGATCTGTCCCCATTACGGTGGTACAAGCGGGGCCGTGTCCGATCACCCAAATCAAAACCCCCCAAACCGACGGCTACACGGCAATTCAAGTAGCCTACGGCGAAGTGCGGGAGAAGAACTTGAGCCGACCCGAGCGGGGCCACCTCAACAAATCGCAAACGCCCCCCATGCGCCATCTGCGGGAGTTTCGTCTTGAAGATGCCTCTGCCTACCAATTGGGGCAGACCATTACCGTTGATATTTTTAGTCCAGGGCAGCTGGTGGATGTCCACGGCACTAGCATTGGCCGAGGTTTTGCTGGTTATCAAAAACGCCATAATTTCAAGCGCGGTCCAATGGCACACGGCTCCAAAAACCACCGCTTGCCTGGTTCCACTGGGGCAGGGACAACTCCAGGTCGTGTCTTCCCCGGCAAGCGAATGGCTGGTCGCATGGGCAATGCGGCAGTCACCATTCGCAAGTTACAGGTGGTGCGCGTTGATGCTGAGCGCAACTTAATCCTGATTAAAGGGGCACTACCGGGTAAACCGGGGGCATTGGTGAGCATTACCCCCGCCAAGGTTGTCGGTCGCAAATAAGGGCTGGAGAGTAGTTATGGTTGCATGTGTGGTTAAAGACTGGCAGGGTGCCGACAGTGGTGAAGCCACCCTTGATCTGGTCACGGCAAAACCGGAAACCGCCAGTCATATTGTTCATCGCGCCCTTGTGCGGCAGTTGGCCAATGCCCGGCAGGGAACCGCTTCCACCAAAACTCGTGCGGAGGTGCGCGGTGGCGGTCGCAAGCCTTGGCGGCAAAAGGGAACAGGGCGTGCCCGCGCCGGTTCGATCCGTTCTCCCCTTTGGCGGGGTGGCGGTGTGATCTTTGGTCCTAAGCCCCGCGACTATCACCAAAAAATGAATCGTAAGGAGCGGCGGCTTGCCCTGCGCACAGCTCTAATGAGCCGGGTTGAAGACTTGATCGTGGTTCAGGACTTTGCCGAGCATTTGCCGCGTCCCAAAACGAAGGAATTGGTGACGGCGCTGCAACGCTGGGGCATTAAACCAGAGCAAAAAGTGCTGCTACTGGTGGAAGACATTGCCGAAATGGTGGCTCTCTCAGCGCGCAATGTGCCCACCCTGAAATTGCTGCGTGCCGATCAATTGAATGTTTTTGATTTGCTCTATGCCGATCGCATTGTTGCCACCACTGGCGCGATCGCCAAAATTCAGGAGGTGTACGGTGACTAAAGTCCAACCCCGCGCCCTTGCGGATCTCATCAAGCGCCCCATCATCACAGAGAAGGCCACAATTTTACTGGAAAACAATCAATACAGCTTCGATGTGGATCGGCGCGCCACCAAACCGCAAATCAAGGCTGCGATTGAGGAACTCTTTGACGTTAAAGTCACGGCAGTCAATACCTATCATCTGCCCCCCAAAGAGCGCCGTGTGGGTCGGTTTGTGGGTCATCGTTCTCGCTACAAGCGGGCGATCGTCACCCTTGCCCCCGACAGCAAGATCGTTCTCTTCCCTGAAGTTTAACGGAGTAGATCATGGGCATTCGCGTTTACCGACCCTACACCCCTGGCGTTCGCCAAAAAACTGTTTCTGACTTTGCTGAAATTACCACCGACAAGCCCGAAAAGTCGCTGACCCGCGGTTTCAAGCGCGACAAAGGCCGCAACAATCGCGGTGTCATTACCAGTCGGCGGCGGGGTGGTGGCCACAAGCGTCGCTATCGCATTGTTGATTTTCGCCGCAGCAGCAAGCTCAATGTCCCCGCCAAAGTGGCAACTGTGGAGTACGATCCCAACCGCAATGCTCGCATTGCTTTGCTCCACTATCGCGATGGCGAGAAGCGTTACATCATCCATCCTCGGGACTTGACCCCTGGCACGGAGATTATTGCCAGTCCCGATGCCCCTATTGAAGTGGGCAACTCCCTTCCCTTGGGCAAAATTCCCCTGGGTACCAGTGTTCATAATGTGGAAATTACCCCCGGTCGGGGGGCGCAAATGGTGCGAGCTGCCGGCGCGATGGCACAAGTAGTGGCCAAAGAAGGGGATATGGTCACCCTCAAGCTTCCCTCAGGTGAAGTGCGGCTCTTCCGCAAGGAGTGCTATGCCACCATTGGCCAAGTGGGGAATGTTGAAGCCAACAACATCAGCTTGGGGAAAGCGGGTCGCAATCGCTGGAAAGGTCGTCGTCCGAAGGTGCGCGGTTCAGTGATGAACCCGGTGGATCACCCCCACGGTGGTGGTGAAGGGCGCGCCCCCATTGGTCGTCCTGGGCCTGTCACGCCTTGGGGTAAACCCACCCTTGGCTACAAAACTCGCAAGAAGAAAAAACTCAGCGATGCCCTCATTGTGCGCCGTCGCAAAAAGTCTTCCAAGCGGGGTCGCGGTGGTCGTCAGTCTTAGATTTTTGCGGAGAAGTTAGGTTATGGGACGTTCATTAAAAAAAGGCCCCTTTGTGGCGGATCATCTCTTACGCAAGATTGAAGCCCTCAATGAGCGCAATGCCAAGGAAGTAATCAAAACGTGGTCGCGTGCCTCAACGATTGTGCCGGAAATGATTGGCCACACGATCGCCGTCCACAACGGCAAGCAGCACGTGCCCGTGTACATCACTGAGCAGATGGTGGGTCACAAACTGGGGGAATTTGCCCCCACCCGCAACTTCCGCAGTCATGTTAAGGGCGATAAAAAAGCCCGCCATTGATTCTCTTGTTCGCGTCTGGGATAGCCGTCTATGGTTTCTACCTCTTCTCCTACTGCCCGTGCCTGCGCCAAGTATGTCCGCATGTCACCCCACAAGGTGCGGCGGGTACTGGATCAACTGCGGGGTCGCACCTACCGCGATGCCCTGATTATGCTGCGCTTTATGCCCTATCGTGCCTGTGAGCCAATTACAAAGGTCTTGCGATCGGCGGCAGCCAATGCCACCCACAACTTGGGCTTGGATCCCGCCACCTTGGTGATTAGTCAGGCCTATGCCGATCAAGGGCCTTGCCTGAAGCGGTTCCGCCCTCGCGCCCAAGGCCGCGCTTACCAAATTCGCAAGCCCACCTGCCACATCACAATTGCTGTGGCGCCCCAAAACACTGCTGACGAATCGTAGAAGGATACCACCGTGGGACAGAAGATTCACCCAATTGGCTTTCGCCTCGGCATTACACAAGAACATCGCTCCCGCTGGTACGCCGATAGCGATCGCTATCCCGAGCTATTGCAGGAGGATCACCGCATCCGCACGTTTATCAACAAGCAACTGGCCAACGCTGGCATTGCTGAAGTGCGCATTGAGCGCAAAGCGGATCAAGTGGAGTTGCAAATTCGCACTGCCCGTCCTGGCGTCGTCGTTGGCAAAGGTGGCCAAGGGATTGAGGAACTGCGCAAGCAACTGCGGCAGATACTCCCTAGCAACCGCACGATTAAAGTAAACGTGGTGGAAGTCAACCGCGTGGATGCTGAGGCTAGCCTCTTGGCGGAATACATCACCCAGCAACTAGAGCGACGGGTGGCCTTCCGCCGCGCCGTGCGCCAAGCCATTCAGCGGGCACAGCGAGCAGGCATTGAGGGGATCAAAGTCCAAGTGGCAGGTCGCCTGAATGGGGCAGAAATCGCTCGTACTGAGTGGACACGGGAAGGTCGCGTTCCCCTCCATACCCTACGGGCAGACATTGACTATGCCTACCGCACCGCCCGCACGATCTACGGCATTTTGGGCGTGAAAGTGTGGATCTTCAAAGGTGAGGTACTGCCGGGACAAACCGAGGCCGTAACACGGGAACCCAGTCGCCGCAGTCCCCAACGCCGTCTACCCCAATTTGAAAATCGCTCTAACTAACAGGGAAGCCAGCGATGTTAAGTCCAAAGCGTACAAAATTTCGCAAACAGCAGCGGGGTCGCATGACGGGGGTTGCCAGTCGCGGTAACTCCATCCATTTTGGCGACTATGCCCTTCAAGCCCTTGAACCCGCTTGGATCACCTCACGGCAAATTGAGGCCGGGCGTCGTGCCATGACCCGCTATATCCGCCGCGGTGGCAAAATTTGGATTCGCATTTTCCCCGATAAGCCCGTGACGATGCGGCCTGCCGAAACGCGGATGGGGTCAGGGAAAGGTTCACCGGAATACTGGGTGGCGGTGGTCAAACCCGGTCGCATTATGTATGAAATTGCCGGTGTGCCGGAGGCGGTTGCCCGCGAAGCCATGCGCCTTGCTGCCTACAAAATGCCGATCAAGACCCGTTTTCTGGTGCGCAATCAAGAAGAGGAACAACAGGAGGGTTAAGAATGGCACTGACAAAAATGAAAGACTTGCGGGAACTGAGTGATCAAGAAGTCAGCGATCGCATTGCCGCGATTAAGAAACAACTCTTTGATCTCCGCTTCAAAAAAGCCACCCGCCAAGAGGTCAAGCCCCATCAATTTAAGCATCTCCGCCACGAGTTGGCACAGCTTTTAACCCTTGAGAATGAACGTCGCCGCAGTGGAGGCCAAGACTAATGGCAGTTAAAGAACGTGTTGGCGTTGTCGTCAGCGACAAAATGCAAAAAACCGTTGTCGTTGCTGTCGAAAACCGCGCCCCCCATCCCAAGTACGGCAAAATTGTCGTCAAAACCCGCCGCTACAAAGCCCATGATGAAAACAACGAAGCCAAAGTGGGCGATCGCGTGCGCATTCGGGAAACCCGTCCCCTGAGTCGCACTAAGCGTTGGGTCATTGCCGAGATTCTCAGTCCTCGCACTGCCTAAGGAGAGCCAGCCATGATTCAACAGGAAACCTATCTCAACGTTGCCGACAATAGCGGCGCCAAAAAGCTCCTCTGCATCCGTGTGCTCGGCGGCGGTAACCGTCGCTACGGCAGCGTGGGCGATGTAATCATTGCCACCGTCAAAGATGCTACCCCCAATATGGCAGTGAAAAAATCCGATGTGGTTCGCGCTGTCATTGTGCGCACCCGCAAAACCATCCGCCGTGAAAGTGGCATGAGCATTCGCTTTGATGACAACGCCGCTGTCTTGATTAACCAGGAGGGCAACCCTCGCGGCACCCGTGTCTTTGGTCCTGTGGCTCGTGAGCTGCGGGATAAAAACTTCACGAAAATTGTTTCATTGGCACCGGAGGTACTCTAATGGCGGCCAAGAAAGCAAATAAAAAGCCTATGCGCTATCGCATGCACGTGAAAAAAGGGGACACGGTTCAAGTCATCGCTGGCAGCGACAAAGCCAAAGTCGGTGAAGTCCTCGCCGTTTTCCCCAAGACCAGTCAGGTGATTGTCAAAGGGGTGAACCTGAAAACCAAACACGTCAAGCCCCGCCAAGAGGGAGAATCTGGGCAAATTATCACCAAGGAAGCCCCGATTCACAGTTGTAAGGTGATGCTCTACTCCACCAAGCAAAACGTGGCCAGCCGCATCTGCTACACCTACACCGAAGATGGCCGTAAGGTACGGATGCTTAAGAAAACTGGCGAAATCATTGATTAGGTCTAACCCGCTTTCCCCTCTCTGACCCAGCCCAGAGAATGCCCCTAGGAGAAGCCCCATGTCCCAACGCCTCAAAGATCACTACAACAAAACCGTTGTGCCGCAGCTTATGCAGCAATTCCAGTACAAAAACATCCACCAAGTGCCCAAGATTGTCAAAGTGACTGTCAACCGGGGTCTCGGTGAAGCGGCGCAAAATGCCAAAGCCCTTGAAGCCACACTGGCAGAAATTGCCACGATTACAGGCCAAAAGCCCGTAGTTACCCGCGCCAAGAAGGCGATCGCTGGCTTCAAAATCCGCAAAGGCATGCCCGTGGGGGTTGCGGTGACGCTGCGTTCCGATCGCATGTATGCCTTTTTGGATCGCTTGATTAACTTGGCACTGCCACGGATTCGTGACTTTCGCGGTGTTAACCCCAAAAGCTTTGATGGCCGGGGCAACTACACCCTAGGTTTGCGCGAGCAACTGATTTTCCCCGAAGTCAACTACGACGACATTGATCAAATTCGCGGCATGGATGTCTCAATCATCACCACTGCCAATACTGATGAAGAAGGACGCGCCCTGCTCAAAGCAATGGGCATGCCGTTCCGTGAGAACTAACGCCGGAGGCAGATTTTAAGGAGCAACTATGGCAGTAAATGACACGATTGGCGATATGCTAACTCGCATCCGCAACGCAAACCTTGCGCGTCATCAAACCACCACCATTCCAGCCACACGCATGACTCGCAGTATTGCGCAGGTGCTGAAAGCGGAAGGGTTTATTCGCGATTTTGAAGAGCAAGGGGATGGCATCAAACGGCATCTTGTGGTTTCCCTAAAATATCGCGGTAAGCAGCGCCAGCCGATTATTACTGCGCTCAAGCGGGTAAGCAAACCCGGTCTGCGCGTCTATGCCAATTCCCGTGAGTTGCCCCGGGTGCTCGGTGGCATCGGCATTGCCATCATCTCCACCTCTAGCGGTATCATGACCGATCGCGAGGCACGGAAGCAGGGCATTGGCGGCGAAGTACTCTGTTACGTTTGGTAAGCTCGGAGGAAGTCCCACATGTCTCGTATTGGCAAGCGTCCCATCCCCCTGCCCAAAAATGTCACCGTTGCCCTAGACGGGCAGCAGGTCACAGTCAAAGGCCCCAAGGGTCAGCTCAGTCGTGTTTTTCCCCCCGAGGTAAATGTTGCTCAAGAGGGCGAAAGCATTGTTGTCAAGCGCCGCGATGACTCTCGACCCGCTAAAGAACGCCACGGCCTCTGCCGCACGCTGTTGGCCAACATGGTGGAAGGCGTCTCCCAAGGGTTTACGAAAAAGCTGGAGATTCAAGGGGTCGGTTACCGCGCCCAACTCCAAGGCAAAACCCTTGTCCTCAGCACAGGCTACAGCCACCCCGTTGAGATTGTGCCACCCGAGGGCATTACCCTAGAAATTGAGGATAACCAAGGTAAAAAAGTGCAGCAGGGCACGATTGTCCTTGTCAGTGGCATTGACAAAGAACTGGTTGGCAATACCTCTGCCCGTATTCGCGCCGTACGTCCCCCTGAACCCTACAAGGGCAAGGGCATTCGCTATATGGGTGAATTTGTGCGTCGTAAAGTTGGTAAGACAGGGAAGAAATAGATGAAGCAAACTCGTACTGCAGCTCGCCAAAGGCGGCATCAGCGCATTCGCCGCAAAGTCAAAGGTACCAGCGATCGCCCCCGCCTCGCTGTCTTTCGTTCCCATCAGCACATCTATGCCCAGGTGATTGATGACACTCAGCACCATACCCTCGTGGCTGCTTCGAGTGTTGAGCCAGAACTACGGCAAAAGCTGGGCGATGGCAGCACCTGTGCCGCCTCCATCGAAGTGGGGCGACTAATTGCAGAGCGTGCCAAAGCCGCTGGCATTGAGCGCGTTGTCTTTGATCGCGGTGGTAATATCTACCATGGTCGTGTCAAGGCCTTGGCGGATGCCGCCCGTGAAGCTGGACTGGACTTTTAGAGGATGACCCGATGGCAAATCGTCGTAAAAACCCCCGCAAAGTTGAAAAAGAAACCGACTGGCAAGAGCGGGTCGTCCAGATCCGCCGCGTCTCCAAAGTGGTCAAAGGCGGTAAAAAACTGAGCTTCCGCGCCATTGTTGTCGTTGGCAATGAGCGTGGCCAAGTGGGTGTGGGTGTGGGTAAAGCTGCCGATGTCATTGGTGCGGTGCGCAAAGGCGTGGCCGATGGCAAAAAGCACCTCATTGATGTCCCGATCACCAAATCCAACTCTATTCCCCACCCCACCTTTGGTGAAGGCGGTGCTGCCCGTGTCATGATTCGCCCCGCTGCACCGGGAACCGGCGTAATTGCTGGTGGCTCTGTGCGCACCGTTCTGGAGCTGGCAGGGGTACGCAACGTGCTGGCCAAACAACTGGGATCCAGCAACCCCCTCAACAATGCCCGGGCCGCCCTCGAAGCCCTTGCAGCCTTGCGCACCTTCCAAGAAGTTGCCGAGGCGCGGGAAATCCCCATTGAAAACCTCTATAGCAAATAGTTAGGAGTTGTCCATGCGGTTTCAAGATCTGCACCCCCAAGCGGGATCGCGACGGCGCAAACGGCGGATTGGTCGGGGCATTGCCGCAGGTCAAGGGGCAAGTGGTGGCTTTGGGATGCGCGGGCAAAAATCCCGTTCCGGTCGGTCCACCCGTCCCGGCTTTGAAGGTGGTCAAAACCCCCTCTACCGTCGTCTCCCCAAACTCAAGCACTTTCCCCGCGTCAACCGGAAGGTTTACACTACGATCAACGTGGGTCGTCTCAATACCCTACCCGCCAATAGCGTAGTGACGGTTGCGTCCCTCCTTGAAGCTGGCATTCTCACCACCGCCAAATACCCCCTCAAAGTGCTGGGGGATGGTGAGCTCAACGTCAAGCTAGAGGTTCATGCCGCTGCCTTTAGTGGCAGTGCCCGTAGCAAGATTGAAGCCGCTGGTGGGGTATGTGTGGAGACCTCCGTTGCTGCCGACAGTGAATAGAGGAACCCCAATATGATTGTGAATCGCGGCAAGGCACCCACTGCCCAAGAAACCTTTATGCAGATGGCTCAAGCGGCTGGTCTGCGGAGGCGACTCCTGATCACCATTGGACTACTCATCTTGGTACGGCTTGGCATCTATCTACCTATTCCGGGGATTGATCGCGCCGTTTTTGCCCAGAGCGTGCAAGATAATGCCGTGATTCGCTTCCTCGATATCTTTTCAGGCGGTGGCCTCTCTGCCCTTGGGATTTTTGCCCTCGGCATCCTGCCCTATATTAATGCCTCCATCATCATGCAATTGCTGACTGCTGCTCTCCCCTCCTTGGAGCGGCTACAAAAGGATGAGGGGGAAGCCGGCCGCCGCAAAATTTCCCAAATTACTCGCTACGTCGCTGTGGGCTGGGCAGTTCTGCAAAGTTTTGGCATTGCCATTTTTGTGAGTTCAATTCCCGGTGCGGCTTTGCATCCCGGGGCGTGGTTTGTTGCTGAAATTGTCCTTGGTCTGACCGCTGGCTCAATGGTGGTGATGTGGATTTCCGAATTGATTACTGAGCGGGGTGTAGGTAATGGGGCTTCGCTCTTGATCTTTTTGAGCATTGTTGCCTACTTACCTGCCTCGGTGGGTCAGACAATCGCCCTTGCGGAAAGTGGTGGCAATATTGGCGGCATCGTTATTCTGGTGGCCGTCTTTTTGGCCATGATTGTCGGCATTGTCTTTGTGCAAGAGGGCACCCGCCGCATCCCCATTGTTTCGGCACGTCGCCAAGTGGGGCGCAAACTCTACCGCGAGCAAACCAGTTACCTGCCCCTGCGCTTAAACCAAGGGGGGGTGATGCCGATCATTTTTGCTTCAGCAGTACTGATTCTGCCTTCGACCTTAGCGCAGTTTAGCCGCAACGAACTTGTGGCACGATTTGCGAGTTATGTTTCTCCGGCAGGGCCGACACCGTGGCTATACGTGATTTTCTATTTGCTGTTGATTCTCTTCTTTAGCTACTTTTACTCCTCCTTGGTGGTCAACCCTGTGGATATGTCCCAAAACCTGAAAAAAATGGGCGCCAGTATTCCGGGAATCCGACCCGGCAAAGCCACCTCTGATTACCTAGAGCGAGTTCTCAACCGCTTGACATTCCTAGGGGCGATCTTTTTGGGTCTGGTGGCGATTATTCCCACGGCAGTCGAGAGTGCAACCAAAGTAACAACATTTCAAGGGCTGGGGGCGACCTCCCTGTTGATCTTGGTGGGCGTGGCTATTGACACCTCAAAACAAATTCAAACCTATGTGATTTCACAACGTTATGAGGGGATGGTGAAGCAGTAATGCGTTTAATTTTGTTTGGTGGCCCTGGTTCGGGCAAAGGGACGCAGGCAGCAATTCTGACCACGCTCTTAGGGATTCCCCACATTTCCACGGGGGATATTCTGCGGGCAGAGCGAGCTGCGGGCACCCCCCTCGGTCAACAGGCTCAAAGCTACATGGATCGCGGTGAACTGGTACCGGATCAGGTAATTGTGGATATGGTGGCCAATCGCTTGCAACAGCCAGATACGGCTGCGGGTTGGCTTTTGGACGGTTTTCCCCGCAACGTGGCACAAGCAGCGGTCTTTGAGGAGATGCTCAAAAGCATTCATCAAGACTACGATTACTTGCTCTTCTTAGATGTGCCCGCTGCGATTCTCCAGGAACGCGCCCTCAATCGCGCTAAGCAAGCTGTCAACGGTCAGCAGCGCTCCGATGATACTCCTGAAACCATCCTCAAGCGGGTACAGGTCTATGAGCGGGAAACCCTACCGATGATTCAACAGTACATGAGTCATCCCAAGTTTGTGCACATTGATGGAACATGTACGATCGAAGAGGTAACTGCTGCCATTCAAGCACGTATTGGGGAGGTGAACCGTGTCTAAACAGGATGCCATTGAAATTGAAGGGACAGTGACCGAGTCATTGCCCAACGCCATGTTTCGGGTGGATCTGGACAATGGCTTTAATGTCCTTGCCCATATTTCCGGCAAGATTCGCCGCAACTACATCAAAATTTTGCCGGGCGATCGCGTGAAGGTGGAATTGACCCCCTATGACCTGACCAAGGGGCGGATTACCTATCGTCTGCGCAAAAAGTAATTTGATCTTTGTTGGCCACTCTGCTAAAATGTAAAATTTGCGACTAGATGAGCAACTGATATGAAAGTAAGAGCATCGGTACGGCGTATTTGTGAGAAATGCCGCGTTATTCGGCGGCGTGGCCGGGTCATGGTGATCTGCACCAATCCGAAGCACAAGCAGCGCCAAGGGTAACCCACTGTTGTTGCACACATAGGAACTAGATTCATGGCTCGTATTGCTGGTGTTGATTTACCCCGCGACAAACGCATTGAAATTGCCCTCACCTACATCTATGGCATCGGCTTGTCCCGCTCCAAAGAAATCTTGGCAAAAACGGGTGTTAACCCAGATACCCGCACCCGCGATTTGACGGATGCCGATATTGCGGCACTGCGGGCTGCGATTGACGAGTATCAAGTGGAAGGGGATCTGCGCCGCCTCGAGGCCATGAATATTAAGCGGCTCATGGACATTGGTTGCTACCGGGGGCGGCGGCATCGCCTTGGATTGCCGGTTCGTGGTCAGCGCACCCGTACCAATGCTCGCACCCGTCGTGGTGGTCGCCGCACTGTGGCTGGTAAGAAAAAACCCGCTGCTAAGAAATAAGTTTTTCCGCTCCTGCTACCTGATTCACGGTTTGGATAGATTATGGCACCCTCTGCAAAACGCTCTGGCCCTCGTAAGCAAAAGCGCAATGTCCCCAGTGGCGTTGCCCACATTCAGTCCACATTTAACAACACGATTGTCTCAATTACCGACCCCAATGGTGAGGTGATTGCTTGGGCCTCTGCTGGCTCCAGTGGTTTCAAAGGTGCTAAAAAAGGCACACCCTTTGCAGCTCAAACGGCTGCTGATAATGCGGCTCGCCGTGCCATTGATCAGGGGATGCGGCAAATTGAGGTCATGGTGAGCGGTCCCGGCTCCGGTCGCGAGACAGCGATTCGGGCGTTGCAAGCCGCAGGTCTAGAAATTACCCTCATTCGGGATGTGACCCCCATTCCCCACAATGGTTGCCGTCCCCCCAAACGGCGGCGGGTTTAGGTTGGTTTGGGTCACTTGGGAGCACAGCTATGGCATATCAAATTGAATGTTTGGAAACACGGGTTGAGGAAGATCAGGGGCAGTACGGCCAATTTGCGCTGCACCCCCTCGTCCCCGGTCAAGGGATTACGGTGGGGAATGCCCTGCGGCGGGTTCTTCTTGCCAACTTACCCGGTAGTGCCGTGACAGCAGTGCGCATTGCCGGTGTGAATCATGAGTTTTCAACAATTCCCGGTGTGCGCGAAGATGTCATGGACATTTTGTTGCAAATGAAGCAGTTGGTGATTCGCAGCCACACCTCAGAACCCCAAATGGGTCGCCTTTTTGCCCAAGCCCCTGAGAATGAGCCATTGACGGTCACTGCTGGTATGGTGCAACTTGGCTCTGAACTGGAGGTGGTCAACCCCAACCACTATATTGCCACGCTGATGCCGGGGGCAACCTTGGAGATGGAATTCAAGATTGAGCAGGGTCGCGGCTATCGCTCAGTGGAGCGGGTACGGGACGATCGCCTTGCCCTGGACTATCTGCAATTGGATGCGGTCTTTATGCCGGTGCGGCGGGTGAACTACACCGTTGATTCGGTGCGCAGTGCCGGTGGAGAGGGCGATCGCCAGCTCCAAGACTATCTAAAACTGGAAATCTGGACGAATGGCAGCTTGACCCCCCAAGATGCCCTCAATCAGGCGGCAACGATTCTCGTGGATCTCTTTAGCCCCTTGAAGGAAGTGCCCCTGCACACCGCCGAGGCCACCACCACCGATGAGCATGATGAAACGGGACAAATTCCCATTGAGCAACTCAATTTGTCGGTGCGCGCCTACAACTGTCTCAAGCGTGCCCAAGTGAATACGGTCGCTGACCTCCTTGAGTATTCCCAAGAAGAGCTACTGGAGATCAAAAACTTTGGTCAAAAGTCTGCCGAGGAAGTGATCGAAGCACTGCAAAAACACTTGGGAATTACGCTACCACCCCAAAAAGCGGCCCGTAACTAGAGAGATTGAATGAGGTTTGTCTATGCGTCACCAACGTCGGGTTCCCCAGCTAGGACTGCCAGCCGATCAACGAAAAGCACTGCTGCGGGCATTGACCACTGAATTAATTCGCCACGGCCGCATTACCACCACCAAAGCGCGGGCAAAGGCCGTACGCGCAGAGGCGGAGCGCATGATCACCTTGGCAAAGGATGGCTCCTTGGCGGCACGGCGGCGTGCCCTTGGCTATCTCTACGATAAGCAACTGGTGCATGCTCTGTTTGCCCAGGCCCCAGAGCGCTATGGCGATCGCAACGGTGGCTATACCCGCATTATCCGCAGTGTGCGGCGGCGGGGTGATAATGCCGAATTGGCGGTCATTGAACTGGTGTAGCAGGCAATGATGACGGCGATCGCACCTCCTCAGAGCAGCCAACGCTTGGCACTGCTTATTCAGTACCAAGGCACTTATTTCCACGGCTGGCAACGGCAGGTGGGACAGCGCACGGTGCAGGAGGTGATTGAGCAGGCGATCGCCAGCGTTGTCAATCATCCCGTCTCTGTTGTTGCAGCAGGTCGCACCGATACAGGGGTTCATGCCGCTGGTCAAGTGGCTCATGTCACGGTCAACTCGCCCATTCCCGTTCATCGTTGGCCGGGGATTCTCAATGCTCGGTTGCCCGCCGATGTGGTGATTCGTGCGGCGGCGGTGGTGCCCGATCAGTGGCATGCCCGTTTCTCGGCGCTGTGGCGTCGCTATCGCTATACCCTCTATACCGATCCCTGCCCCAATATCTTTCTGCGCCCTTGGACATGGCACTACTACTATGCCCCCTTGGATGTGGAAAAAATGGCAGCAGTGCTTCAGCCATTGTTGGGGCGACATCACCTCAGCGCCTTTCACCGGTCTGGCTCCAATCGTGCCCATTCCTGGGTGGAGGTGCAGGCGGTGAGCTGCCAGCGGCGCGGTGCCCTTGTGGAAATTGAGGTGCAAGCTTCGGGGTTTCTCTACGGCATGATGCGCCTGTTAGTGGGACTCTTGGTACAGGTGGGGCAAGGCCAGCGATCGCCCGCCAGTTTTACGGAAATTTGGCAGCAGGAGCAACGCCACCTTGTCAAGTATGCAGCCCCCCCTACGGGTCTTTGTCTATTGGCGGTGGGTTATCCTGAATCGCCTTTCCCCCTTGCCCTGTGCACTGAAGCGATGCCCCAGTTTCAGTTAGCCTCCATTACCCCTGAATTGTCCATTGCATAGAACCATGGAGTTTGTGATGACCAGTACCATAAAGACACCACTGCCCGCCGTGGATGACCTTGTGCCTCAGTGGTATGTCATTGATGCCGCTGATCAACGGTTGGGTCGGCTAGCTGCAGAAATTGCCCGCATTCTCAGGGGCAAAAACAAAGCCATTTACACCCCCCACATGGACACGGGTGACTTTGTGATTGTCATCAATGCCGAGAAAGTCAGCGTCACCGGCAGAAAACGCTCCCAAAAACTCTACCGTCGTCACTCGGGACGCCCCGGCGGCATGAAAATTGAAACCTTTGATCAACTGCAAGCCCGCATTCCCGAGCGAATTATTGAGCACGCCGTCAAAGGGATGCTGCCGAAAAATTCCCTTGGCCGTAAACTCTTTACCAAGCTGAAAGTTTATGCTGGGCCAGAGCATCCCCATCAAGCGCAAAAACCCCAGCCTTTGACCATTAACACGATTCCGGGAGCCTAATGATGCAGATTGCTGATCAGTCTAAGCGGGTAGTTTACTTGGGAACCGGTCGCCGTAAGTCGGCGGTGGCACGGGTACGCCTGATCCCTGGTAGCGGTCAACTCTTGATCAATGGCCGCAATGGGGCTGACTACCTGCAAAACAACCCCACCTATCTCAACTTGGTGAAGGCCCCCCTTGAAACCCTTGGCCTAGAAAGTAGCTACGATATTTATGTCAATGCCACGGGGGGTGGTCTGACGGGGCAAGCGGATGCCATTCGTTTAGGGATTGCCCGCGCCCTGTGTCAACTGGACATCGAAAACCGCAAGCCTCTGAAAACGGAAGGCTATCTCACCCGCGATCCCCGTGCCAAGGAGCGGCGTAAATACGGTCTGCGCAAAGCTCGCAAAGCCCCCCAATACTCAAAACGCTAAGATTTCTGTTTTTTCCTTCTCGTTTATGGTGAAACTCCTATGCCAAAACCCAACATCCATCCCCAGTGGTATCCCGAAGCCAAAGTCTATTGCGATGGTGAAGTGGTCATGATCGTTGGTTCCACGAAACCGGAACTGCACGTGGATATCTGGTCAGGCAACCACCCCTTCTTCACAGGCACCCAGAAAATTGTCGATGCTGAAGGGCGGGTGGAACGCTTCCGCCGCAAATATAGCAGTACCAAAGCCCAGCAAACTGCTAAGGGGAAAAAAGCCGCCGCTAAACCTGCACCCAAAGCCAACAAAAAGAGCTAAGCGCTCTCCATGTCCCCCTTTTTTCAGCCGGCTGAGTGGCTGCCTCATCGCGCCTGTTGGTTAGCTTTCCCCAGTCATGAGGATTTGTGGGGTGAGTTATTACCGCAGGTGCGTTTAGAATTTGCCGCGCTGTGTCGCGCGATCGCTGACCCTGATCCCGTAACAGGGCAATGTCGGGGGGAGCAACTGAAAATTCTGGTGCTGGATGAGGCGGGAGAAGCCACCGCCCGTTCTTACCTTGGGGATCTGAATCCAGAGTTTTATCAACTCCCCTTTGGTGACATTTGGCTGCGGGATACAGCGCCTGTGGGCTTAATCAATGAGGTGGGGGAGCGCCGACTCCTCTGTTTGCCTTTTAATGGTTGGGGCAAGAAGTATCAACTCCCCGGCGATAGTGACTTGGCCGTGCGCCTTGCTATAGCCATCGGCGTCCCCTATGGGGCAGTGCCGTTATTCTTGGAGGGGGGGGCGATCGAAGTAGATGGCGAAGGAACCTGCCTCACCACCCGCCAGTGCCTCCTTGACCCGAACCGCAATCCCTATTTAGACAGCAAAGAAGTAGAAGCCCGCCTCAAGACCGCCCTTGGCGTGAGCAAAATCCTCTGGATTGAATCGGGACTGGCCAACGATCACACTGATGGTCACATCGATACGCTGGTGCGTTTTGTGGCTCCGGCAACCGTGGTTTGTATGTTGCCCGACAGCCCTGAGGATCCGAACTACGATGTCCTGTTGACGATTTATGAGCAGTTGCAAACGCTAACGGATGCAAAGGGGCGCTCCCTAGAGGTAATCCCAGTGCCTTCGCCGGGGCGGGTGACGAGTCGAGAGGGGGAGATTTTACCCGCTAGCTATGTCAATTTTTATATCGCCAATACCACTGTTGTCGTCCCCACCTATGGTGTCGAAGCGGATGCCAAAGCCGTTGAGGCGATCGCCCAGCTCTTTCCCCGTCGCAAAACCGTTGGCCTTCCCGCACGGACAATTTTAGAAGGGGGAGGCGCCTTCCATTGCATTACTCAACAGGAACTATGAGAACATTGACCATTGCTGCCATTCAAGCTCAACTGACCGACGATGTTGAGACTAATATTCTGCACCTCAGTGATCTAGTGCGGCAGGCGCATCGGCAGGGGGCACAGGTCATTGTCCTGCCCGAGCTATTTGAGGGTCACTATTTTTGTAAGGAAGAGCGGGAGATTCACTTTCAGCGGGCACACCCCGTGAAAAACCACCCAACAATTGCCCACTTTGAGGCTTTGGCGCGGGAACTGGAGGTGGTGATTCCCGTGTCCTTTTTTGAAAAGGCGGGCACCGTCTATTACAACAGTGTGGCCATGATTGATGCGGGGGGCGTCAACCTCGGTGTCTATCGCAAGAGTCATATTCCCGATGGCCCCGGCTATGAGGAAAAGTTTTACTTCCGCCCCGGAAATACAGGCTTTCGAGTCTGGCGTACCCGCTACGGCAAAATCGGTGTCGGCATCTGTTGGGATCAGTGGTTTCCAGAGGCTGCACGGGTAATGACCCTCATGGGGGCAGAAGTGCTCGTGTATCCCACTGCCATTGGTAGTGAACCCCAGGATCCCACACTGGACACCAAAGACCCTTGGCAGCGGGTGATGGTTGGCCATGCCGTGGCAAATGTGATTCCGGTGGTGGCAGCGAACCGTGTGGGTGATGAGGGGGGGCAAGTATTTTATGGCAGTTCATTTATTACCAATCCAAGGGGAGATCTGGTGGCCGAGGCTGATCGCACCCAAGAAGCAGTGCTTATTCATAAATTTGATTTAGAGGAAATTGAGCGCCTACGGGCGGCCTATGGCTTCTTTCGCGATCGCCGACCCGGACTCTACAAGGCCCTGTTGACTGCGGATGGTGATATTTAACCTATGGCTCGATTATCATTGGCGTAGGTTGTTCTTAAATACTTGTGAGTGGTGCAGCTACATTTACAACCCTTGAAATTTTTGGTCGCATCCCCACTCGGTAGTTTGTGCCTGCGGGCATCGACAGCGATACAAGTGTGGTGACACTGGAATACTAAGAAACCGTAAAGCGATTGGTTTCCTCACGGATTTGCTCAAAAGAAATCTCCTGAGCTGTACCCGCAAAGGGATGATCCGCAGTTAAAAAGAGAAGGCAGTGACACTCCCGCCGTTCGCGCATGGGCACACAGGGGCAGTTCCAGTAGGCTGCTGCTACCTCTGCTTCTTTATCCTCATAGTGGCGGCAGGGACACAGGGGAGAGCCGTAGTCGTCCTTATGTTTGGCTAATCCTTCGAGAACAACCGCCGTTGTCCCTAAATCTGAGCAAAAGTAGGTTCCTGTGCGCTTGGCATAGGTTTCCGCAAACTTGCGCATGGCTTCAAGATTTTTGTCGGAGGCCTGTTGCGGTTTATAGGTGCTACTCATGGCAAAATTTGCGACACGAAACTTCTTTCAGTTTAGCGGAAGGCGATCGCTAGATTGGCGTTGACTGGATTAAAAGATCCAGGGTGCTGGAGTTGAACCAGCCTATGGCGAATTATGAGTTCGCTGCCTCATCCGCTCGGCCAACCCTGGGTAGGTGATTATTAATATACAGCCCTTTTCACAAGGTTCGAACACACCCAACAGTGGGAAACCTAGAGTGGGCTAGCATTTGATTCCCTGATTTGCCCCCCATAATTCAGAGGTTTTCAAAGGTGTTGCAGTTAGCGCTCTCCCCATGCAGGGGTTACTCGGAGGTTTTGCCATGAAGCCAATTTATTTAGATGGACTGGCCACCACACCCGTTGATCCGCAAGTGCTAGCCGCAATGTTGCCCTATTTTAGCGATCGCCCCGGCAATGCCAGTAATCGTGCCCATGCCTACGGTTGGGAGGCAGCCGCCGCCATTGATCTTGCCCGTGAAACGATTGCCGCAGCCATCCATGCCCATCCTGAAGAAATCATTTTCACCAGTGGTGCTACTGAAGCAGACAACTTGGCGATCAAGGGGGTGGCTGAAGCCTACTACAGTCGCGGTCGCCATATCATTACCGTGCAGACGGAGCACAATGCGGTGCTCGCTCCCTGTCGCTATTTAGAGTCCCTTGGCTTTCAGGTGACCTATCTGGGGGTGGATGAGAAAGGGTTCATTGATCTAGCTGAGTTAGAGCAAGCCTTTACCCATGAGACCATCTTAGTGTCCGTGATGGCCGCCAATAATGAAATTGGGGTGCTCCAACCCTTGGCCGAGATTGGTCGCCGCTGTCGCGATCGCGGGGTACTCTTCCACACCGATGCCGCTCAAGCCTTGGGCAAAATTCCCTTGGATGTTCAGGCGCTTCAGGTGGATCTCATGTCCCTCACTGCCCATAAACTCTACGGGCCAAAGGGCATTGGTGTCCTCTATGTGCGGCGCGATCGCCCCCGAGTGCAACTGGCACCTCAACTCCACGGCGGTCATCAAGAACAGGGCTGGCGATCAGGCACTTTGGCCACTCCCCTGATTGTCGGCTTTGGCACGGCGGTACAACTGGCTCAGGAACGGCAAGGCACCGATATTCCCCATCTATGGCGTCTTAAAGAACGGCTGTGGCAGGGGTTGGCCTCCCTTGGGGAGATTTATCTCAATGGGGATTGGCAGCAGAGTTTGCCCAACTGTCTCAATGTCAGTATTGGTGGAGTTGAGGGTAATACCCTCCTGCGTTCCATTTATCCCCACGTTGCCCTCTCAACAGGGGCAGCCTGTAGTAGCGAAAAACCAACTCCTTCCCATGTCCTCCTCGCCTTGGGGCGATCGCCCGCCCTTGCCCGTGCCTCGCTGCGCTTTGGCCTATTGCGCACCACTACAGAGACAGAGGTTGATTTTGCCCTTCAGCAGATTTGCGATAGCATTCAGGAACTCCGACAGCCGCGATAAATGGCTTTGTTACATGTTGTTAACAGCTATAGTTTCTTGACATAAATTTACAATGTCCTCAAATGTCCATAATGTCATGACTTTCGTGATCTAAATCACATCTAAAAGCGCTTTTCCGTGAAATTACGCATGATCCCCAAGTTACGAAGTTCGTAGAATAATAATGTAAGGTTAATCAATCCTTTACGAGCAGTTATATCCCCTGCTGATCCCCCACAAAATTTGCCCATGGGTGGAAGTGGACAGTGGGAATCAATTCAAATCAATTCATAAGATGCCGATAGAGTAGTTGGGGGAACACAACATGACAAAATTATTGCCTGTTACTGCCTACACCATTCGCCGTCTGTTGCGACAGTACCAAGGACAGCTTAAATCCGTGGCGGTGGAAGGGGCTTGCTTAGTGGCCGATCCCGAAGCAGACTTGAATGCGGTGCTCGAGAGTCTCTATTTGGATGAAGAAGAAGTCCGCACCCAAGTGGCTGAAATTGAGAAGCTGATGATGACCCATCAACTGCTGTTGAAAGCAGGGGCAAAAGCGCAAGCAGCAGCCATTGAAGATCAAATCCTCTGGATTTTTGGCCTGAAGCGGATCAAGAATCAAGCTGGCCAAGAGGCAGCCCCTGCAATGCCGGTTATGATGGCCGTGGGGATTTAGGGACCCGCAAAAATGGCTTCTTCCACCTCGGCACGGGGGCAGGAGTACTTAAAAGCACGCTGAATCACACTGCCCTCAAGGTGATCGTGATAGACCACCTGTAGTTCTTCAATATCCAAGCAAATCCGAGCTGACCACTGGGGACACTCTAACTCCCAACAGTGGATATCCGTTTCGTCTCGCACACAGCCCTTTTGCTGTAGCCATGCTTCAATTTGCGGCAGGGCATGGTTGTAGAGGGGGGTTTGGGGGTTAGGCAGCGTATTCATCCAAGTTCTGAGATGCGACTGACAATTTGCAAGATCCATTCTTGCCCCTGTTGGGACAAACCGACAATCACCGCCAGAACCAGACAGCCGACAAAGGTGACCCCCAAGATAAACAGAGCAAATAGCTCCCCCGGCGAGAGGGGGCGATCGTCGGGTGGCACAGCAGTAGAACGCACAGACCCCTGAGATCGAGAAGAGGCACCTATCCCTGTCGTGCTTGACTGTTTTGACTGCGCCCGCAGGCGTAATTGCAAGTCATACCACTGCCGTTGTTCTGGGTTGGTCAGCACTGCATAGGCCTCATTGAGGCGATGGAACTCTTCGCGGGCGATCGCCACCGGCAACGTCGTCGTATCAGGATGGTAGAGCTTACTCTTTTCCCGATAGGCACGGCGAATCTCCGCCAACGAGGCTGTGGGTGCCACCTCGAGAATGTCATAGTGGGTTCGCGACGGGGACAGATGTGCCATGGCAAGGCTTACTTGACCAGATCGAAGATCTTGAACATGGGCAGGTACATCGCCACCAGAATTGACCCTACCATACCCCCTAGCACCGCAATCATCAAGGGTTCCATCACACTTGTCAGGGACTTCACTGCCTGTTCCACTTCATCTTCATAGAAGTCGGCCACCTTCATTAGCATCTTATCCAGTTCCCCTGTCTCTTCGCCCACGTTAATCATCTGGGTCGCCAGAACTGGAAACACCCGTTCCTGTTGCAGGGCCAGACTGAGCATTCCCCCTGTCTGGACTTCCTTCGCAGCACGGTCAATGGCATTGGAGATCACTTGGTTACCCGCTGTAGCACTGACAATCTCAAGGGAGCGCAAAATCGGCACCCCTGAACGGGACAGCGAACCAAACGTGCGGCAGAACCGTGCCACCGCTGTTTTTTCCACCAAATCGCCAAAGAGGGGTAGCTTCAACAGCAAGCCATCAATCATCAGCCGACCAGCCGGAGTCTTGTAATAAAAGCGAATCCCCAATACCAAGCCCACCACACAGATAATCAACAACGCCATATACTGAGGCGTGCGCAGGAATTCACTAAGCGCCACCATCATGGCCGTAAAGGCGGGCAATTCCCCCCCCAACTGTTTGAAAATACCCTCAAACACAGGAATGAGGAAAATCACCATCCCTAAGAAAATGCCCACCGCTAGCAGACCCACCACCACGGGATAGGTCAGAGCGGACTTGATTTGGTTATTGAGGCGGGCTTGATCCTCCAGCAACTTCGAGAGACGGTTGAGCACCTCATCGAGCACCCCCCCCGTTTCCCCCGCTTGGATCATGGCCACAAACAGATTATCAAAGGCCTCTGGATGGGGGCGCATGGCATCAGCTAGGCTACTTCCCTGCTGAATATCATTGTTGACAGCCATGAGGATTTTTTTCAGTTTCGGGTTGGTACATTGATCCGCCAATACACCGATCCCGCGCACCAAGGCCACGCCTGCATTCACCAGTGCCGCAAACTGCCGGGCAAAAATTGCCCGATCCTTCACCGTAATTTTCGAGAGGAAGCTGAGGTCGAGGTCTGACTTGAGGGTGAGTTTTTTGGCCTCCTTGACCTCTAGAACCTGTACCCCTTGCAATTGCAAGGCCATGCGTGCTTCCCGTGGTGTCGAAGCTTCCTCGCGGACGGTCTTGTACTTGCCTTGGGCATCCCGTATCCGCACTTCATAGGTTGCCATGACTCAATACCCCTTCTCTTTATCAATAATTGCTAACTAGCGTGCTGCTGCCGCAGATGTACCCGTACCAATAAGACGTTGCAGCTCGTCCTGACGCGAGGACTTGGCCATTGCTGCTTCATAGGTGATGATGCCCGCACGATAATAATCCGCCAAGACTTTTTCGAGGGTTTGCATCCCTAGCTTGCCCCCCGTTTGAATTGCCGAATAAATCTGCGAGGTCTTGCCTTCGCGAATCAGGTTGGAGATAGCAGGGGTCACCACCATGATCTCTTGCGCCATAATCCGCCCAAATTCACCGGGCTTGGGATTTTTCTTAGGAACCAGCGTTTGGCTAAAGACGGCCACCAACGAGTTGGACAACTGGACGCGAATTTGCTGCTGCTGCTCTGGCGGGAACACATCCACCATACGGTCAACGGTTTGCGCCGCTGAACTGGTGTGCAACGTACCAAAGACCAAGTGACCGGTTTCCGCTGCTGAGATGGCAAGCTGAATTGTTTCCAAGTCACGCATCTCACCCACAAGGATAATATCGGGGTCTTCCCGCAGCGCTGCCCGCAGGGCATTGGCAAAACTCTTGGTATCTTCCCCCACCTGCCGTTGGTGGATCAGGCTCTTGATGGGTTCATAGACAAACTCAATGGGGTCTTCAATCGTCAGGATATGCTCAGCGCGGGTTCTGTTGATCAAGTCAATCATCGCCGCCAAGGTTGTGGTTTTCCCTGATCCCGTGGGCCCGGTCACCAGAATCAAGCCCCGTGGCCGCTCACTCATTTCGCGGACAATGTTGGGCAATCCCAACTGCTCAAACGTCGGAATTTTGGAACTCAAAGCGCGCAAGCAAGCAGCATAGGTACCCCGATCCTTATAGACATTGACGCGGAACCGTGCTAACCCTCGCACCCCATAGGAGCAGTCCAACTCCCAGTTTTGCTCTAGGTGCTTGCGTTGGGTATTGTTGAGCATGCTGAAGATCAGGCGCTGGCATTGCTCTGGGGTGAGTGGCTCATAGTCTGTCGGCGTTAATTTGCCGCTAATGCGAATGTAGGGGGGTATGCCAGCGGAGATATGCAAATCAGAGCCACCATTGGCCACCACTTGCTCCATTAGGTCTTCAATCATTAGCTCCATAGGGTCTTCCTCGTCTAAGCAGTTTGGTCAACAACACGAAAGTTCATCACTGACATTA
>FMJZ01013466.1_pt1 | contig 33220 bp, 29 predicted proteins | sample 1987881 | NCBI WGS metagenome assembly FMJZ01 (sample SAMEA4378227, study PRJEB15110) | soil metagenome | biome: soil; feature: Field; material: Soil | place: India | collected 2015-03-11 | depth 0 m
TTAGGGGTGGAATCGACAAACGATATAAGGTTTTCGCGAGAAATGAGTGGTGGACCGAGCAACGACAATAACAATATCCGTTTAATAAAGCGGGTAAGGAGGAAAATTATGGTACGGAGTTTGTGCGGTTTTTGGACATTTTTTATTATCTTACCAACAGTCGCCATCGCCAGCCGCGCCTCCCCTTTGCTCGCCTCACCCCCGGGGGGGGAAGAACTTATTCAACTCCGCAAGCAATTCTCCCGAACATTCTATTTAGGGAACAACCGCTTTATCACCCAGATCTTTACCCGACCAGTTCATCACCGCAACAATGAAGGCGTCTGGATGCCCGTTATGGCAGAATCAACCCGACGCGCCTATCCCCAAAATAACAGTTTCTGGACTGGCAATGTAAGAACCAGAACCAACAACTATGAAAAGAATTCTGGCGATATCGTCGCCAGCAGCCAACCCCAAAATAACTCCCAATGGTGGTATCAAGGGTGGTTTAAATTTGACCTTTCCCCAATCCCCGATGATGCGATAATAGACACCGTCAGTCTTAACTATTACTGTTATGAAGCAACCAACGGTCCCAGCACCTATCTCCGGCTTCTCGCTGGGGACCCGGTTCCCCAGACACCGCAAACACTCTGGAACTGGATTACTACCGGCCCACTGATAGCCTATGCCCAGACCCATAGTACTGGCTGGATAACCCGCACTCTGAATGCTACCGGTAAAGCCGCGGTGGATTCCTGCTTAACCCAAAACTGGATTGCCATTGGTTTGCACGAATGGACCAATCGGACCGGAGCAATTCTAAAAACCTATGGCATCGGCACAGGACAGTACACCCCTTATCTGGAAATCGCCTATAACCTACCGCCGCGCACCGACATCTCAGCCGAAGAGGTGCTGGAACCGGTAGGTACCGTTACCGCTGGAACCGTGATTGTCCCAACTGGCCGTTGGCGCAATCGTCAACCCCATTCTGACAACTACTACGCATGGTTCATCTTTATCAACCCATCCGGCCAGCGCACCGCCCTGCCCGGTAAACTGGTTGAGGGACACCGCGGCCTTTCTGACACCATTCTTTTTTTCAACCCCTTTCCCCTGAATGACACTGGCCGCTGGACCGTTAAGTGCTCAACCTATGCCGAGGGGGACATTGACCCGAACAACGATGTAATTCTTCGTTTCTTCCGTGTTATTCCCGGAGGTTCGGGAAGTAACTTTGACGTTGCGGTAACCGAAATCGTTTCCCCAATCGGGGTCTTTGATACAAATGCGACAATAACCCCCCAGGCCCGATGGAAGAACAACTCTGCCAATCCAGCGATATTCTTCGCCTATGTTGGCCTCACCAACCCCGCCGGTATCCGGGTCTACACCAATTCAGTCGCCATCACCAATCTACCTGCCGGAGTTGAAACAACAGCAACCTTTTCACCTTGTAATGTTGGCAAAGACACCGGCAACTGGACCGTTTGCTGTTCTACGGTGGCAATCGGCGATACCTATCCTGCCAATGACTGGCGGCTTGGTGCATTTGCCGTGTACGAAGGTGGTAACCCTCGTCGGGGCGGGTGGTACGAGGTAACCTCAATGCCATTAACCCCTTCGGGAAAAGCGGTAAAAGACGGCGGTTGGCTGACCTTTGACCAGAACAGCGGCCTGTTGTTTGCCGCCAAAGGTAACAAAACCGGAGATTTCTACTGCTACGACCCGCAAGCCGATACCTGGCATGAACGGAACTTCTGGCCCGGAGGAATTGAGGGTAAGGGACCGGCAAAAGGAGCAATTGGTGTCGCAGATGGCTACGGGCGCATCTTTGCGGTAAAAGGTAACAACACCCGGGGCTTCTGGTGTTATTATTATGAAGGTGACTCCTGGCGACAATTACCAGATGTTCCGCTCGGTCCTTCCAACAAAAAAGTCAAAGGCGGCAGTGATATTCTCTACCTTGAACAGCAAGGAGTTCCTTATGTCTATCTCCTTAAAGGTTATAAAAACGAATTTTACCGATTCAACCTCGTCACCGACTCCTGGGAAATGCTTCCCGAGGCACCGCAGTCGGTTAACCCCAAATGGGATAAAGGTTCGTGGCTTGTTTACGACGGCAACCAATATATTTACGCCCATAAGGCAAAATACCATGAACTCTGGCGTTTCAATCTCTATACTAACACCTGGGACACCAATCGCCTCTCGGGAATGCCATTCTTAAGCCGGACCGGTAAAAACAAAAAGGCGAAAGACGGCAGCAGTGCCACCTACCGTAACGGCAGCATCTATGCCCTCAAAGGTGGCAACACCTGTGAATTCTATCGTTACGACATTGCCGGTGACTCCTGGACCGAACTGGAACCGCTGCCCGAAATTGGTTCTACGGGCAGAAAGAAAAAGGTAAAAGGCGGCGGCGACATCACCGGTTATTCAACCGATCTCATTTTCGCTCTCAAAGGTAACAAAACCCGCGAACTCTGGTATTACTCCGCCGTAACACTTAACTCCCCCGGTTCTCTTCGGAAAGGCGTCACCACCACCCCTACCGCCTCGCCCATAGCCAATTTCCAACTCTACCCCAATCCCTGTGCCCAGAACGAAGTCTGTATTCAGTACACCGGTACCCGGCCGAATTCTTCGTCCATCCTGGTCTACGACGCTACCGGTGCTGTCCGTATCAAACACCACACCACCATTCTACCCGGTCACTCCGAATACCTGAATATAGCACAACTTCCCAACGGTATCTATTGGGTAAAGTTAACTGGAACCGGTCCGATGGGAGCAAAAAAATTGATTGTGAATCGGTAACTAAACAAAGGGAAATCGCCGGCGCCTGGCTTAATTTGCCATCGTCCTTTGCGTAGTTATTATTTGGACAATGTCCACATTAATAGTATTAATAATAATTTTAACAGTCCTGCTCATATTCACCGCTGCCGTAACGGTTTTAACCCTACGGAAAAACCAAAGTCTTTACCGGGAAATTACGGCGTTACAGATGAAACTCACCCGGCTGGAACACAACGCCTTCTCGCGCCATCGCGCTCGGCTAAATCAGTTCTACCGACGCATCGGTATCCTCTACCTGGATGGATTACCGTATACTCCAGACAAAACCCTCCTCCAGTCATTTGAAGCGGGAGTAAAATTTGCGGAACAGGGAAACTGGGAAAAAGCGGCAAAAATATGGCATGAAGCCAAAACCAGGGCAACCGGTTCGGAACTTATTGCCCTGAACATCCTCTGTGCTGGCTGTCATATCATCAACCAGCACAAGGATACCGCCGCCGAAGAACTCCACCGTGCCCTTGACCTTGCCCGCCGGCTCGGCTCTTCTGCCGGCACCGCCTATGTCTCGTTTCTCCTCGCCGATATCGCCAGCGAGAAGCGTGACTGGAATAGGGCAAAAGAACTACTCAATACTACCATCCGGTTCAGTCAACATCTCCAGGACCGGGAATTGGAGGCGAAAACTCTTGTCCGGCTGTCCGACTTATCCCTCAATCAAAATCAAACCGACCAAGCGATTGAATTTCGTCGCCGTGCCCTCCGGTTAATGGAAGAAATCGGTGATTACACCGGTGCCATTGCCCAGTACCGGGTTATCGGGGATATCCTCTTTACCCGCCAGGAACTGGACCAGGCGCGCGCCGCTTACGAAGACGGGCTTCATCTCGCCCGCCAATTTCGCAATTCCCTCGGCGAAGCCGAACTGCTCACCGCCATCGGCACTCTGCACCGTACCCAGAGAGACTATAAACGGGCAATTGATGTGCTGGACCGGGCATTACGCATCTACCGGGACACCAAATTCATTCGCGGTCAGGCTCTGGTACTGTACGAACTGGCCCTCGCCCATGAACACAGTGACTCAATTGATATTGCCCGGGAATTCTTTGAACAGGGGCTTTATTTTGCTCGCCGGTTAAAAGACCAAAAACTCATCGCCCGTAACCTTGTCGGGCTGGCGGTAAACTCGCTTCTTCATTATGCCTATCCCCGCGCCCGGGAACTGCTGGAAGAAGCAATCGCAATTGACCGAGAAACACCAGAAACAAAAAACCTCGCTGGTGACCTAATTGTCTATGCCCGGCTTCACCTTCTGGAGGGAAATATCAACCCGAGTCTAACGACACTGAAAGAGGCGCTAAAAATCAGTCAGGAAACCGCAGACACAAAACATCAAATAAAAGCCTTATTAGAACTCATCCGGGCGTATCGGGCGGCCGGCAATGTCAAACAGGCTCAGGAAACACTAGCACAGCTGGAGCCGCTTCTCCGGCAGACCGCCGACGAAATCGCCCGGGCCGAAGCCCACGCTGAAACGGGAATGATCCAGGCGCTGGAAGGAAAACTTGACCAGGCGCTCACCACCCTTCAGGAGGCATTAAAATGGCATCAAAAGCTGGCGTTACCCCGGGGTATTGTCTATGACCTGTTGCACATCGGTTTGGTGTTGCGGAATAAAAATCAACTCGAAGAGGCGAAAAAACACCTGGCAGAGGGGTTAAAAATCGCCGCTGAAATTAAAGACGCCTTCCTCCAGTCACGACTCCACGCAACGCTGGGGGAAGTGCTCCATATGCGGGGGGAAACAGCCGCAGCCCGAGAAAATTTTAATCGTGCCCTGGAGTTATTCCGACTTACCGGCAATCAGCACGGCGAAGCCACCTGTTTGGTAAAAATTGGCATTCTCCTGACGGAAACGAATCAAATAGATGCTGCCCGAATGAATTTTGAGCAGGCACTGCGCATCTATCAGCGCCTCAACGACCAGGAAGGGATAGAAAATGTCCGCCGGGCGCTGAGTACCATTCCCCCGCCGCGCACTGGAATCCAGGTCATTTCTGACGCTTGACTTCAAAAAAGGATTAGATAAACTAAAAACCGGGCGATTAGCTCAGCTGGTTAGAGCGCTGGTCTCACATACCAGAGGTCACCCGTTCAATTCGGGTATCGCCCATTTATCTTTAAAGATAATTTTTATTCGGACGGGGCGGTTTTCAGAGCCCTTTTACCGTTTCTTACCACCGCTCTTCGCTAAGCGGATTACCTCCCGAACATGGTACTCGCTGACTCCGTACTTCTTGGCAATGGCACTCAACGAGCTGCCCTCACGGTACATCTTTAACATCGCTTCCCTTTGCGCCGGCGATATCGTCCGGTGCCACGCCACCACCCGGCGCCCCGGTTTAATCTTCATTCTTGGAACCAGCTGGCGAATACGCTCCCGAGAAACGCCTACCGCCCGAGCAAGCTCGGCTTGGGTCATCGTAGCCACCTTCTTCCCCAACTTTTCGATCTTCTGAATCGCAGTTAGTGCCATTCCTTTCTCCTTTTTTGTTCCCTTCATAAACCATCTCCTTTATTTTTCCAAAATAAATTTTTCCACTAACGGCGTTGTCTGTCCGTTCTGAAACGCGGCAAAATAAACCCCGGCGGGCAATTTTCGTCGGTTGTGGTCGGTACCATCCCAGATAAACGATTGTTCGGCACCGGAAAATAAACCCCGGTAAATTTGCACCCGGGGCGAACCGGTTATATCGTAAATATCCAGACGCCCCGACCCCATCATCCCGGGCACTAGCGAAATTTTCTTCACCCCGTTATTCAGACTGATAACCCGCAATTTAACCTCTTCCCGAATATTCCGGTAGTCTTCGGCTATTCCCCCGCCACCTTCATAAAACTCGGCATCATCAGCATAAACCACACCTCCCGACGGAGAACCGGTAAAACCGTATACCCGCAACATACACTTGCCATAAACCGTACTGTCAGGAGCGGTCTCACTTTTTACCAACCGCTGCCAGGTACGAATCCCAGAATCGGTATACACTACGGATGTACTCCTTATCGCACTGGAGTCACCCCGGCACCAGGTAATAACAATCCCTCCCCGGGCATTGATATCGTCATCATAATACCAGGCACTTAAAGTGTAAACCCGACCCGGGGTAACCGGGACAAATTGCCTAACGCCGTAGTTGTTACCGGTCCCGCTAACCAGTCGCGTAATTTTGCATGAATAGGGAACCGAGTGACTCAAACTGTCAGACCGTTCTATCCTTGCCCTGATTGTATCCTCAACTATCCAGCCAGCGGGACTGGTGGGACTATCCCACTGACTGAAATCACCGTTTTCCAGCAAATTGGCATTGGCCGCTGTTACCCCGAACAGCATCAATACAACCGGTGCCATCCGGAGCCAGTTAAAACTGCTCATATCTCCCCCTCATAACCGATTTTTGCTATCCGCACCCGGGTATAATCCTGACGATGCCCTTTCTTACGACGGTAATTCTCCCGGCGGATAAACTTGTAAACCGTCACCTTTTTCCCCCGCCCATGGTCAACAATACTTCCCTCAACAAAGGCGTTGGCAACGGTTGGTTTACCGATAATCGGACGCTCTTCGGTCCGCAGTAAAAGGACCTCTTCAAAACGAACGGTGCTCCCCGGCTCTCCTGCTAAACGAGGAACGGTAACTATATCACCGGTTTTAACCAGATACTGGAATCCAGCAATTTTAACTACCGCGTACATTATTTTTCTCCATTTCCACGACCATTATTTTTTTATCGCCAAATCGCAATGTCCCGGCGGGCGGCGAACTCCGCACCCGACGGACACCCATCAAAACCAGCCCCAGTGAGGTAAGCATAAAGGCAATCGCCAACACCGATGTAATTTTTGCCATAAACGGTGCTGCTCCGCCACCGCCAAAAATTGACTCACCGCCACCAAATATCGTCGTCAACCCACCCTTCTGGGGTTGCTGAATCAAAACTACCAGAACCAGAAGAATAGATACCAAAAGATGGAAAAATATCAACACCGTATACATATCTTCTCTTTTCTCCTTTAACTAAAGATTAACGGAATCAACAGGAAAGTCAAGAGCAAACATCACCTCCGGGTTTTCGGACCTGACTGTTGACAATCTGGATAAACGCCGTCACCTCCAGGCTGGCACCGCCGACCAGCACCCCAGCTACATCCGGTTGGGACAGAATCGCTCCGATGTTATCCGGCTTTACACTACCCCCGTAAACAATCCGGACACCTTCCGCCAACCCCCGTTCTACCAGCCAGTGCCGGATCCAGCGGTGAACCTCCTGTACCTGCTCCGGTGTCGCGTTAACACCGGTGCCAATTGCCCAGACCGGCTCATAGGCAATATCAAACCCGGCTGGTGTTGGCACCCTGGCGAGCCCCCCCGCCAACTGTACTGCCAACACCGTCAGCGTCTTACCCTGATTGCGTTCCACCAGTGTTTCACCACAACAGAGAATCGGCCGTAACCCATTTTCCAATGCCGCGCGCATCTTCCGGGAACACATTTCATCGGTCTCCCCCAGCAGACGCCGACGTTCGGAATGACCAATAAGAACATAACGACACCCCAGTTCGGTCAGAAAGACCGGTGAAATCTCGCCGGTAAATGCACCCGACTTTTCCCAAAAGACGTTCTGCGCCCCGTAAGCAACGGCACTTCCCTTCAGCACCTCCGCCACCGCAGGAAGCGAGGTAAAAGGCGGGAAAACCACCACCTCTCGCCCATTAACTTCACCAAGGCGGGTACGCAACTCCCGGGCAAACTCCATTGCCTCTTTTACCCCTTTGTGCATCTTCCAGTTACCGGCGATCAGAAGTCTCTGCTCAATTTTCCCCATCGGCTAAAACCGCCACCCCGGGAAGGGTTTTGCCCTCCAGAAATTCCAGCGTCGCTCCGCCGCCCGTAGAAATATGGCTGATTTTGCCCTCAACACCGGCAACCTTCACCGCCGCTCCGGTGTCACCGCCGCCTACCACGGTCATCGCCCCACGTGCCGTTAATGCCGCTAACTCCCGGGCGATCGCCATCGTCCCGTTCCGGAACGGCTCCCGCTCAAACATCCCCATCGGCCCGGCCCAGACTACCGTCTTCGCCGTCCTGATGATTTCTGAATACAACCGGACCGTCTCATCCCCAATATCAAGCCCCATATCGCGGTCGGCGATGGCATCAATTTTTACCACCCTGCCCCTCGCCGCCTCCGGTCCTGCTGCCACCACCACATCAACGGGCAGAACCACCCTGGGGTGATTAACCAGTTTCTTCACCTCGGGCATCAACTCCGGTTCCCAGAGTGAACTGCCAATGCTGTATCCCTTCGCCTTGAAGAAATTAAACGCCACTCCGCCACCAAGCAACAACCGGTCAACCTTATCCAGCAGGTTTTTAATTACCCCCGCTTTGTCGGATATTTTCGCCCCGCCAATAATGACCACCAGAGGACGTTCCGGTGCCGCCATCACCTTCCTGAGAAAATTCAACTCCTTTTCCATCAACAGCCCGGCAGCCGGCTGGGCAAAGAACATCGCCATCCCGACGGTTGAGGCGTGGGCCCGATGGGCGGTACCAAAAGCGTCGTTAACATAAAGGTCAACCAGGGCTGCCAACCCTTTGGCAAAAAACCGGTCGTTTTTCTCCTCCCCGGGATGAAACCGCAGATTCTCCAAAAGCACCACACCGCCGGCAGGAACCGACTGCAGAAACTGCACCACCGCCGGACCAACACAATCAGGTGCAAAGAAAACCGGACCGCCCAAAAGTTGCTCCAGCCGCGCCGCTACCGGCTTTAAACTGAACTTCGGATTGGGTTTTCCTTTCGGCTTACCTAGATGCGACCCCAATACCGGAGTCGCCCCCTGCTCGATAAGCCAGCGAATCGTCGGTAACGCCGCCTGGATTCTGGTATCGTCGGTGATTCCACCGACATCGTCAATCGGCACATTAAAATCAACCCGGACAAAAACCCTTTTCCCCCGAACCGGCAGGTTACGTACGGAAAGTTTTGCCATCGCCTATAACCGTTCGGCAATAAACTCCATCAGGTCCACCAGCCGGCAGGCATAACCAAACTCATTGTCATACCAGGCATAAACCTTGACCAGCGTGCCATCAACCACCGAGGTCAAACCAGCATCAAAAATCGCCGAGTGAGGATTACCCACTAGGTCCACCGACACTAGCGGCTCGGTAACATATTCAAGAATCCCCTGCAACGGACCCGCTGCCGCCTCCTGAAAGGCCTGGTTCACCTCTGCTACCGATGTCCTTTTCTCCACCGCGCAGGCAAGGTCAACAATAGAAACGTCCGGGGTCGGCACCCGGATCGCCATCCCATCAATCTTCCCCTTCAACTCCGGAAAAATAACCCCGATTAACTTCGCCGCTCCAGTGGAAGTGGGAATCATTGACATCGCCGCCGCCCGCGCCCGCCGCAAATCGGAATGGGCCAAATCAAGAATGCGCTGGTCGTTCGTATAGGCATGTACCGTAGTCATATAACCCTGCTTGATCCGAAACCGCTCGTGCAGCACCTTGGCAACCGGCACAACACAGTTGGTCGTGCAGGAGGCGTTGGAAATAATGTGGTCGGTATTGGGGTCGTAAGAATCCTGATTTACTCCCATCACAATTGACTTTATCCCTTCCCCCTTCGGTGGTGCCGAAATCACCACCTTCCGGGCGCCCGCGCTCAGATGACCGCTCGCCTTCTCATAACTCCGGAAAATACCCGTTGACTCCAGAACAATATCCACCCCCAGCTCCTGCCAAGGCAACTCCGCCAGATTTTTAATTGCCATAACCTTAATCCGCTTGCCGGCAATGATCATATTCTCACCATCACTTGCCACTTCTCCCTTAAAACGCCCGTGCACAGAATCGTATTTAAAAAGATGCGCGAGTGTCGCCGCATCGGTAATGTCGTTTACCCCAACCAGTTCCAGTTTCGGATGACCGGTTATCAACCGCCCAACCAGGCGCCCGATACGACCAAAACCATTTATCGCTATCTTTGTCTTATTTGCCATATTACACCTTTCCTTTCTTTAGCTACCTTGCCTAAATATTATTGACTAAATTACCTTCGTCAAGAGAAATAGCGCCCAATACCGACCCGGCACCGGACCCAACCGGCATCTCTTGCCGACAACCAATTCCCCCCATCCAGACCGGAAAACCCGGCAAATCAACCAGAAATAACCTGCCGGAAACCAAAATCAGATTCCTCCCTGAATTAATTTTCCACACAACCGGTAAAACAATCTGACAGACGGTACCGGGAACTATCCCGGGGATGGGGTCTGAAATTTTATCGTTTTCTTATAACGCCTTTTAAAATAAAGACTTTTACTCTTGATCACCAGGGGGCAGGTTTCTACTTAAAAGTAGAAACATCAGCCACCGACAGAAGAAAACCAGGAGGTTAAAAAACTTGCCGCTACCACTAAAAAATGACCTGACCGGGGGCGTTGCAACACCCGGTGCCAACCAATCATTGACCGGAAAAGAAATTAAGTTATACTTTACCTGTGAGTTATTATGATACCTTTACTTCCCGGCAGGAGAAGCAAATTCCTGCTTCCAGCACAACCTCTCAAATTCGCAACTCGGCGGTAATCGCTGGCACCGGGTTTTATGTTCCGGAACGAACCCTGACCAATAACGACCTGGAGCAGATCCTTGACACCTCTGACGAGTGGATTACCGAACGAACCGGCATGAAAGAACGACGCATCGTCCGCGACGAACAAGCAGCATCCGACCTTGCCCTCCCCGCTGCCCGGCAAGCCATTGCCGACGCCGGTATCAGGCCAGAGGAACTGGACCTGATCATTGTCGCCACCGTTACCGGCGACATGCCATTTCCTTCAACCGCCTGCATCCTCCAGGATAAAATCGGCGCCCGCAATGCCGCGGCGATGGACTTGAGTGCCGGTTGCACTGGTTTCATCTACGCCCTTACCACCGCCCGCCAGTTTATCCTTACCAACACCTACCGCAACATTCTCGTCGTCGGCGTGGAGGTGCTGTCAAAGATTACCGACTGGACCGACCGGAGCACCGCGGTGCTCTTGGCTGACGGTGCCGGCGCTGCCGTGGTGAACGCCGTCGCCGCTGAAGACCGCGGCATCATTGCCACCTATCTGGCCGCTGACGGTTCCCATGGCAAAGACCTTTATATGCCCGCTGGTGGCTCGGCAATCCCGGCGTCAATTGAATCCGTTCAGAAACGTCTCCATTATCTCAAGATGAACGGCAGTGCCATATTCAAAATTGCGGTCCGGTCAATGGCGGATGTGGTACGCCGCCTCCTCCAGGAAACCAAAACCCGGGCGGAAGATATCAAATTAATCATCCCCCATCAGGCAAATCTCCGAATTATTGAAGCGGTGGCAAAACTTTTAAACTTTCCGATGAACCGGATGTTCGTCAATATCCAAAAATATGCCAACACCTCCTCCGCCTCAACGATTATCGCCCTGGACGAAGCCCGGCACAGTAAAACAATCGTCCCCGGCGACCTGGTAATTCTGGTTGCCTTTGGTGCCGGGCTCACCTGGGGTGGCGTCCTGGTCCGGTTTTAACCTGATGGATTATCGCCTGCTTTCCCTGTTAACCATTGTCTGCTGGGGGATATGGGGATTTCTGACCAAAATACTCTGCCGCACCACCCCGGCCGAAACGGTCGCCTTCTGGTCAACACTGGCCAGCATCCTGCCGATTTTAGCCTACACCCTTTCCACCGGAACAATGCGCTGGATGGCAACCACGCCTTTGACTCTGGTCTCAGGAACAATCGCCGGACTGGCAACGATTTTCTTCTATCTGGCGATGAATCGCGGACCGGCATCGGTAGTTATTCCCTTAACCGGAATGTACATCATCATCCCGGTCCTCCTCGGTTATCTTATCCTGAAGGAACCGGTAAACATCAAACACATCCTCGGTTTCACCTGTGCCCTTCTGGCAATTCTTCTGCTTTCCAACTAATCCGCCCGTGTGCCGCCGGGAATAAGATAAAGGACCGCCCCGGCACCAGCCAAACCGGCCGCAACAAACATCACCGTCCGATAGCCAAACACTCCGGTAACACTCTCCAGAAGCGCCCCCAGCACCGCGGCCAGACTCAAAACCGACTGCAACACACCGGCAACGGTTGCCCGTTCCGGATTGGTTCTTAACAGCTCCTTCAACGACCCCAGATAAAGACAGGACCAGGAAAATGCGAGCACCACCTGCACCGGAATTACCTGCCAGAAACTCCTCGCTAACCCGAAGGCAATAAAGACCACGACGGAAAGAAAAAGCCCGGCCCGAATTAATACCTGCTCCCGGCTTCGCTCCAGAAGATTCATAAAGACAAACTGCCCCAACGGATTCAAAGCGTACACCAGTCCCACCCAGAACCGCGCCGCCCCCAGGTCAACAAGATAAACCGGGAAAATCGTCCAGATACTGAATGCCCCCACGTGGCGTAAAAGAAAAGAAAGATACAGACGCCAGTTTCTCTTAAAAACTTCCCCACTCAAAAACGGCTGTCTTAATCTTACCCTTTGGCTCTCCAGCCCCTGCGCGGCTATCACGGTGGCGATTCCCAAAAGCAAAGTTCCGACGGCAAAAATCCAATTGGCGCTAACCAACCCCACAATCAACGCCCCCACCGCCCATCCCAGAGATCCAAAACCACTAAACCGCCCCAGCCGCTTGTCTGTCTCATAGAAATAGGCAATCAGCGCCGCCGGAAATACACCGGCACAGATACCGAGAAAAGTTCTCACCGCAAACAGCTGCCCGAGACTGTTCGCCAAAATGTGAATTCCCATACCGACTGTTGCCGCCGCCAAACCGGCGACCACGAAACGCTTCCGGTCAGCAAAATCTGCCCAGCGTCCAAAGACCGTATTGGTAACGAGCATCGTCCCCTGATAAACACCAACCAATAACCCGATTTCAGAAAAACTGGCACCCAGCTGTTTAGCACGCAGGGGAACATAAACCACGCCCACAAACAGACCGGCATTGGCAATCGCCTGAACGATATAGGGGCTCAATCTCCGGCAGGAAACGTCTTCTGGAGCCAATCAAACACCTGCTGCGCCTCGTCCCATCTGCCTTGCCTTTGAAGCAGTTCTATGCGCCGCCGTGCCATAAACCGATATCGGGCGAGATTGACCCGCCTCCGTTCATCCTTACGAAACCCCGGCAACCGAACCTTTAACCGGTGGTAATCAAATGACGGCACGATCGTATCGGTCCGCACCTGCACCAGAATCCCCATCGGAACCAACCGAAAACCATTCAATAACTGCCGGGCATCGCCACCGGCATCGGCAAAAAATGTCGTATAAGCCGGTCGCCTTGGGTTATTGACGAAAAAACTCCGCAGCAGACCAATATAACTCTCCTGAATTTCCCGGGGGTCGTACGGTTGATTGTGTTCAAAACGGTCCAGGTTTTTAAGAAACCGTTCCCATGCTACTCGGGAATTGTCAATCAACCAGGGATATGCCTTTTGCAGATAACGAAAATACCAGGACCGCCGCACCAGTTCCTTGTCAATTAAACAAACATCTGACCGCAACCCCGCTACGTGCTGGAGATAAAAAATCGGCGCATAACAGTCCCACCAGTCGGTAATAATGATCGCGTTACTATCTGCTGACGCCAGAGTATTTATCGCCAGGTCATATGCCACCCAGTCATCGCGATGATTCTGAACCGGATAATTCCAGACCAGAACTAACGGTATCACCAGCCAGACCGCCCACCGGTATTTTCCCAGCCGTTCTTTTAAAACCTCCAGCCCCGTCACACAGCAAACCGCCAGGGGCACGATCACCGGAATATAATAGGCGTCAATATCGGGAATCTGATAATTGACGGCATAAATAAATGCCAGAACCGCTGCGCCTCCCAGCCCCAGCGCCATTGCCCGATCCCGTTTAAACAACTTCACCCAGCCGTAGCCAACCACCGGAGCAAAAACGAAACCGAAGGTGCGCAATAACAATAACCCACCGCGCCCGGCATTGCTCAACACCTCGGGCAAGGAAGCCGAAAACATCCAGACCTGATACTGTCTGCCGGTAATATGCCACCACAACCGCTCCAGGGTAACCGGATTACCCCAGGCCAACAGCGGTTCACAACGAGCCCGGATTAAAAGAAATAAATAAGGTGATAATCCCAATAGAAAAAAGACCACCAGTCGGGGTAAAAGAGGCCCGACCTGTTTGCGGTACGCTAACAAAAAGGCAAGCCCGGCGCCCAAAACCGTACTCAATCCGGACATGTGATTGGTCAGGGTCAACCCGGCGATATAACCGAAAAATAAAAACCCCTCCCCCCTTAGCGCCTTTATGCCGGCGAGCCAGACCAGGACTATCAATACCAGGGTCAAACTGTAAACCTCAACATCAGTACTTACCGACCAAACCGGAACAGAAAAACCGAGCAGCCCCGCCCCGGCCGCCGCGGCAAACAAAGACAGATTCTGTTTCCGGCAAAGAAAAATAAACAGCGCCAGACCGGCGCCAGAAAAGACCGCACTCATTAGCGCCAGTCGGTTGACCACCGTACCGACGGGAATCAAACTCGCCAACCTTCCTAAAACGGTATAAAGAGGATACCCGGTGGGATGAAGAATATTCAAAAGATAACAACCCGCCGCCAGCTCGCCGGAATCAATCAACCCAACCGTCGGCGTTAAGGTAAAAAGATAGACCGCAAAAACAAACGGCACCACCAGCCAGAACCCCCATTCGCCACGAACTCGCTGCTCTATTGCCCGCCAGCGGCTACCCTTTTCTTTCATTCGCCAAGATATGCCGCCTTGACTTTGGGGTGCTCGCGCAGTTCGCTCGCCTTCCCGGTTAAAACGACCCGTCCGGTCTCAAGGACATAACCCCGGTGTGCTATTTCCAGCGCCATAAAAGCGTTCTGCTCAACCAATAGAATTGCGGTTCCCTGCTGGTTGATCTCCTGGATAATAGCAAAAATCTCCCGAACCAGAAGCGGCGAAAGTCCCATTGACGGCTCATCAAGCATCAACAGTTTTGGCCTCGCCATCAACCCCCTGGCCATTGCCAGCATCTGTAACTCCCCGCCCGATAAAGTCCCTGCCCGCTGGTGCAATCGTTCCCGCAACCGGGGAAACGATCGGAACACCCGCTCAATTGACTCGCCAATTTCCGCCGCTGACCGCTGAAACGCCCCCAAAAGTAAATTTTCCCGCACCGTCAGGTCAACAAACGGCTTTCGCCCCTCCGGCACATGCCCGATACCCAATCGCGCCACCTGATAACCCGGCAAACCGTCCAGCCTCCTGCCCGCAAAAACAATCTCTCCCTGACGTGGTTTCAAAAGCCCGGAAATCGTCTTGAGAACTGTCGTCTTCCCGGCACCGTTGGCACCGATTAAGGTAACAATCTCGCCCTCCGCCACCTCAAATGAAACATCCTGAAGCGCCCTTATAGCACCGTACTCCACCACCAGGCCCTTTACTGTCAAAAGCATTTATTTTAAAACCCCCTTCCCAGATAGGCCTCAATCACCCTAGGATTATTCTGCACCTTTCCCGGAACATCGGCGGCAATCACCTCGCCGAAATCCATCACCACCAACCAGCGGCAGATACCCATTACCAGTTTCATCTGGTGTTCAATAAGCAAAATCGTCAGATTGAACCGCTCCTGAATAAATAAAATCAAATCCATTAACCGGCTCATCTCGGCTGGGTTCATTCCGGCTGCCGGTTCATCTAAAAGCAATAATTTTGGTTCCGCGATGAGCGCCCGGGCTATTTCCAACCGGCGCTGTTCACCGTAAGGTAAGTTTTTCGCCATCTCGCGCGTCCGTAACCCCAACCCCAGAACCGACAATAACTCCTGTGCCCTTTCGGTTACCTCCTTTTCGTTCTGAATAAACCGCGGCGTCCGCAAAACTGAATCTACAATACCGCTCTGCCTACGGTAATGGTACGCCACCCGAACATTATCCAGAACCGAGAGCTCTTTAAACAACCTGATATTCTGAAATGTCCGGGCAATACCCAACCGGTATATCTGAAATGGCTTCATGCCCACAATGTTTTCCCCCTGAAAAAACACCGTACCGGCGGTAGGGGTGAGCATCCCGGTAATAAGATTAAAAACAGTGGTCTTGCCGGCGCCGTTCGGACCGATTAGTCCGGTGAGCGCCCCGGCCTCCAGGGTCAGGGAAAAATCCTTCACTGCAACCAGCCCGCCAAAATTTTTGGTCAACCCTTTTATCTCCAGCAAAGGAGTCATCTTTGCCGATAATCTCCTGGTTTAAGAAAATCAAATTCATTACCCCCCATTACCCCCCGGGAGCGCACCAGCATAATCACGATTAGCACCAGTGGATAAACAACCATTCGCCATTCCTGAATTGCTGAGGGCAAAACAACCCGTAACCCCTCCAATAACAAAGCCCAACCTACCCCGGCAGCTAACGTCCCGGAAATACTCCCCAGCCCCCCGATTACGACGATTAATAACACGTCAATTGATTTTAGAAAATCAAAATTGTCCGGATTTAAATAGGTGTAACTGTGCGCATAGAGACCACCGGCGATACCGGCGAGTGCGCACCCGATAACAAACCCCAGCATTTTATATCTTGTTGAGTTAATCCCCACCGCCTCTGCTGCCAGTTCGTCCTCACGAATAGAAAGAAACGCCCTCCCCACATCGGAAAAGACAAGATTGCGCAGGCCAACGATTACCAAAAGCACGACCGAAAATACCCAGGGAAAAGTGGTGAGTTTAGCAATGCCGCGCATTCCCGCCGCCCCCCCCAGCACCGAAATCGCCTTGTCCGAATTTTTAAAAAGGACATTCATTATCATCCCGAACCCCAAAGTGGCAATACCCAGGTAATCCGATTTTAACCTCAAAATCGGCAGACCGATTAAAAAGGCAATACCACCCGCTACAACGGCACCGACAATCAGCCCCAACCCCAACACCCAGAACCCGTTGCCTCCGATCGCCCGCGTAACCAGTGCTGCCGTATAAGCCCCGATACCGTAGAACGCCGCATGCCCCAGAGAAAACTGCCCGGTGTAACCGTAAATCAGATTCAACCCCAGCGCCGAAATAACAATTATTCCTGCATAATTGACGATTATCTGAATATAGGGGTTAACCAAACCGGTAACCGCCACCACCTCAAATAACACAAACCCCAAAAACGCCACCAGCAACGCAATCAACCCCGGGTGCCTTCGGAAACCAGAAATTCTTCCCATCTATACCTTCTCCTGCTCCTGTTTGCCCAAAATTCCGGTTGGCCGGACCAGAAGAACGATAATCAGAATGGCAAACGCCGCCGCATCCCGGAGTGTTGAAGATACATAAACTTCGGTCAACTTCTCAACCACCCCCATAATCACAGCTCCGAGCATCGCACCCGGAATAATGCCAATCCCACCCAGAACCGCAGCAACAAACGCCTTAAGCCCCGGCATTATCCCCATAAACGGATTAATCTGGGGATAGGCGATACCATAAAGCACCCCACCCGCACCCGCCAGTGCGGCCCCAATCCCGAACGTTATTGAAATAATGTTATCAACGTTGATACCCATTAAAGCCGCCGTGTCCCGGTCAAATGCTACCGCCCGCATCGCCAGCCCGGTCTTTGTTCGATTAACAAATAAGGTGAGTCCGATCATCAACAACAGGGAAACTCCAAAAACAATAATTTGAATATTGGAAATTGTCAGCCCCGCAAGTTGATAACATTGCACCGAAAAAGGCCGCGGAAACGCCCGAAAATAGGGACCGAAGACAAACTTCAAACTGGTAAAATACTCCAGAAATAAAGATACGCCGATGGCGGTGATCAACGAAGAAATCCGGGGTGCCCGACGCAATGGTTTATAAGCAAACCGTTCAATGAATATCCCCAGAACCGCACACCCCACCATTGCCACCACTATTGCAATCGGAAAAGGCAGTGCCCACTTGCTTAAAGCAAAAAAACCCAAGTACGCGCCAACCATAAAAACATCGCCGTGGGCAAAGTTAATCAACCGAACAATTCCGTAAACCATGGTATAACCGAGGGCAATGAGAGCGTAAACAAACCCCAGCTGCAGTCCGTTAATAAGTTGCTGGAAAAAGTAAGTCAATGACTTGATAATTAAACAAAATTACTTATCAAGTCAAGGAGAACTGAACTCCAACACCCGAATACCGATCTTCTTTACCACCCCCAACACCTCTGCCTGCCGGCTTAGGTCCCCTTCCGCAAGTTTCAATCGCAGCGCATTTGCCGGAAACTGACCGAATGTCGGGTCCACCGGCACCCAACCGTCTAAATAGACCTCGTTCCAGGCGTGATAATAAAATGCCCCGTCAAGATAAACCAGCCCGACCACCACTTTGGCAGGAATGCCAACCGCACGGGCAAGCGCAGCGTATAACACCGAATGCTCATTACAGTCGCCCTTCCGTTCTTTCAGCACCGTCAGGGCATTAGGCAGAGAGGCAACCGCCTCCTTTGCTACCGAATTGAATACCCAGGACATAATCCGCCGGGCGGCGATCACCGCGTCATTCGTTTGAGCAATGATTTCCTGTGCCTGTTTTTTTATCGGTGCGGCATCCGATGGCACCAATGGTGATGGTCGAAGATATTCCAATTCCTCCTGCAGCGGTAACTTTATTCCGTCGCTGACCTCCGGAACGACAATTTCAATCCGGAACGGCGAGCGGCTCACCACCCGCTGATAGGACCACCCCAGTTTAAATTCTACCGTATCAATACCCGTCACCTCAAAAACCACCCGGCGGACCTTTTCTGGTGTGGCTATTAAAGTGTCAACCGGCACAGCAAAGATTTTCAAAACATCCACCAGATATCCATCTTCCCCCCTTATCGCCTCCTGTTCCGGAACCAGATGAGAATTCATCCCGATGGGAGATTCCTCCTTCACCGTAATCCCGCGCTGGTCCAACCAGACGCTAACATCAAACTTTGCCCGCCGCACCCGCACCTTCAACGCCGATACAGAGGTGTCGGCAAATCGCACCAGCTCCGTGCCCAACACCTCCACCGCCACGGGCATTGTATCCAGCACTGTTCCGTCAAAAACGAGATAATTCAACTTTGTCCCGGGTGCCGGCCGCCGTTCAACAATTACCCTGCCCAGCGCCTCAATTGGATAAAGTTCCCGGGTCAACTTTAACCGCTGTTTCCGGCCGGCGTTTGTAAAACTCAACCAGCCGGATGCTACGCCCCCCGCGGTCCGGAATACACCATCCTGAGAACCGAATTCAAACTCAAAAGACCGTAAGGTCAAATCCGGGTTGGTTAACACCTTTGACCGTACCCGAACCGATTGATTTTTCCCCAGCATTCGTAGCCTCATCCGGCTGAGATTGTCAAACTGAAAGCCGTCTTTTTGCCGGCAATAACTGAAAACTGAATAACCTATTTTCTGACCAACAAGATAAGTAGCCGACCACACCCGCCCCGAATCATCGGCGGCAGAACCGGAAAAAGGTGTTTTGGCGGTCTGTTTTCTACTGCCACAGCCCAATAGCCACAGAATCAGAACAACAACAAAATATCTTGCCATCATCTGAGAGTAACAACCGACGGATCTCCTGTCAAAACATTCTCGGGCTTGACTTTATCCTTAATCCTCCTTACAATCAAAACTGAGGGGAAATAAAATACAGTGTTCTATGCCGAAGTGGCGGAAATGGCAGACGCAGCGGACTCAAAATCCGCCGCCCAGCGATGGGCTTGTGGGTTCAACTCCCACCTTCGGCAGTTATCTGAATACCGGAAATGTGGCCATCACCGGCCGATGGTCAGAAATCAACCGCTCGTAATCGGTGATTTGATCATCCAGCCTGATAGTAACCGTTCTCCCGCCAGTATACTCCCGCCTTGCCGCGGTGTTGATTAAAATATGGTCAAAAAGCACTGTGTAATTCACGAGCGAGGCGTAATACTCATTACCGGCAAGGGGTAATGTGAGAAACCGATAGTTCGCCGTATCCGCCAAAAATGGAGAAAAAACATTTTCCTCGGCGGGAACATCCAGTTCATCATTCCAGTCCCCCGCCACCACAATTTTCTGTTCGCCGGGCGGCTGAATAAGACTATCAAGATACGCTTTAAGTTGCCGGCAGGCACCGGCCCGTCTCGCCCTGCTTTCCGGATCAGAACCGGCTTTAAGATGCAAAACTATCAACCGAAATTGAAACCCTCCCCCATTGTGGGCAGCCACGATATCCATCACCAGTGGTGGTCGGGGAAAAGATTCATTGCTGTAGAAAATCTGGTGCACACCGCTTATCGTAAAAATATCTGTCTTATAAATCACCCCGGTTTTCTGATAGACCGCCCCATAGTCATCCCGGGAATAAAAACCCCGATAACCGGGAAGACTTCCCAGCAGGCGTAAAAATGCCAGGGTATCCTCTATTTCCTGGATGCAATAGAGGTCCAGGTCCAAACGGGTGATAACCCGCTGCAATTTTATCAACGTTGACTCTCCGCTTTTAGGAAAATTCTGAATATTCCAGGTAACAATCTCCAGCGCGCTATCGCTTCCCAGCGATGGAATTGCCCCTTCGTAGTCAACTCGGAAGGCCGCCACCGCCATAATTGACCTCGCGCCTGAATCATCCTCGGCACGAACAAAAAACAGGTGCTCGCCCAGGGCAAGGTTGTAAACCGTAACCGCAGTGGACTCGGTCCAAACTCCGGTAGTAGAATCGTCCACAGCGTAGTAATAACGAACTACCTTGCCATCACGGTCGCTGCCAACCCAGCAAAAACGGGCAGAATCGGCATCGGTAATTACCGTTGGTGCCCGGGTAATTATCACCGTAGGCGCTTCGTTAACATCCCCGCCCCGGTGCATACAACCAAAGCAAAACAAAAATAACCAAAACGCTATCCTCACCATCACCTTATAAGTTAACATCCTATCAGCACCCTGTCCAGTACGAAAATCTTTCCTTAGTTATTTTTGACATCTGATGGTACCACGGTTAATATATTTTTATGCAATTTATCCTTGCTCTATTAGGGCTTTCCCCTTTAATTGCCGGTGCCACCCCCAGCCCTACTCGTGATCTAATCAGAATCGTTAACACAACCGCCCCTGACATTCCGGCAATAGAAAAAACAGGGGTGCTAATAAATTATCTGGACCGGGAAGGAATTGTGGCCGAAGCCACCCGGGAAGAACAGGCCGTCCTGAAACAAATGGGCTTTTCGGTGGTCGTTATCACCCGGGAGATTACCACCGTCTACCAGAAAAATTTTCTTGCTGACGGCAGATATCTAACCTATGAGGAATTTCGGGATACGATGGTTATCATCGCCCGGAACAATTCCAGTATCTGCAAACTGGAAACCCTCGGTCTCAGTTACTCCGGAAAATTGCTGCTGGCAATGAAAGTCTCTGATCATCCCCAGATTCATGAAAATGAACCGGCGACCCATTTTGAAGGCGGTATCCACGGCGATGAAAAAATTGGTTGGGCAATCGTGTTTGAGTTGTTGAAATACCTGGTGCAAAACTATGGCTCGGACAGCCTCGTAACCAGAATGGTAAATGAACGGGAAATCTGGCTCCTGCCAATGTACAATCCGGACGGCTACGGCGCTAACAGTCGTTACAACGGCAACTCGGTTGACCTTAACCGCAACTGGGGCTGGATGTGGGGAGACGAAAGTAACCAGGGGACCGCTCCTTTCTCAGAACCAGAAAACAAGGCGGTATTAAAGCACATCTGGCGCAACCCGGCGGTAACCTTTGTCTCCTACCATGCCGGCACTACATTTATCTCCCACCCCTGGAGTTATTGCTACTCATCTCAGAATACAATTCCAGAACTCAACCTGATCCAGTTTCTCTCTGCCCGCTATGACCAGTTCACCCATTATACCTATGGCCAGGGTGCCGACAGTATGTACACCATCAACGGCTCAACAAAAGATTTTGACTACGGCTACGGCATGATGGGCTGGTCAATAGAAGTCCACCTCCAGAAAACACCACCCGCGTCCCAGATTGACCCAACGTTCAACCTTAACCTGCCCGCGATGCTGGCGCTCATGCACCACGCCGGCCAGGGCATCCACGGAACGGTAACCGATGCGCTTACCGGCGAACCGGTCCATTCCCAGATCTGGATCAGCCCGGCAAACTGGCCCAGTTACACCAATCCAGACCTGGGTGACTTTCATCGTTTCTACCTCCCCGGCAGATACACTGTTACCATCCGGGCACCCGCCTATCGTGAAACCACCTTTACCGATGTAGTTGTCCCGGACACCGGCGATTCCGTTATCCACCTTAATATCCGGTTAACTCCTGACCCAGCGGCACCGCGATTTGCCTTCCGCCATATTTACAACAGCTTTGTCGCCCCCGCGACAAATCGCTCCTACCCAATCTATAGTCTGGGTCCCCGTGACGGAGTCGGATTTCAACTGGACAACGGCAAATATATCTGTCTGGATATGGGAAAACCCATTTATAACCAGGAAGGAACCGACCTGATTGTCTATTGCTCCTCAGGCAGCGGCACCGCCACTGTCCAGGGGGCCAATAACTGGGAAGGACCGTGGACCAATATCGGAACCGCCAACTCTCCAGCGACCGAATTTGACATCAACCCAGCTGGTCTTGACAGCGTACGCTACATCAGGCTTGTTGCCACCGGACGGTTCTTCATTGACGCTATTGAGAGTACCCCGAATACCGGCATAACAACCGCCCCATCTCCTCTCCTTCCCCGGTTAACCGCCCTCCGGTTAAAATCCAACCCGGCGAAGGGGGTTGTCCGTTTCATCATCACCGGTTTGCCACCGAAAACGAAACTATTACTCACAATTGTTGACATAACCGGCAGAACAATAAACACCATTCCGGTAACCGGCAGCGAACAAATCTGGGACGGTAGAAACTCTAGCGGCAAACCAATGACAGGAGGCATCTATTTTGCAAAACTTCCCGGGAGCCCGCCGGTTCCCTTCACCTTGGTGAGATAAGATATGGTAAACTTTTTAGTTTTTCTAATCCTGGGCGTTTTCTCTGAATCAATTGAATCCCGGGTCTACGAGTTCAAACTCCCTAACGGACTTCATGTTATCCACTACCACGATTCATCAGCCCCGGTGGTATCGGTCAATGTTTATTATCAGGTTGGCTCTTACGATGAATCGCCCGGTGCTACGGGTCTTTCTCATATGCTTGAACATATGACCTTTAAGCGCTCTGACATCTATAAACCAGGAGACTTCGACCGGATCCTTGACTCGGTCGGTGCCCAGAACAACGGCTTCACCTCCACCTATTACACCGGCTACTACGAGGAACTGGCAAAGGAACACTGGGAACTGGCTTTGAAACTGGAAGCGGCAAGGATGGGTAGATGCATCTTCCTGGACGCAGAATTTGAAAGTGAGCGTCAGGTTGTCGCAGAAGAACGCCGATTACAAGACAACCGACCAACCAGCGCCCTCTGGGAACAGTTTGAAGCAACCGCCTTTCTTGTCAACCCTCAGCGCAACCCAACCATTGGCTGGCCCGAAGATGTAGCAAACTTTACCCTTGAAAAAGTCAAAACGTGGTATAAAAGATATTACAATCCGGCAAATGCGGTTCTGGTAATCGCTGGCGATGTCAAACCCGAAGAGGTAAAACCAAAAGTCATACAATATTTTGGTAAATTAAAGGGCTACCCGGTTAAACGAACCGACTACTACGGAATTGAACCCAATTATGGCGGAGAACGCCGTTTCACTGTCCGGCGCCGCGTTTCGGTCCCTACACTTCTGATTGGTTTTCCCACACCGGGCATTAAAGACTCACTTTATTTTATCGGCGATATAGTAGCAGGTATCCTCGGTGGGGGCCGAAACTCCCGCCTTTACCGAACTTTAGTACTTGACTCAGCTCTGGCAACCACGGTGTCCGTCTGGAACGCAATGGAACGCGACCCGGGAATTCTGGAAATTACGATCACCCCCAAGGCAGAAAGTCTTATCCCCAGGATAGAAAACATTGTCTATAAAGAATTGGCAAAATTAAGGGAACAACCGGTCCAGGAACAGGAACTGCTGCGCGTAAGAAACCGGGCTCTGGCCGATTATATATTTGAACGGGACGACATCTCGGGCATCGCCTGGCTTCTTGCCACGACTCAAATAACCGCCGGTGACTGGCGACAGTTCCTGAAACAGATTGAACAGATCCAGAAAACCACCCCCGAACATATCCGCCATTTCTGTCAGGTATATCTCTCTCCAACACACCGTATTGTCGGCATCCTCGTTTCCGAAAATAAGGAGTGACGATGAAAAACAATGTAATTCTGGGGCTGGTGTGTTTTAGCGTTGTTCTGCTGGGAGAAACGAACGCCTCGCCTATCTTCCGCGACTCCCTTCCCAACGGCCTCATCATTCTCACTTGTGAAGAACCGCGCCTGCCGATAGTTGACATTTCTTTCAACTGTCGTTCCGGTGCTGCTCAAGAGTCACCAGCAAAAGCCGGGATCGCCAGCCTCTGCGGAGAGATGCTCCACCGAGGTACCAAAAGCCTCTCTGCCGACTCTATCGCTACGCTGCTGGATTTTCTCGGTGCCCGCCTGTATACCGATGTTGATTTTGACCACTGCAGTATTACACTCCGTCTTCTCGCCAAAGACCTGGACACCGGCTTGGACCTGCTCACCACAATGGTCCGGGAACCGGTGTTTCCAGAAACGGAATTCCAGCGTGTCCGGGAACAGATGCTCACCACTGCCCGCCGTTCCTACGATTATCCCGCTTCCCGGGTCACAATGGAATTTGACCGTATTCTCTTCGCCGACCACCGCTACTCATTGCCTGTCCGCGGTGATACCGCCACCATTCCCAAAATCACTCGCTCTGACCTGCTCGATTTCTATAAAAATCACTTTGTCCCCAATAACTGTTTTATTGTCGTCGTCGGTGACATAGACCACGAAACGACAAAAAGAAAAATTGAGGAAAGGCTATCCCAGTGGCAACCCGCTCCGATTGCCTCCCCTCCCCCTCCCACCCTTTATTTTCCAGAAAAAACCCGGGTAAAACTGATCACCCGCCCGGATATGAATCAGACTTACATTCACTTTGGTCACCCCGGAATTTCCGCTCTTGACGAAGATCTGATTCCTACCCGACTGATGTCCTATATTCTCGGCGGCCCCCCTCTTTCCTCCCGAATGGGGCTCTCAGTTCGGGAATTCGGTGGTCTGGCCTATGATGTTCGCTGCTGGTTTGACCGCCGACTCCTACCCGGTGCCTTTCGTGCCACCGTTCAAACCGTCAAACCAAACGAGGCGATTAAAAAAATGTTCGCCGAGATAAGAAAGATCCACCAATCCGGTGTCATTGCCGCCGAACTCAAAAAGGCACAGAACTACTTCGTCGGTAGTTTCCCTTTAACCTATTCCTCCAACCAGGGTAAACTTATTCAACTGACTACCCTTGAACTCTACCGTTTTGGTCTGGGTTGGCTGGAAGAATTCCCCCAAAAGGTAAAAACAACTACCATTCAACAGGTCAACCAGGCGGCTCGGGAAAACCTGTATCCCGACCGCTACATAATGGTAATAATGGGCAATGTCACCAGGGAAGAACTCAACCTTCCGGATGTGGAGTGGCTGGAGTAAACCCTCACATGACCATTTCATTTTCTGAACTAAAAGACCTGTGTAAAAATAAAACAAAATAACTTAAGAAACAATCTTTAAAGTTATTAGATAAGACTCACCCCAAAATCAGGTGTAGCGTACCACCAGTGGTTCCCCTCTCGCTCACCAGGTGGATTAATCCTGCTGTAAAGAAATAACATCACTGAATAGACAAGGCGGGGACAAAGACGTTCGCCCCCGCCTTGTCTATTCTCGGGCTAACCCTAATAATTACGGCTTAAAAGCGGTGACGAATTTCTGGCCGGTTTCGGTCCATTGAATAATTACCGCCAGTTTTATCGGATTCCCGAATTCGTCAAAGGAAATCGCACCCGAAACGCAGGGGTAATCTTTAATCTGACTCAAGGCCTGCTGGATTTCGTCAGGTTTTGCATTCGGGGCGTTGCGGAGCGCCGCAATCAATAGTAACGCCGCATCATATCCCAGCGTTGCCAGGGCATCGGGTTTCTGTCCGTAGCGTGCCTCGTACTTTTTCACCCAGTTCTGGACCTCGGGGCGTGGGTCATCAGCCGAATAGTGGTTTACAAAATAACTACCCGCAATCTCTTTCCCAGCAATCTCCAGCATCGCCGGCGAATCCCAGCCATCACCACCCAGGAATTTGCAGGTCAACCCGAGTTGATAAGCCTGCTTGACAATCAATCCGACCTTGTTGTAGTAGTCGGGCAGAAACAGTACATCCGGCTTCTGCTGTTTAACTTTGGTAAGCAGCGCCGAGAAATCTACATCGTCCTTCTGATAGGACTCAAAGGCTACTACCTTTCCCCCCGCCTGTTCCAAAAAGCGTCGGAAATAATCGGCCAAACCGCGTGAGTAGTCATTACCCACATCAAACATTATTGCCGCGGTTTTTGCCTTCAGACTCTCTGCTGCGAAGCGCGCTGCCACCAGCCCCTGAAATGAGTCGGTAAAGCAGGCCCGGAAGATATATTCCTTGTGCTTACCGTCATCGGTAACTGTTACCTTAGGATTGGTAGATGTCGGGGTCAACATTGGAATTCGCGCCACCTGACACTTATCCGCCAGAGGCAGGGAACACTTTGTGGAAACCGACCCGATAACAGCACATACTCCATCCAGTTCAATCAACTTACCACCGGCATTTGCTGCCTCGGTTGGGTCGTTCTTATCATCTGAAACAATCAACTTTATCTGCTTACCATTAATCCCGCCGGCTTTGTTTGCCTCTTCCACCGCCAGCATTATGCCATTAACGGTAGATTCGCCAAACGTTTTAACATCGCCGGTAAGAGGGGCTACTACCCCGACCTTGATCACATTACCCGGACCACAGGAAAGGATGCCCAGTCCGAGCGCCAGGCACAAAACTATGATACTGTCTCTTAACCGCATTTGTTCCTCCTTATCATATTATTGCCTCTTTGCCAGAACCGTTTGTTCGTCACCCTCCGTCCCCCTGTTCCCCTGATATTGACGGAAAAACTCCTGACGCCATTCTCCGTAGGTACCCGTGGCAATTGCCTCCCGAATGGCGTGCAGTAACGACTGGAAAAAATAAAGGTTGTGAAATGTGAGCAACCGGGGACCGAGCGCCTCGCCGCTAATAAAAAGGTGACGCAGATACGCCCGCGAAAAACTCCGACAGGTGTAACAATCGCAGAAGGGGTCAAGAGGCGAATCATCATCGGCATATTCGGCATTGCGGATAAGCACGCGCCCGGTACTGACAAAGGCGGTACCAGTCCGCCCGTTCCGGGTTGGCAGTACACAATCAAACAGGTCCACCCCCCGTTCTACTCCGGCAATGATATCCTCGGGATAACCCGCACCCATCAGGTAACGGGGCCTCTCTTCCGGCAATAGCAAACCCAATTGCTCAGTCAATTCATAGGTCAGTTCAGCCGGCTCCCCCAGACACAGACCGCCAACCGCATAACCGGCAAAGTCAACCGTCATAATCTCTTCGCAACTCCTCCGGCGTAAATCAGGATAAGTTGCACCCTGGATAATGCCGAACAGATTGGTATCGGTCCGGGCTGCCTTTTTGCACCGCACCGCCCACGCTGTTGTCCGGCGGACCGCAATTTCTGCCTGTTGCCGGCTTACTGGAAACGGCGGGCACTCATCAAGACACATCGCGATATCCGACCCCAGCGCCTCCTGGATCTCCACCACCAGTTCCGGAGTAAAAAAATGACGACTACCGTCAATGTGGGACTGGAACTCCACCCCATCCTCATCCACCCGGGAAAGTGTCGCCAATGAGTAAACCTGATACCCCCCGGAATCGGTTAGAACCGGCATATGCCAGCCCATAAATTTGCTCACCCCTCCCAGTGCGGCAATTCGCCGGTGTCCGGGGCGCAGGTAAAGATGATAGGTATTGCACACAATTATCTGCGTCCCAGTGACACGCAACTCCTCAGGGGTTAATGTCTTTACCGTCGCCTGGGTACCCACCGGCATAAACGCCGGGGTATCCACCACACCGTGGGGCAAATACACCCTGCCCACCCTCGCCTTGTTCTGTCTGCTGATAATCTCAAAACGCAGCACGCTCAGCTCAAATCCCGTTCTTCACCCGGACCGACATTTACCATCCCTACCCGTCCTTGCAATTTCGCCCCCTCACCAATAATACCCCGGTTAACCACCACCCCTTCCACCCAGGAGTTCTGATACACCAGGGCCTCCCTGACCACGGCATTAACTATCCGGGCGCCAGCGGAGACAGAAACAAATGGTCCAACCACCGAACGCTCAATTATCGCCCCCGGTGCAATCCACACCGGCGGTAGAAATACGTTCTGTTTCTCGCCGCTTCCCCGCTGCGCATCCGGACTTATCTCCTTGCTTCCCATCCGCTCCAGGAGTACCCGATTGGTCTCCAAAAGCGCCTCCGGGGTCCCACAGTCAAACCAGTTATCCACCGTCATCACCCTGATTTTTATCCCCTCATCACTCATCATTTGCAGGACGTCGGTAAACTGATATTCCCGGCCTACCCTTCTGTCTTGCTGAACCAGCCGTTCTAAATTAACAAAAAGTGGTCGGGCATTAGTAAAAAAATACACCCCGACAATCGCAAGATTGCTCACCGGCTCTTTCGGTTTCTCAATTACCCGCCTGATCACCCCATTTTCTACAAAAACCACACCAAAGCGGCTCGGGTCGGCCACCGCCTTTACTCCGAGGGCGTTTTCCAAGGCAAACAGCGCGGGAAAATCAATGTCCAAAATCGTATCACCTAAAAACACCAATACCGGTAGCCCTGCCACTTCACCTTCAGCACAGCGCACCGCATCCGCCAAACCTTTTGGTTCTGGCTGGACAACAAAGCGAAAATCAAGGGGAAAGCTCCGCCGCAAGTAATCCGCAATTGTCCGGTCTCCGGGCGGCACCACAACACATACCCGCTCCGGCTTAATCGCCATCAGCCTTTCCACGATGTGACCAATAATCGGTTTTCCCGCCACCTCCAGCATTACCTTTGGTCTTAAAAGTGTATGCGGTCTTAATCGCTGTCCTTCGCCCGCGGCCGGAATAATAACCCCTAACTTCACCCCTTTTTTCTCCCTAAATCATGTTTTAACTGCTCGATCTTCAGGATTGCAATCGGATCAACCCCACGCTGCTCTGCTAACGCCACGCTTATCAAGTCACCAACCACAATTATTCCCAGCAACCGTGCCAAAGGTAACCTGCCCTCACTTCTCACCAATCTTGCCCGCGTGTAAGCTCCTCTAATTAGTTTCAACATCTGACGCCACCGCAAAATGGTCCGGGGATGGGTTGAACGGTCAACAAGTCCAAATAGAACCGGTGCCGGGGTGGCTGCTGACCCGAACCCCATAATCTCATTATGACTCGCTTCCGGCAAACATCCCCAGTGGGCAAGCACCTTGGCATTCTCATTGAACTGGCACTGCCAGCGATATGCCGCTACATCCAGCAAACGGCTTAACGAATAAATTATTGGCCAGCGGTTAAATAAAAAACGGGCGCTTCTTTTTGCCTCTCGCCACCAATACTGACGACGCCGTTCAATCAACCGGCTCGCCTCGTGGACATCAGCTTCATAACTCCGGCACAGCCCCAGGTGGTACAATACGGCAAGCATAGGAACGCTCATAAACCCGATTGATGCCCGGGGTGGCATTCCACCCGGCACCAGAACTAAAGGAATTCGGTCCCCCTGTGCCATCGCTGCCAATTTCCCGCCGCTGGTGATAACCACCACCTGCCCGGAGCAACGTTTTGTCTCTTCATAGGCAGAAAGCGCCTCCTCGGTGTTTCCCGAACAACTGCTGACAAATACCAAAGTTTTCCTGTTCACTCCGGGGGGCAACTGATAGTCTCGCCACACTAAAACCGGGAGCGTCGTTTCCTCGCCTAACACCGTCCGCACAACATCGCCGCCGATCGCCGACCCCCCCATCCCGGCGATAACCACATTATCAAACCCCGCTTTTCTTTTAAAATTAAAATGGCATTGCATTCCGATCGTCCAGGCCCGGAGTAACTGCTCCGGAAAACCAAAAACCATCTGCCGCATCCCGTCTTTAACCATTTGCCACCTCCGCCGGGGCAAAGAGTATCTCGGCCAGTTTGGGAAACCGCCGGTGGACCTCCCGTTCCAAAAGTCTATCCACCTCTAAAGCGGTAGAAAGTTCTAACGCCGCCTTAACCACCTCGGCCGCCACACCGGTATCAATCGCCCTTATCACCCCTTTTGCCTCCGGCAGGATTCCGGGCACTACCGAAATCTCATCTACCCCCATTCCGAGTAAAAGTACAATTCCGAATGGGTCAGCACCAAACTCTCCACACATTCCGACCCAGATTCCCTGTTCATGCCCGGCGTCAATTGTCCGTTTAATCAATTGTAAAACCGCTGGATGGAAATGGTCAAAAAGCCTTGCCACCCGTTCGTTTCCCCGGTCAACCGCCAGCGTATACTGGGTGAGGTCGTTGGAACCAATGGAGAGAAAATCACACTCCTGGCTCAACTGTCGTGCCAAAAGCGCCGCTGCTGGTGTCTCTACCATTACCCCAACCTCCAGGTACTCATCAAATTTCTCTCCCTTCTTTCTTAACTCCTTCTTCGCCTCCTCCAGATACAATTTCGCCCGGCGCACCTCCTCTATTGTCGCCACCATCGGAAACATCACCTTAACATTACCCACCGCTGAAGCCCTAAGAATCGCCCGCAACTGGGTTTTGAAAAACTCCGGGTCATCCAGACAGAACCGGATCGCCCGCCAACCCAGAAAGGGATTCGGCTCATTGTAACCCGGAATCACCTTATCGCCACCGAGGTCAAAAGTTCGGATGATCACCGGATAGGGTTTAAACATCTCCGCCACATCCCGGAAAATCTCAAATTGTTCGTCTTCAGTAGGGGGACGCCGGCGGGCGAGGTAAAGATATTCGGTGCGAAACAATCCCACCCCCCGGGCACCGTTTTCTTTGGCCACCCTCCCTTCAATAAGAAACTCAATGTTGGCGGAAAGGTCAATCATCTTGCCGTCAACGGTAACCGGCTCCTCCATCGCCAGCGCCTTCAACGACGCCCGGTGTTGCCGGTAACGCTCAATCTCTGATTCATAGGTATGCAACCGGCTCCGGCTTGGATTGATTACCACCACCCCCCGGTAACCATCTACCACCACCTCCTCGCCATCGGTTATCTCCCGCATAATCGCATCAACCCCGAGCACCGCTGGAATTTCCTTTGCCTTTGTCATAATTGCAGTGTGGGAGGTCTTGCCACCGGCCTCCATTACCACCCCCACTACCTTATCCGGGTCAAGAAGCGCCGCCTCCGAAGGGGGCAAATCGTGAGCGATAACCACCGACCCCGGGACCAAACCATGAATGGATGGCAACTCTTCACCCAGCAGCACAGAAATGACCCGGTTAGACACATCGCTCACATCCACCAGCCGGTCGCGGAGAAATCCGGGCTTCCCCTTCTTCATCACCCCGGCAAACCTCTGGAGAACCTGGGTGTAAGCAAACTCGGCGTTACGCAACCGCTCGCGAATGAACCGCTCCGTCTCTTGCAACACCTCCTCATCCTTTAACACCGCCAGTTGGACATCAATAAATTCGGCAAAATCCCGCCCCATCTCCTGCTTTACCCGTTCCCGTAATCCCCGCAGGTCATGCTCAGCACTCTTCACCGCCGCCTGGAACCGCTTAATCTCCCCGGAAACCTCCTCCGGCAGGAGGACCCGCTCTTTAGACTCTGGCAAATAGAACCGATAGAGAAAACTTTTGCCCCGGGCAAAACCGACCGAGACCGGAATGCCGCGAAATATCCGTTCCTTCTTATGAGTCATTTTTGCTCAATTTCTCCTGCAAAACCGAAAATGCTTCCTCTTCATCTTCGCCTTTTACTTCCAGAGTTACCACGCTTCCCTTTTCCGCCGCCAGGGTTAAAATCGCCAGGATGCTTTTCCCATTCACCCAGATACCATCCTTGGCTAACCGCACCGAGGATTTAAACCGCTCGGCCAAACGGACAAACTCTGCTGCCGGTCGGGCGTGTAATCCGACCGGTCCACCGATAACAATATCCGCTCGCTTCATTTCTGCTGGTGGCTAAATATACAACTCCCCAGCCTTCCGTCAACACTATCCCGCTTGGCTTTTGCCCCTTACTCCTTAAGACGGCGTACCTTAACGCCGGCCTCTTTTATAAACTCGCGGGAAAACTCATCGGGATAATCATCGGCAACCACAAACTCTTTGATCCCAGCGTTGATTAACATTTTAGCACAGGTAATACAAGGCGAATGGGTACAGTAAAGTTTGGCACCGGTAACACTGACGCCAAAGGTTGCCGCTTGAACCAGTGCATTCTGCTCGGCATGAATTCCCCGACAGACTTCAATCCGCTCCCCGGTTTGAATGCCCAGTTTTTCCCGCAGACACCCGACGTCTTCACAGTGCGCCATTCCGTGCGGAACCCCGTTATAACCGGTGCAGAGAATGCGCTTCTCCCGCACCAGAACCGCCCCCACCTTCCTGCGCAAACAGGTGGAACGCTCTGCTACCAAATTGGCAATAGCGAGAAAATACTCATCCCAGCTCTTCCGCTGTTTAGCCTGTTTTTTGTTGGGCATAACTCAACGCAAAAGAATCGCTTTCGCCTCTGCCTTGCCGGAGTCTGTCTCCAACCGCACCCAATAAACCCCCTGCGCCAGCGATCGCCCCCTGTCATCCATTCCATTCCAGTGTACTTGATAATTACCCTGCCGTTGATAACCCAGTTCCATCTGACGGACCATTCTGCCAGAAGCATCGTATATTACCAGCCGGACCCGCTCCGACCTTGGCAAACAAAACCGTAAAACCATCCTCTCTCTGCCCGGACTACCCACAACCGTAATATCAAAACTTCCCGGTTCTACTGAATGATAAACATCGGCCACACCGGTCTGGTAATCAGAAGAGAACTTTATCGCATGTCCTGCAATCCAGGGTGATGCCGCCCGGTGATAGATACCGTTATAAATAACCTGAATAAACTTTGTCCTCGTCGGGTCCTGAATACCCACGGTTGCTGATGTCCCGGGCTGATTGGCGGTTAAATACTGAAACAGCACCTTGCTGTTGCCATCCTCCCCCGCAAAGGTGGTATCATAGAGAATTATCTGGAATTTATCCCACTGGTTGCGTG